>Ga0307372_10002316_pt1 | contig 31780 bp, 26 predicted proteins | sample OX1MG_FD_202533 | JGI IMG/M metagenome (GOLD analysis project Ga0307372, IMG submission 202533) | Soil microbial communities from Risofladan, Vaasa, Finland - OX-1 | ecosystem: Environmental > Terrestrial > Soil > Coastal area > Acid sulfate soil | place: Finland: Risofladan, Vaasa | collected... | reverse complement strand
CCAAGCTGGCCTACACGCCCAATGCGCCGCTCATGGCCCGCAACGCCTTTTTCCCGCAGGACGAAAACGGGATGTATTTTGACTTGAAGGCCGGCGTGGAGCCTTTCGCGGACGACACCGATTCGGACTTCGTTTTCCGGGCCCAGGGCGCGACCGGTGCGCGCAGTTTTTCGGCCAACCTGGCGCGCGAAGGCTCGGCGGGCTGGCCGCGGCTCTCGCCCGAGGTCTTGGCCCGGGCCTTGGCCGCGGAGCTTGCCGGCTCGAACCTGGTCTCGGACGCCCAAGCCGTCATCCCCGAAACGGACGCGGGCTCGGCCGACATCTTGGCCGACAATGCGGGCGACAACCTGCTTTTCCGCGGCCGCGTCCTGCAAGCCGAGCTGGACTATTCGGACCTGTCCCGCGGGCGCGTGAGCCTGAGCTTGGAGATAGACGCCTACGGGACCTTGCCGGGCAATCCGCCTTTTGCCAACGCGGTTTGGTCGGGCACCTTCAACGAGGCCGAGGACTTAAACGGCCGCCGCCCGGCCGAGGCCATGGCCGACGCGCTGCAAAAGATCTACGGCCAGGCGGTCAAGAATTTCGCGCAGGCGCTCACGGCCGCGGGCCAGGGCTCGGATTTGTGGCGAGCGCTCGATCGCGGCGGGAGTTCCGATGGATCGTGAGGCGGTCGGGCGGAGGCTGGCCCCTGCGTTCGCCCTGTCCGAAGCGTCCTGTGGCTCAGCTCGCTTCGGGGCCAAGCCCCTGCCCGACCGTGAGCGCGAGGAAACGGACGCGATCCGGAGCGAGCTGAGCCACAAGGTGCCGCCATGGGGGCGAGCGCGGGGCGCGCCCGTTTCTGAGCCATGATGCCGCCGCGCGTGCCGCCGTCGTCCCAGATGCCGATGAATGTCCTGTCGAACGTGGCGATGGGGCTGTTTTTCTGGCTGCTCTCCAGCATTCTCGAGTTTGATTTTTCGCGACCGTGGTGCGACGTCTTTAAGGTCGGCGCCCTGTTCGGCGTTATCGCGTCCATCTGGAGGCGCTTTTTTCCGGCGTTTTTTCCGGCGGGGCCGGGTTCCCTTCTCACCATGGCGGACATCCTCCTGGTGTCTTTCATGGCGATCTTCGTGTACCGGCACGTCGATCGGCCCGCGGTGGCCTCGGACTATACCGCCTGGGCCATGTTCGACCACCTCGAGTACCGTATTGCTGAATGGACCCTCGTCGCGGTCCTGATCTTGGACCTGGCGCGGCACTGGCGCGACGGGGTCTGGCTCGCGGGCTTCATGGGGTTAGTTGAGCTCTGCGCCATGCCCCTGCTCTTCGGGCTCGTGGTGCGCACGTCGCGGCTTATCAGCGCGGAGGATAGCCGCCGCCATCAGGAGAAGATCACGCGCTTTCGGAACCGCATCGACCGCGCCATCGCGGCCCTTATGGGCGACGACGAGAAAAAGCCCGAGGACGAGACGGAGGGGTGAGCTAGGCGCCCAGCAGCTTGCCCGCCGGGCCTACTGGCCGTCCTCCCCGTCAAAGCCCTTGCCGTGGTCGTGGATATGTTTGGCCTGACCACAGGCAGGACCCGAGCAGTTGCGTTGCTGCGGCGGATCGGGGTGCCAGGGCGGCAGCGGCGCAATATTAAATGGCTTATAGGGCGGCGGCGGAGGCGATGGGCGCCGATGGAAGTGCGGCGTGTTCTGGTAGTACTGCTGCGGCGGGGGCGGAGGATTGAGGCCGTATTTGTCCCGAATCTGGGCGGCGTAGTTTTGCATCCTTTGTATTGGATCGTCAATCCAGTGGCCATTGTAGTACCCATCGGCGACCGATATGAAGTCATCCATGGCTTCCAAGGCGCAGCCGGAAAGGCCGTCGCGCATATCATCCATGTTTTTGGGGAATTGGTAGCCGCCGGTCTCCGATGGATATTTGGTGAGATATTGGCTGAGCAGGATGTAGTTTTGAACGTAAGAATTCGCGTCCTGATCGCTGAGGGGCTGGCCCTTGCAGACGTTGATGGCGACGTTCCTGTCCCACTGCGCATAGCTCTCGTAATAGGCGATGTAGCTGTTCAATTCTTCTTGCGTGGGAGGCAGCGGCCGCATCGGCACCGGGGCGACCACGTGGGGCGGCGGCGCGCGCATGGCCGGCTTCATGGCGGGCAGGGACTGCGGCGGCGGCTTGAGCGCAGCGGAGGGAATGCAGGGGTGGGTAGCGTCCTCTACGCTCGAGGGATCGTTAAGATCGACAGAACCCGAACTTTCGCAGCCATCGCTGGAGGAATTGTTCTGCAGTTCATCCTTGGCGTCCGCAATGAGATTCTGCGCGCGGGTTTCCGCGGCAGCCCAGGTGTCGGCCTCGTCCCGCGCGATTTGAGCGGCTTTCAGTTGGTCCGTGCCCTGCAGGAGCGGTGCCAATGCGCGCGTAGCGAATAACGTTTTGTAATAGCCAAGCCGCTCATGCCCGCTGGAGCCGAAATGGCCGTTAGCGTAAAATCCGCCGGGGTAGACGTTCGTCGGGTCGTTCCGCGCTTCTTCGCCGCCGTCGTCCCATTGATCAGCCAGCAGATCGTTCTTGTATTTATAATAGGCGGACGGGGCCATGCAATCTTTAGGCCGGCAGCCAATCCGCCATTCAATCCACTGATCCTCAATTTGCTCTTTAGACGGGGGCGTATGATCCGAAGATTTCCACGCCACTGCTTTAATAAAATAATCATCCTTCGAGCGAAGCCAGTACACCTTGGTCCCCGTGTATTTGGAGAGCATTTCCCACTCGTCCTTGTCATTGCTGGGAGAGCCGAGCACGAAAATGACGTTGGGCGGCCGGATTTCGTTGGTCATGATGGCGTTGTAAACCGCGGCAGAGCCCCAACTATGGCAGACGATTTGGTTTATTTCCTTGCCACGGAGAGGCGACAGGGCGGCAGCGGCCCGCTTGCTGATGCCGTCATGCTGGATATCCTGCATGGATTCCGTAGTATCCTGATGCAGCGTTAATGAATACCTTAGATGGTAGGTGGCCGCGGCTCCTAAATACTTAATATACGATAAAGAAACCGAGGGCTTAACAGGCTTAGGCGGCTTATATGAACCCAGATTGGAAATGCGAATGGGGTAATCGAAAGAATTTGGGGGGCCGCCATATTTCTTGGGCTGGAAGCCGTCGTTGTCATCGGAATGCCACCCGGTGACTTCCACGCGCTGGAATTGATAATGGGCCTTCATCTTGGCCTGAATGTTCTGCGGCGTAATTCCCTGCTCTTGAAGAATTTTCCGAGCCAGAGCGGCGGGGTTTTGCCGGGCTATCTGTTCCGTCGTCATGTTGAGCTTGTCTTGCGCATTCTCCAAAGTAAAAGAATAAGCGCGCGCCAAGGCCGGCAGCGCCAAGATGATGAGAACGGCGGCCTTAAGCGTTCTCATCATGCACCTCCTCGCCGGGTTTCAAGACAAGGGAAAAAACTAGGGCGATTATAAGGCCCAGCATGAACGCAAGAATGGCGTCAGGAATTAGCGCCCCAAGCCAGGCGTTGAGCGTCATCTGCTCGGCCGTGGAATAAAATGTCCAGGCTAGGCCACCCGCCAGGGGAATGCTGATCGCCAAGGTTGTTTTGATGTTTCGCGCGCGCCAATGCCGCGCTAAAAATGCGCAGGCGATGGCAATGAAAATAAATCCTGCTACCATGATGTCTTCATATGCTTTTGTCAGCGTGAAAACTTCAAAAATTCCGGAGGCAAGATTAAAAACGGCCAAGGCGTTGGCGAATCCGAACAAGCAGCGGCCCACGATCCGGGTTTTTAATTTCTTGCCCTTGAGCGCCAATCCCAAAAAGAGGGCATTTAAGAACAAGTAGCACGCGTCGATCCAAAGAGCCGGATCCACGGGATTGGCAGGCCAGGAGGGCAGGGCATCTCCGTACAATTCCTTCGCCACCTGCCGCCAGTCCTTGAGCGGCAGCGGCGCCGGGCCCAGGCTCAGAAGATATTTGGCCAGGCTCGCCAGGTCCGGGTCATCGTAATTGGCCGGGTCGCGTCCGGTCGTCGCGATGTAGAAATTCTTGGGCGATTCGGAATAAATCTGCCAGTACTTCCAATCGTCGCCCTGCATGATGAACTCCCGGGAGCCGTCCGGCCAGACGATGAGCCCTTTGGGTGGATACTCCGTGTTGTAAGAAGGCATTCCAACGCGGGACGTGATCTTATCCAGGCTTCTCATTTTTGCGTCAAGCAGGGAATCGAGCTGATCGTAGCCGCCGGATAGGTTCTTGGGGATGACCAGGATTTGCTTAAGGCCCAGGGCCGCGAAATTTTCTGGCTTGTAGTCGGCTTTGGTGGGCTGGAACAAGACGGGCGCCCGGCCCTTGGGCACGCGCGGGTCCCACTTGGGATAAATGCGGATGTCCTCGATGGGCCCGTGCATGCGCGGGGAAACGGTCTCGTCGTTCTCGAAGGTGAGCACTTCGCCGTAGGCCCCCACGTAGGCGTTGACCGAGGGCTGGGGGTGCTCCAGGGTTTTTTCGCGGGAGGGAAAGAGCAGCCCCAGGATTTCTTCCCGGGGGCACGGCCCGTCGCCGTTCCAAAAGTTGCAGACGACGTCCGCCGCCGTATAGTCCTCGTAGTTTTTTGCTTTCGGATCGGCGCCGCGCGCCATGAGGAAGCGCACCATGTCCGCGTTGCCGTGGGTCGCCGCTTCGATGAGCGGCGTGGTGCCGCTCGGGTCGCCGGCGCGCGGGTTTAAGACCGCCCCGTGATCCAGCAGGATTCCGGCCGCCTCCGGGGTGCCGTCGTCGGCCGCCCACATGAGGACCGTATCATGGCCGTTGGCGTCGCGCGCCTTGGCGTCGGCGCCGTGGGCGATGAGCAGCCGGATCATGTCCGCGCTCCCATGGGCGGCCGCCAGCATGAGCGCCGTGACGCCCGGCGAGTCGGCCGAACTGCGCTCGTCCACCGCCGCGCCGTGGGCGAGAAGAATTCGGGCCGTTTCCAGGTGGTCTTTCACCGCCGCGCGGATAAGCGCCGTGGAGCCGTCCTCAGGGTCGTGCGCGTCGACGTCCGCGCCGCGCTTAAGGAGCTTGAGAACCTGGGCCGCGTCCCCGCGGCCGGCGGCCTTCACGAGGGAGTCGTTCAACTCCGCGGACGGGCGCCGTGAGCTTGCGGCAAAAGCGGGCGCGAAACCCAAAGGCAGCGCGAGGGCGATAATGACGGCGGCTTTAATCGTTTTCATGGACGGGAGCCTCTCTCAACGTCAGGGTGAGCGAAAAGACAAGGGCGAACGCCGCGCCCAAGGCGAGGGAAAAATCGCAATAGAGCGGGCAATAGCGGACCCAACCGGGCAGCGAGTTCATGGGCTTGCCGATGGCGCTGGCGCAGAGCCAATAGAGCGCGCCGCATGACAGGAGCAGGAGAAAAGGGCGTAAGCCTCGGGCGCGCTCGGCCTTGCGGCGGCGGGCCAGGAGCCAGCCGGCTCCGGCCGCGAGCAGCAGTTCGGCCGAGAAAATCATGCCGTAATTCTTGAAGAGCCCGGCCATGCTGAAGATTTCAAAGAGGGCCGCCGCCAGAGTGAAGGCGGCGAAGGCGTTGCCGAAGCAAACGAGGTGGAGAAGGACGCTGCGGGCCCCGGGCTTTGAGCGCAAGTCCCAGGGGAAAAGCAAAAGGAGAACGGCGGCGTTGGCCAGCAGAAGAATCCCGGGGCCCGCTATCCAGCCTAAAAAGCCGGAGAGCGGGTGATCCGAAATCGCCTCGTCCATCCAGCCTCCCGGGTCGCCGAAAATATCCCGCCAGCGCTCGAGGGGCAAAGGCGCCGGCCCCAGGCGCATGAGGTAGCGGTCCAGGCTCGCCAGGTCGGGGTCGTCGTAGCCGGCCGGGTCGCGGCCCGTGGTCCATATATAAAGGACGCCCCGCTCCTGGGAGAGAATTTGCCAGTAGCCGGTGCCGGGCAGCTCTTGGCGGGGGCCCGACGGATCGGCCGTTTTAAAATTTCCGTAAATGGATTCGGCGCTGTCGTCGGGCCAGACCAAGCGGCCTTGGGGGGGAACGGCGGAGGCGTAGCGGCCTTGCGACCTGGCGTCGAAGGCTGAATTCTCGACGGCGGTGAGGAGATCGCCTAGATCATCATTGAAGGAAACGGGGACCACGAGGAGTTCTTTGAGGCCGAAGCGCTGGAAATTCTGCGGCAGGTAGTCGGCATCGGTGGGCTGGAGTCCCTTGGGGTAGATACGGATGTCCTCGATATGGCCGCGCATGCGCGTGGAAACGTTCTCATCGAGCCCGGAGGCAATCGGTTCGCCGTAATGGCCCACGAAGACCGCTTCCAAGTCCGCGGCCCGCGCTATTAAAGGAAGGACAGCCGCCGCCAAGAGAGCGGCCAGGGCCGCTGCTGCTGTAGTCCGGCGTCCGCGCGTTGTCTCCACGTTTGGGCCTCCCCAAATAAAATAAGGAAGCGGCTTGCCGCCGCTTCCTCTGGCCGCATCCCGTTAAGGCGGGATCGTGGAGTCCCCGGGGCCGATTCCCCGGGCTACAGAGTTTCCCGGCGTCGCCGCCGGGAAGCTACGATAATAGTCTAACCCCGGACCGCCGCCGGATCAGGGGTCTAAAGGCCCGGGCCGCGCAGGAAAATGGCCCAAGACCAAAGGCCTAGGCGCGGCGCCGCGCTCCGAGCCGGCCTAGAGCCAGTCCCGCAGGTAGTCGAGCGTGCGGCCAACCGCGCCTTGAAGGCTTGCGGCGGCGTCTTTGGCGGCCTTGGCCGCGAGGCGGGCCTGGTCCGGAAGCTCGGCCAGGCTTTGAAGTTTTAGAGCTAGTTCCCCGGCGTCGCGGACCTTAAAGCCGCCGCCCGCGTCCTCCAAAACGCGCGCCACGTCCTCGACGTGCGCCGTGTGCGGCCCGAAGGCCACCGGGCAGCCCGCGAGCGCGGGCTCCAGGATGTTGTGCCCGCCCACGGGAACCAAAGTGCCGCCCACGAAGGACAAGACCGCGCGGCCGTAGAAGGCGGACAAGACGCCCAGGGCGTCGAGCAAAAGAACGTCCGCGGGCCCGGGCTTGGCGCCGGAGGCCGGCTTGGACCAGGCTTTAAACGCGAGGCCGCGCCGCGCGAGGTTCTGCGCGGCCTCGCGCGCGCGTTCCACGTGGCGCGGGGCCAAGACCAGCTTTAAATCGGGGACTCTTTGCTTCGCGGCCGCGTAAGCCTCCAAGACCGCGTCTTCCTCGGCCGGGTGCGTGCTGCCCGCCACGAAGATCGGGCAGTCCGACCAGCCCAGCTCCAAGAGCGCGTTGGCCGCGGCCTCCACGGGCCCCGGCGCGGGCTTCACGTCGTACTTCAAGTTGCCCAGCGCGCGCACGCGGTCTTCCGGCGCGCCCAAGGCCTTAAAGCGCGCGGCGTGCTCCGAGCTCTGCGCCGCGACGCGGCCCAGGCGCCTTAAAAAGGGGCGCGCGAGAAACGCGAAGGGCCTGGTGCGCGCGAAGCTTTTCTTGGAGATGCGGCCGTTGACGACCGCGATGTTGACGCCGCGGCGGAAAGAGAGCTCAATCATGTGCGGCCAGAGCTCGGTCTCGGCGATGAGGAGCAGCTTGGGCTTAATCTGCAGCAAGAAGCGCGAGACCGCGGGGTAGAAATCAAGCGGGGCCAGAAGCGCGGCGTCGACCGAAGGCAGGGCCTTGGCCCGGTCGCGCCCGGCCGCGGTCGAGCAGGTGACTACCACGGCGCGCGCGGGCTTTTGGCTTTTAAGCCGCGCGATGAGCTCCGAGACCGCCGCGACCTCGCCGGCCGAGGCCGCGTGAATCCAAAGCGTCTCGCGGCCCGCGAGCTTGGAGAGAACTTCCAGCGGGACAAAGCCCAGGCGCTCGCCCATCTCGGCGGGCAGGTCCTTTAAGAGCGAGCGCCGCCGGGAGAGCGCGAACTTCAAGACGAAGGCCGCGCCGGCCAAAGGGAAAAGCAGGTTTTCGATAGCCAGAACGAGAAAGATCATGGCTTGCTCCTCGTCGCCCCGGCAGTCCGTAAGCCGGGGCCCAGTCCTCTGGATTTGCGCCGGAATGACGAATTTTTGCTCATGCGGACACGGAGCGCTCGGCCTCGTCCGTGATGCGGTCCAAGGCGGCCTTTAATTCGGCGGCCTTTTTCTCCAAGTCGTCGTCGGGACCGACGAAGATGGGCGCGCCGTAGCGGACGATGGCGCGGCCGAAGGGCAGCGGCACCTGGAAGCGGTCCCAGCTTTTCTTGAACTCGAGCTTGCGCGACAAGGCGTTGGTGAGCGGAAGAATCGGCACGCCGTTTTTCTGCGCCAGATAGAGGACGCCGGGCTTAATCTGCCGCGCCGGGCCCTTGGGCCCGTCTGGCGTAAAGCCCGCGTCGAGGCCCGAGTTCAAGGCGTCGTCCAGGCCGCGCAGTCCGGCCAGCGCGCCGCGGGAGGACGAGCCGCGCGAGGTACGGATGGAGAACAGCGCCATGGTCTTGGCGATCATCTCGCCGTCCTTGCTGCGGCTGACCAGAATCGAGGAGGGGTCGCCGCGGTGGCTCCAGACCAGGAAAATCTGGCGCTGGTGCCAGAACACGTAGATGAAGCGCTTGCCGGCGCGGCGCAGATCGTCGCGGCAATGGGCGTTCTCGATTTTATAGCGCGTGGTCAGGCCCACGAGGGCGATGTAGGCGTAGGCGACGTAGGGGACCAGGCCGCGCCAGGACAGCCGCCGCGGGCTCATTAAGTCGTCGCCCCGGAGTGACGGCGCGTATCCGTCGCCCCGGCGAAAGCCGGGGCCCAGAACCGACGCGGGCCTGGATTCCGGCTTGCGCCGGAATGACGAATTGCCCCGGAGTGACGGCGCGTGTCCGTCGCCCCGGCGAAAGCCGGGGCCCAGCGTTCTAGGCGATGCGCTCGTAGAGGTCATCCCACTCCGGATTCTCGCGCTCGATGAGCTCCAATTTCCAGCGCCGCTTCCATTCCTTGAGGCGCTTCTCCCGCGTGATGGCCGAGTCCATGGACTCATGCCGTTCAAACCACACCAGCGCGTGAACGCCGTATTTTTTCGTGAATCCGTCCGCCAAATCATTCTTGTGTTCCCAAACGCGCTTGACCAAGTCGGACGTGACCCCGACGTAAAGCGTTCCATTGCGGCGGCTGGCCAGGATGTAGACGCAAGGATTCTTCGGCATGAGTCATCATCCTAATCCTGGGCCCCGGCTTTCGCCGGGGCGACGAACGCAATCCGTCATTCCGGCGGGAGTCGTCATTCCGGCGCAAGCCGGAATCCAGGCCCGCGGCGTCCCGGGGCGACGGCGCCGCAACGGCTTACTTGCCGCGGCTTTTGGCCGTCGATTTGGCCGTGGATTTGGCCAGCCATGAAAGGCTCGCGGCCGAGGAAGGCGCGGGGGACAAAAGGCCCTCGCGCAGGGAGACGACGATTTTCGCCGAGTCGATTTTGGCGAGCGCGCGCTCCAGGACGGCGGCGTCGGTGAACTTGGAGAGGGGGGAGATTTCGCAGGATTCCTTGGCCGCCTCGTCCGCGATGAGGCCCGACGCGAAGCGGAAAATCTCGTCGAGCGCAATGTCCTGGATGAGGCCCCACCACGCGGCGCCGGGCCGCAACGTTATTTCCTGATGCGGCTCGGCACTGCTTGCCTCCCGGCTCGCGGCCTGCGCCGGGCTCGCCTGCTCGGCCGCGGCGCGCGCGGCCTCAAAGCCCGGGCCCAAGGTCGCGAGAATCAAGCTGTAGGCCAGGCCGGGCATGGAGGAAAGCTGGGCCGAATCGGGGTCGGTTGGGGGAAAGGTCTCGAAGAGCACCGCGGGGTTGGCGGACTTGAGCGCGCCCGCGATGAGCAGCTCCACCTTGCCCGAGTCCAGGCCCGCGTCCTCGGGCTTTAAGCCCGCCTTCTTGGCGCGGCGCAGCACCTCGTGCGCGCGGACCTCGATGCGAAAGCCGATGATCTTTCTCATTATCGCCCCTTCTTCCCGGCGGGCTTGGGCTTGGCGACGACCGGCTTTGTCAGCGGCTTGGGCGCGGCCGCCGCGGCCTGGGGCCGCTTCTTGGAGCTGTGGACGTGCCACTCGTAGACCAGCGGCGCCGCCACGGCGATGGAGGAATAGGTTCCGACCATGGTTCCGAACACCAGGGCCAGGGCGAAATTGTGGATGACTTGGCCGCCGAAGAGATAGAGCACCAGCACCACGGTCAAGACGATGCCGCTGGTGATGATGGTGCGGGAAAGCGTCTCGTTCATGCTCTCGTTGATGACCTGATCCAGGGGCAGGTTGCGGATGACGCCCATTTTCTCGCGCATGCGGTCGAAGATGACGATGGTGTCGTGGATGGAGTAGCCGCCGATGGTCAGAAGCGCCGAGATGATGAGCAGATCCACCTCCCGCCCGGCGATGGAGAACAGCCCGTAGGTCGCCAGCACGTCGTGCAAAAGCGCGATGATGCCCGCGATGCCCCAGATGGGGTTGGAGAAGCGGAAGGCCAGGTAGACGATGATGCCCAAGAGCGAGAAGACAATGGCCATGACCGCCTTCTTGAAGAGGTCCTGGCTCACGGCCGGGCCGATGTAGGACTTGGAATCGATGGTCAAGGTGTTGTTCGGCACGGCGGTCTTAAGCGCGCTCAGCTGGTCCTCGGAGCTCTGCGCGGTCTCGCCCTTCTGGGGCTGGACGCGGATGGAGAACATGTTGGTGCCGGAGTAGTGCTGGATGGCGGGGTTGGAGAACCCGCTTTTCTCGATGGCCGCGCGCACCGTGGCGATGTCCACGGGGTTCTGGAAGGTCACCTGCATGACGGTGCCGCCGGTAAAATCGATGCCGTACTTGGCGCCCTTGGTGGCCAGGGAGACGATGCTGCCGCCCAGAAGCACGCCGGAGATGGCGAAGAACTTCCAGCGCCAGCCGATGAAGTCGAAGTGGGTCTTGGGGAATATTTGCATGCTCTCTCTCTAGACGCTTAGGGTGGTGACTTCCCGGTTCATGAGGTAGGTCTGGAAAATCAGGCGCGTGAGCCAGAAGGCCGTGAAGATGGAGATGACCAGGCCCAGGGCCAGCGTGACCGCGAAGCCCTTGATGGGGCCGCTGCCGAACTGGAACAAGAACAGCGAGGAAATCAGCGTGGTGATGTTGGAGTCGATAATCGCGGTCCAGGCGCGGTCAAAGCCCATGTCCATGGCGATGCGGATGGGCTTGCCCAGGGCCAGCTCTTCGCGCATGCGCTCGAAGACCAGCACGTTGTAGTCCACGGCCATGGCCACGGAGAGCACGATGCCGGCGATGCCGGGCAGGCTCAGGGTGGCGCCGAAGTAGGACATGCAGGCCAGCAGGTAGAGGATGTTCAAGACCAGGCCCAGGTCGGCGATGAGGCCCGCGCCGTTGTAGTAAAGCGGCATGAAAATCAGGATGAAGACGCCGCCGATGGCGGCGGCCAAAAGCCCCTTGTGAATCGAGTCCTCGCCCACGGTCGGCCCGATGGTCTGCTCCTCGATGATGTTGACCGGCGCCGGCAGCGCGCCCGAGCGCAGCACGATGGCCAAGTCGCGGGCCTCGTCGATGGTGAAGTTGCCCTCGATGACGCCGTGCCCGCCGGGGATGCGGCCCTTGATGACGGGCGCGGTCTGCACCACGCCGTCAAGCACGATGGCCAGGTCCTTGCCCACGTTGGCGGCGGTCAGGTTCGAGAACTTCTCCGCGGCGTCGGGCTTGAAGCTGAAGGCCACCTCCGGCACGCCGTAGTCGCCGCCGGTGTCCACGCGGGCGTTGTCCAGGTTGGCGCCGGTCAAGGGCACGTCGGAGTTCAGGAGATAGAGCGCGCCGTCCTTGCCCGCGACCAAAATGTCGCCCTTGGGCACGAGCTTCTCGGCGGCCGGGGCGATTTTCCCGTCCTTGACGGCGTCGGTAATCTCGGAAATTTTGCTCAGCGCCTTTTGCGCGGCGTCCGAGGCGTCCACGATTTGGAATTGGAGCAGCGCGGTCTTGCCGATGAGATTCTTGGCCTGGGCGGTGTCGGTGATGCCGGGAAGCTCGACCACGATCCAGCGGTCGCCTTGGCGCGCGATCAAGGGCTCGGTCACGCCGAACTGGTCCACGCGGTTGCGGATGATCTCGATGGCGCGCTGCACGGCGTCCTTCAAGTCCGCGCCGGGGGGGAGCTTGGAGACGTCTAGCTCCATCAAAAGGGACGTGCCGCCCTTAAGGTCCAGGCCCAGGTTCAAAAGCCAGTGCGGCCGCATGTGGTAGGCGTCCATCTGGGCGCGCTCCGCCTTGGGCGTGGAGTACCAGTTGATGGTCGGGTAGAGCAGGAAAACGGCCAGGACGGAGACCAGGCCCACGGCGCCCCACTTCATCTGCAGTTTCTTGTTGTTCATGCCAGGGCGAGCGGCCGGTTAAGCGGCCGTTTCCTCCTTGGCCGGGGCGCCTTGCGGCTGGCCCGCGGCCGGCTGGGTCTGCATGAGCTTGGCCACGGCGGAGCGGGCCAGCGTCAGCTTGACCGTCTCGGAAAACTTGACCTCGAGGTCGTTGCCCTTGATGCCCGTGATGACGCCGTAAAGGCCGCCGGTGGTCATGATCTTGTCGCCTTTTTTGAGGTCGGCCAGCATCTTGTCGTGGGCTTTTTGCTGCTTGTGCTGGGGGCGGATGAGGAGCACGTAGAAAATGACGAAAATGGCGACGATGGGAATCAGGCTCATGAACGGGCTGGGCGAAGACTGCATGAAATCTCCTTTAAATAAACCGGCCTCGCAGATTCTAGCAACTTCCCGCCCTTAAAAGGAAGGGCGCCGCTAAAACGTCGGGTACTAGGCCGACGCGCCGTCCGCGGCCCTGACTCGCTCTATCTCTCGTTCGGCGGCGCCGTTGGTCTGGATGCGCATCCCGTAGAACGACTGGTAGACGAAGTAGAAGGACACGAGGAAAAAGGCCACGGCCAGGCCCCGGGTGAGCTCCGGGCCGCGCGCGGCGGTGAGCTGCACGGCCAGCTCCACGGCCAAGAGGCCGAAAAGCGTGGTGAACTTGATGATGGGGTTCAAGGCCACGGAGGAGGTGTCCTTGAAGGGGTCGCCCACGGTGTCGCCCACGATGGTGGCGTCGTGCAGCGGGGTGCCCTTTTGCTTGAGCTCGACTTCCACGAGCTTCTTGGCGTTGTCCCAGGCTCCGCCGGCGTTGGCCATGAACACGGCCTGGTAGAGGCCGAAGATGGCGATGGAGATGAGATATCCGATGAAGAAGAACGGATCGGCGAAGGCGGCGGCCAAGGTCACGAAGAAGACCGCGATGAAGATGTTGAGCATGCCCTTTTGCGCGTACTGGGTGCAGATGCCCACGACCTTCTTGCTGTCCGCGATGGAGGCCTTTTCCGAGCCCTCGAGCTTGATGTTGGCCTTGATGAACTCGACGGCGCGGTAGGCGCCGGTGGTGACCGCCTGCATCGAGGCGCCCGTGAACCAATAGATGATGGCGCCGCCGGAGATGAGGCCCAGGACGAAAGGCGCGTTCAAGAGCGAGAGCTTGTCGACGTTGGCCGTCAAGCCGTCGGTCAGGGCCATGATGGTGGCGAAAATCATGGTCGTGGCGCCCACCACGGCGGTGCCGATTAACACCGGCTTGGCCGTGGCCTTGAAGGTGTTGCCGACGCCGTCGTTGGCTTCCAGAAGATCCTTGGCGCTCTCGAAGTTCAACTCGGCGCCGAAGTCCTTCTTGACCTGCTCGCGCACGTCCGAGGCCTTCTCAATCAAGGAAAGCTCGTAGACCGACTGCGCGTTGTCCGCCACCGGGCCGTAGGAGTCGACCGCGATGGTGACCGGGCCCATGCCCAGAAATCCGAAGGCCACCAGGCCGAAGGCGAAGACCGGCCCCGCCAGCATGATGCCGTCCAGGCCGTGCAGGCTCACCCAGGAGCCCACGGCCATCAAGGCCACCATGGCCAGGCCCAGGTAGTAGCAGGAGAAGTTGCCCGCGGTCAGGCCCGAGAGAATGTCCAAGGACGCGCCGCCTTCCCTGGCCGAGGCGACCACTTCCCGCACGTGGCGGGATTCGGTGGAGGTGAACACCTTGACCAGCTCGGGGATGAGCGCGCCCGCCAGGGTGCCGCAGGACACGATGAGGGAAAGCTTCCACCACAGCGTGGCGTTGCCGTTGACGACCGGGATGAGCACGCGGGAGATGGCGAAGGTGAGCGCGATTGAGGCCGCCGAGGTCAGCCAGACCAGCATCGTGAGCGGGGTCTCGAAGTTCATCTTCTTGACCTGGGAGTAGCGGCTGTGCACGTAGGCGGAGTTGATGTAGTAGGCCGCCGCGGCCGCGACCAGCATGACGATGCGGATGACGAAAATCCAGACCAGCAGCTGCACCTTGACCACGTCCTGAGGGACGGCCAGCAGGATGAAGGTGATAAGAGCCACGCCCGTGACGCCGTAGGTCTCGAAGCCGTCGGCCGTCGGGCCCACGGAGTCGCCGGCGTTGTCGCCCGTGCAGTCGGCGATGACGCCCGGGTTGCGCGGATCGTCTTCCTTCACGTGGAAGACGATCTTCATCAAGTCCGAGCCGATGTCGGCGATTTTGGTGAAGATGCCGCCGGCGATGCGCAGCGCGGCCGCGCCCAGGGACTCGCCGATGGCGAAGCCGATAAAGCACGGCCCCGCGTAGGCGCCGGGGACGAAAAGCAGGATGACGAGCATCATCAGGAGCTCGACCGAGATGAGCATCATGCCCACGCTCATGCCGGCGCGCTCGGGGATGTTGTAGACGGGCAGCGCCTTGCCGCCCAGGCTCGCGTAGGCCGTGCGGGAGTTGGCGAAGGTGTTGACCCGGATGCCGAACCAGGCCACGCCGTAGCTGCCCAGGATGCCCAGCACGGAAAAGGCCAGGATGATGGCGACGCGGGCCGCGGAGTAGTGCAGCAGCACGCCGAAGTAAAGGATGATGACCGCGGCGATGAAGGCCCACAGGAGCATCAGGAACTTGCCCTGCTCGAAGAGGTAGGTCTTGCAGGTCTCCCAGATGATGTGGGAGACGTCCGCCATCGAGCGGTGCACGGGCAGGTTCTTGATCTGGCCGTACATGTAGAGGCCGAAGAGCAGGCCAAGGCCGCAGAAGATGAGCCCGTACATCAGCAAGTGATGACCGGGCACGCCTAGGAAAGTGACCTGAGACAGGTTGGGAAGGGTGAGGTTGGCTTCTCCGCTCGGTATATTATTCATGGTGGCAGATTTTAGCGAACTCCGTTGCCGGAGTCAAGATCGCGCGCGTTTTCCGGCGGATTTCGGGCGCGGCGGACGCCGAATGACCCGTCCATTGACAATCATGGGGAGCCTGCTGTAATAATTTTGGTTGACGGCTGTCGTTAAGCTACCCAAGGCCCCGGGAAACCGGGGCTTTTTTTATGTGGGCCGCGCCCAAAGGGCCCAATGTCATGTGGTTGTTACCGGTAGTTTACGCTGCGGCCATGGGAATCTTGGCTGGAGGCTTGGTATTGTGTGGAAGACGGAAAAATCGGAGCCGTATCTAAGGACATAGACGATGACCAAAAAGACATTTTGCCGGGAATCAAGCATGGCCGCCTGGCCGCAGATTCTAGCGGCGCTCTTGCTGGCAGGAATCGCGGGAGTTGTGCCGGCCAAGGCCGCCGACATCGGCGGCAGCGACGCCATGTTTGCGGAACAACTTCATTCGCTCTCAGAAGCCGTCGTCGCACGCAAAAAAGACGTGGCCCGAGCCGCGCAGCGCAGCCTTGAAAGCGCGCGGGGCGGGAACGGCGTCGGCGCGGAGCTTCTTGACGCGGTTGGCGACGGCGACTTAAACAAGGTTCAGGCTCTGCTCGACCGCGGAGCAAATGTCAACTTCAAGGGCGCCAACCCAAGGCTCCTGCACTATAAAACCACGGCGCTCATCCTGGCCGTGGAAAACCGCAACGCAAGAATGGTCAGGCTTTTGCTATCCCGGCACGCAGACGTCAGTGAAGTTGCCGGGGGCAGCGACGCCCTTTCACAAGCCGTGGCCGAGGACTCGCTTCCAATCGCCAAGCTGCTTTTGAAGCGCTACGCCGGCTCCAAGGCGGAGCTTTCCGCGCTCCTTAACGATTGCAGCTATCCCGGCGGCGGCGCCATGTTTGAGCTGCTGGAAAAATATGGCGCTGTCGCGCCTTCGACCCATTCAGGGCGCAACTCGCTTGGCGGTCCCTCCGATGATTCCTGCGATAGCGGCAAATGGGTGGGCTACCCGGGCTGCGAAGGCTGAGCCGCAGAAGCTGTCCAATGCCCCGGGAAACCGGGGCCTTTTTTATTTCATCATTTCAGCGTCTCCGCGAGAATTTGGTAAGATAAAATCCGTTTTTAACGTCAAATAAGGAGAACATGATGAAGAAAGTCTTCGCGCTCGCCTCCGTTTTCACGCTCACCGCCGCCACCGTCCTGCCCGCCTTCGCCGCGGACAAGGCGAAGAAATCCGCGCCGGACGATGCGGAAAAGCCCGTAGCCCTGAATTTCTTCAAGCCCGGCGAGAAGACCACCGAGGGCTCCGTGACCGTCGAGGGCAAGCGCATCGACTACACGGCCGTGGCCGGGACCCTGGTCGTTCACGCGAAAGGCTGGGACGACGTGCCGCCCGTGCCGGGCTCCAAGGACGCCAAGGACGATTTGAAGACGCCCCCGGCCGAGTCCTCCATGTTCTACGTGGCTTACTTCAAGAAAGGCGCCGATCCGGCCACGCGCCCCGTCACCTTCCTTTATAATGGCGGGCCCGGCTCCTCCACGGTCTGGCTGCACATGGGCGCCTTCGGGCCCCGCCGCGTGGTCACCTCGGACGACGCGCACACGCCGGCCGCGCCCTACAAGGTGGTCAACAACGATTGGAGCCTCTTGGACGCCACGGACCTCGTCTTCATCGACGCCCCGGGCACGGGATTCTCCCGCATCGCGGGCAAGGACGCCAAGAAAAATTTCTACGGCATGGACCAGGACGCGCACGCCTTCGCCCAGTTTATCTTGAAGTTCCTCTCCAAGTACGGCCGCTGGAACTCGCCCAAGTACCTCTTCGGCGAGAGCTACGGCACCACCCGCTCGGCCATTTTGGTCGATCGCCTGGAGACCGACGACGACGTGGACTTCAACGGCGTCATCCTTCTGTCCCAAATCCTCAACTACGACTTGAGCGTGGACGGCCCCGAGACCAACCCGGCCATCGACTTGCCCTACGTCCTGGCGCTGCCGACCTACGCGGCCACGGCGTGGTACCACCACAAGCTGCCCGCGCAGTATAAGGATTTGGACGCCCTCTTGGCCGAGGTCAAGGCGTTCTCCACCGGCGACTACGCCCAGGCCTTGAACGCCGGCTTGGGGCTCGATCCCAAGGCCAAGCAGGCCGTCGCGGAGAAGCTCCACGACTACACGGGCCTCCCGGTCTCCTATATCCTCAAGGCCAACCTGCGCATCGACGGGGGCGAGTTCGAGAAGACCCTGGAGGGCGACTCGGACGACACGGTCGGCCGCCTGGACACCCGCTTCTCCGGCCCCACGCTCGATCCGCTGAGCAAGGAGGCCAACTACGACCCGCAGGGCGCGGCCATCAGCTCGGCCTACGTCTCCGCCTTCAACAACTACGCCCACAAGGTTCTCGACTACAGCACGGACGAGATATACCTGCCCGAAATCGACAGCATCGAGCACTGGAACTTCACGGTCCTGCAGCCGCCCTACGGCAACGAGAGCTCCACGCCCAACGTCATGCCCGACCTGGCCGACGCCATGAAGCAGAACCCGGACCTGAAGATTCTCTTAAACGCCGGCTACTTCGACCTGGCCACGCCCTTCTCGGAAGGGGTCTACGAGATGCGCCACCTGCAGATTCCCACGAAGCTCTTCAAGAACATCTCGTTCCACTTCTACCGCTCGGGCCACATGGTCTACGCGCACCAGCCGGCGCTCGTGAAGCTCCACGACAACGTGGCGGCCTTCATCCGCGCGACGGACAACCAGGGCAAGTAGAGCCGTCGCCCCGGCGAAAGCCGGGGCCCAGGCCATCGTGGACAAGCTGGATTCCGGCTTTCGCCGGAATGACGATTCTTTCGGTTAGGCCGCGCGGAAGACGGCGAGGAAGCTCCGCCGCTCGTCCGCGAAGCGCCCTTCGATAATCGCGCGGCGAATCTGCGCGGCGACGTCGGCCATGAGCTGCAGGTTGTGGAAGGTCAGCAGGCGAAGGGCCGCCAATTCCTTGGCGCGGAAGAGGTGGCTTAAGTAGGCGCGGCTGTAGCTCGCGCAGACAAAGCAGCCGCAGTCGGCGTCTAGCGGCGAGAAATCCTTCCTAAAAGGGCTGTTGCCGATGTTGAACTGCCCGCGCCGGGTCATGATGCCGCCGTTTCTGGCCACGCGGGTGGGGTAGACGCAGTCCATCATGTCGATGCCGCAGGCCACGGCGTCCCACAGATCTTGGGGCGTGCCCACGCCCATCAGGTAGCGGGGCTTGTCCTTGGGCAAAAACTCGGTCGTGCGGTTAAGGACGTCCCAGGTCATGTCCTTGGGCTCGCCCACGGAGAATCCGCCGATGGACACGCCGTCGGCGGGAATCTCGCCCATGTGCTCCGCCGCGCGCCGGCGCAGCTCCGGATAAAACGAGCCCTGCGCGATGGGGAAAAACAGGCACCGCTTTCCGGCCTCGCGCTCGCGGTTAAGCGCCGGCACGGAGCGCTCGGTCCAGCGGAACGTGCGCTCCAAGGCCGCCGCGGCTTCCTGTTCGGAGGACGGATAAGGCGGGCAGTGATCCAGCGTGGTCCAGCAGTCCGAGCCCAGCGCGGACTGAATCTCGATGACTTTCTCGGGCGTCAGGCGGTGCGCGCTGCCGTCGATGTGCGAGCGGAAATTCACGCCGTCGTCATCGATGTCGCGCAGGCCGGCCTGGCTTAAAACCTGGAAGCCGCCCGAGTCGGTCAGGATCATGCCGTCGTAGCCCATGAACCGGTGCAGGCCGCCCGCGGCCTTGACGGTGTCCAGGCCCGGCCGCAGGTAGAGGTGGTAGCTGTTGGCCAGAATCGCGCGCACGCCGAGGAGTTTTAAATCTTCCTGCGAGACGGCCTTGACCGAGGCCTGGGTCGCGACCGGCATGAACACGGGCGTGGGCACCTCGCCGCGGGGGGTGCGCAGCACGCCGGCGCGGGCCTTGGACGAGGAGTCTTCGACGACGACGGAGAACGGCGCGAGCTGGGACGCGGGTAGTTTCGTGGTCATGTCACCTCAGGATGAGCATCGCGTCGCCGTAGGAGAAAAGGCGGAAGCGTTCGCGGAAGGCTTCTTGGTAGGCCGCAAGGAGCTTTTCGCGGCCCAGAAACGCCGAGGCCAAAAGCAGCGGCGTGGATTTGGGCCAGTGAAAATTGGTGATGAGTCCCCGGGCGATCTTGAACTCGTGCCCGGGCCGGATGAACAAGTCCGTCCAGCCCTCGCCGGGGCCGAAGCCCTCCGGGCGCCGGGCCAAGGATTCGACGGTCCTCATGCTGGTGGTGCCCACGACCGTCACGCGGCCGCCCGCGGCCATGGCCGCGGAAATCTTTCGCGCCTCCTCGGCCGGGAGCTTGTAGCGCTCGGGCAGCATCTCGTGCGCGTCCACGTCCTCCGCGACGATGGGACGAAACGTGCCGCGCCCCACGTGCAGGGTCAGCCGCGCGATTAAGACGCCGCCTGCTTCGAGCCGCGCCAAAAGCTCGGGCGTGAAGTGCAGTCCGGCGGTCGGCGCGGCGATCGAGCCGTCTTCCCGCGCGTAGACCGTCTGGTAGCGCGCTCGGTCGCCGGAGAACTCCTTTTTGCGCTTGGCGATGTAGGGCGGCAGGGGCGCTTGGCCGCGCTCCTCGAGCAAGTTCCGGACGTCGGTCCGGTTAAAGCGCAGGACGTATTCGCCCTCGTGGTTCAAGGCGACGACCTCGGCGTTGAGCGCGTCCCCGTTTTGGCCGCCGAACTCAAGCGCCATGCCGGGCTTAAGTCCCGAGGAGAGCGCGGTCCAGGTCCCCGCTTCGGCCTCCTGGACCAAGAGCACGTCGGCGCGGCCGCCGGTCGCCTTTTTGCCCAAGAGGCGGCAGGGAAGAACCTTGCTCGCGTTGACCACCAGGCAGTCTCCGGGCTTGAGCCACCGGGCCAGGTCGCTAAAGACGGCGCGCTCGCGCCGGCCGGAAGCGTCGATGACCATGAGCTTGGATGAGTCGCGGGGCTCGGCGGGCTCGGAGGCGATGAGCTCCTCGGGGAACTCGAAATCGTAATCCGCGAGATTTCGGCTCACTGCACCACCACCGCGAGGTAGGATCCCGGAAAATAGAATTTCAAGATGCGCTGGTAGCTGCGGCCGAGCTTGGCCTGCTTGCGCGCGCCCCATTGGCTCAAGCCCACGCCGTGGCCCAGGCCGTGGCCCTCGAACTCGACCGCGTCCTGCAGCACCTTGACGCGGTAAATGAGGTCGCTCTTGAGCAGGGCCGCGCCGATGCGCCGCCGGAAATTGTTCGCCGCGATTCTGAGCGGATCGCCGTCTACGTCGGCGACGAAATTTTCCACGTAGCCGTCCCAATAGCGATGCCCGATGCGGAGGGACTGGAGCGGCCCCGCGATGAGATTGCCGGGTTCGATGGCTTCGATGACCTTGGAGAGGGGCACGTAGGCCGTCCAGTCGTAGTCGGGACATTTTCGGCTGTAGGGGTCGCGGACCCCGCGCAAGGGCGGCGGCGGCTCGGCCCCGCCCCAGATTTCAGCCTCGTCCGCCGTGTGGCCGCCGGAGCAGGAGTGGTAGTAGACGTCCAAGATTCGCCCTTTGTAGCCCAGGACTTGGCCCGCGGTCTCATTGACCGCCTTGCGCACGCGCGCGGGGACCTGCCCCAAGCTTCCGAACATTTGGGATCGCGTGTCGTCGGTCAGGTCGTAGCCCTCGTCCTCGTATTTGTCCAATTGGGTGTAGGCGTAGGTGCGCGCGACCACGGCCTGGGCCTTCAAGGCCTCGAGCGGCCAGGAGGGATCCATTTCGTAGGGCAGCACGCCCATCAAGTAGTCCTCGATGTCGAGCACGTCGACCGCGGTCACGGTTCCGTCCGCGTCGCGGCGCAGGACTATTTTCCCGCGGTAGCAGCGGCCGTTCAGGAGCGCGCAATCGGTTATTCGCTTGGTCCGGATGGTCGTGCGCGGGCCGATGACGAGGCCGCCGAGCTTCAAGTCCTTGCGCAGGGCCCGCACGTCGTATTTCTTGCCGGGAACGAGATAGTAGAGCTTGCCTGCCGCGTCGTCGAACGTGCAGCGGCCCTCGCAAGCGAGGCGGATTTTGTCCGCGTGCAGGACCACGCCGATGCGGATTTTGCGGGTCGAGGGCTGCGTCGCGGGCACGAAGTCGGAGCTCAGGATGCGCAGGCGCTTTTTCGCCAGGGCCGGCGACGCGCAGAGAAAGAGGCCCAGGATCGCAATCGTCGCCCCGGCGAAAGCCGGGGCCCAGCCTGGGTTCCGCCTTTCGCCGGAATGACGGTCCGGCCTAGAACAACTCCCGGGGTTTCTGCGGTGGCGTGCGTTCAAGATGGGCATAGGCTCTGGAGGTGGCGGTGCGTCCGCGCGGCGTCCGGGAGATGAAGCCGGACTGGATGAGGAAGGGCTCGATGACGTCGGTCAGGGTGTCTATCTCCTCGCTCACCGCGATGGCCAGGCTCTCGACGCCGACGGGTCCGCCCTCGAACTTGTCGATGATGGCCTCCAAGATTTTCCGATCCATGGCGTCCAAGCCCAGGGCGTCGACCTCCAAGCGGTCCAAGGCGTAGCGCGCGACCGGGGAGGTGATGCCGCCTTCGCCCTTGACCTCGGCGAAGTCGCGCACGCGGCGCAAGAGCCGGTTGGCGATGCGCGGCGTCCCGCGGCAGCGCCGGGCGATTTCGCCCGCCCCGTCGCTCTCCGCCTTGATGCCGAGGATGGCGGCCGAGCGCCGGACGATGTCCGAGAGTTCCTTCTCGCCGTAGAAATTGAGGTTGCCGATGATGCCGAAGCGGTCGCGCAGGGGTCCGGTCAAAAGCCCGGCGCGGGTGGTGGCGCCGATCAAGGTAAAGCGCGGCACGGCGAGCTTCAAGGTCTCGGCCGTCGGCCCTTTGCCGGTCGAGATGAAGAACGTGTAGTCCTCCATGACGGGATAGAGCGACTCCTCGACCAAGGGGTTCAAGCGGTGGATCTCGTCGATGAAGAGCACGTCGCCGTCGGAGAGATCGGTCAAGAGCGCGGCCAGATCCCCGACGCGCTCCAGGACCGGGCCCGAGGAGGTGCGCAGGTTGACGCCCATCTCGCGGGCCAGGATGTTGGCCAGCGTGGTCTTGCCCAGGCCCGGGGGGGAATAGAACAGGCAGTGATCGAGCGGCTCCTTGCGGTTCCTGGCGGCTTCCAGGAAAACCTTGAGGTTCTCCTTCAGGTGATCCTGGCCGATGAACTCGTCCAAAGTCTTGGGCCGCAGCGCGCGGTCCAAGGGCTCGTCGCCGGGCTGTTTTTGGGCGCCCAGCACGTCCTCCGTTTCATTTTTAGCCATCAAAGTTTCTTGAGCGCCAGGCGCACGATTTGCTCGACCGGCAGGGCGCGGCTTCCCGTTTCGCCGGCCACGGCTTCAAGGGCCGCGCGCGCCTCGGAGGGGCGATATCCCAGGGCGGACAACGCGCCCAGCGCCTGGGCGAGCGCCGGGCTTGCCAGCGCGCCCTCGCCGTCGGCGCGGGTCAAGCGCTCCTTGCCCGGCACGCTGATGGCTTCCATCTTGTCCTTGAGCGCGGCGATAAGCTTGTCCGCGGTCTTCTTGGTAAAGCCGAAGACCGCCGAGAGCATCTTGGCGTCCTTGTCGAGCACCGCGCGCCTGAAATCCGGCAGGGACTTGGACGCGCGCTCGAGGTACTCGAGCGCTTTTTTGGCCCCGGTCGAGGGCACTTGGTCCCGGAACGTGGCGAACATGGCTTTTTCCACCGGCGTCAAAAATCCATAGAGGGTCGGTCCGCCGCCGTACATGGCGAAGGATTCCTCGATGAGAACAAGGGCTTCCTGGCCGGCCTCCGGCAGGCGGCTCAAATCCGCGGAAGTCATGAAGACCTCGTAGCCGACGCCGCCCACGTCCAAGACGACGCTTTCCCTCGTCCGGGACGAGACGCTGCCGCGCAAAGACGCGATCATGGCTTGGCCGCGTTCACGCCCGCGCTCCGTGCCGCTCCAGCACGCGCAGGCGCGAGGATCGCTCCGAGCGCAGGTGGCACAGAGCGATGGCCGCCGCGTCCGAGACGTCGTCCGGGCGCAGGATGTCCGAGAGGCCCAGGGCGCGCTTGACCGCGCTTTGAATCTGCGGCTTCTTGGCTTGGCCGCTGCCGGTCAAGGACAGCTTGATGGTGCGGGGATTGTACTCGCGGATGGGAAGCCCGCGCTGGGCCGCGGCCAAAATCAGGACGCCGCGGGCCTGGAGCGTCTTGCGGATGGTGTGCGCGGCTTTCAGGAAAAACATCTCCTCGATGGCCATGGAGGACGGCTCGTGCTCCTCGATGATGGCGGCCAGAGAACTATGCAGGAAGGTCAGGCGCTCGGGAAACTCCGTGTCGGGATAGGTCTTGATGAGGCCCGAGGCCATCAGGCGCGGCGCCCCGTCCGCCGCTTCGAGAACGGCCCAGCCGGTCTCCGAGACTCCCGGGTCGACGCCCAAAACGGAAGCGCTCATCCCAGTTTGGAGAGCACCTCGTCCGGGATGTCGAAATTGGAGTGGACCTTCATCACGTCGTCGTGCTCCTCCAAGGCCTCGATGAGGGCCAAAACTTTTTGGGCGTCCGCTTCGCCGAGCGGAACCCGGGTGGAGGGCTTCATGACCAGCTCGGCCGAGGCGATCGCGATGCCGGCGGCGGCCAAGCCGTCCTTGACCTTGTCCAGGTCCTTGGGGTCGGTGTAAATCTCGTAGTTCTCTTTGTCCTCGGCGGTGAAGTCCTCCGCGCCCAAGTCCAAGGCCTTGGACATGACGGCGTCCTCGTCCGGGGCCGCGCTCTTGGCGACGGCGATGAGGCCCTGGGCCTTGAACATCCACCCGACGCAGCCGACCTCGCCCTTGTTGCCGCCGTTTTGGGTGAAAATGAGAGCGATCTCGTTGCCGGTGCGGTTGCGGTTGTCGGTGGTGACCTGGACTAAAATCGCGGTGCCGCCGGGCCCGTAGCCTTCGTAGACCAGCTCCTCGTAGGTCGCGCCTTCGAGTTCGCCCGTGCCTTTCTGGATGGCGCGCTTGATGTTGTCGGCGGGCATGTTGGCCGCGCGCGCGTCGTCCATGGCGCGGCGCAGGCGCGGGTTGGCGTCCGGGTCGCCTCCGCCCATGCGGGCCGCCATCGTGATTTCGCGCACGATTTTGGTCCACACCTTGCCCTTTTTGGCGTCGGTGATCGCCTTTTTATGCTTGATGCCGGCCCAGTGCGAGTGTCCGCCCACGGTCATTCCTCCTGATAATAAATCAGATCATATCAAAAGCCGGCCGCGCCTGACTACGGGCGATTATTATTGTAGAATCGCCGGGCGGGCCCGTAGCTCAATGGATAGAGCACGTGGCTTCGAACCACGGGATCCGGGTTCGATTCCTGGCGGGCCCACGCGCTTTCCCCGGCAATCTTAACTGAAACGTTATTTGGGCGAAATATTTCCGTAAAGCGGCGGAAATACCATAGGATTCTCATGCGGCGTTCGTCATTGAATATCTGCGCTCTGGCGCTTTTGTGCGCGCTGCCCGTTTTGGCCGCGCCGTCTCCGCGGCTCAACGCCCGCGCGGCCCTGGGGCGCGCGGCCCTGGCGCTTCTGGTCCGGGCCGGGGCGAACTCGAACCCCGAGGTCCGCGCGGCCGCGGCGGCGGCCTGGGGAAAAATAGGCAATCCGGCGGCCCTGCCGCTGCTCAAGAAAATGGCCAGGGACCGCGAGGAGTCCGTGCGCTTGGCCGCGGCCCAAAGCCTCTATTCTCTGGGCGACAAGGCGGCTTTCCCGATCATTCTCGATATCGCCAAAGCGCAGCCGAAAATGCCGGCCAACCCCACGCCCATCGACCAGTTGAAAATGATGGTCAAGGAGAGGCTGCGCATCGACGCCATCAACGAGCTGCGTTCCATCGGGAAGGCCGACCCGAAGCTGGGGGAAAAGGCCGTCAAGGCGTTTGAAACGACCTTGGGAGATCCCTACGGCCCGGTGCGGGACGCCACCGCCATCGCTCTGGCCGCGATGGGTCTAGACGAGTTCACGCCCCGCTTTCTGACCGCCGCCCAGAGCCAGGACGAGGCCGTGCGCGTCGCGGCGATCCGGGCGCTGGGCCAAATCGGGACGCCGCCGGCGGTGGCGGCCGTCTCCACCGCCGCGGCCGATTCCTCCGCCGACGTGCGCTCGGAGGCCATGTCCGCCGCCGCGCATTTTGCCGCGGCGGACGCGGTCCCCCTGCTGGAGAAGGGCCTCAAGGATTCCGACGCCGGCGTGCGCGCGCAGGCGCTCCAGACCTTGGCCGGCTTCGACGACGAGCAGAGTTCCGCGGCCGTCCGCCAAGCGTTCGAGAACGCGCCGGATTTGTCCACGGAGATGATCGCGATGGCCGGGCTTTTGAGGCGGGGACAGAAAGCCGATTTGTCGGCCGCCCTTCCGGCGCTTAAAAACTCGGACGAAGACATCCGCAGGCTGGGAATCAACGTCCTGGCGCTTTCCCCGGACGCCCAAGCCCTGTCCTTGCTCAAAACGGAAATCGAAACGGACGACTCGACGCTGCTCAAGGTGGCCGCGGCCCAGGCCGCGCTCCTGAGGCTTGAGTCCAAGCGGGGGAAGAAGCGGTGATCGGCCCGCGCCGGAAAATCCTCTTCGGCGCGGCGGCGCTTTTGCTCGGCGCGTGGCGGCCCGCGCTGGCCATCCGCGCGAATGTGGAGAGCAGCCAGGACGTCCAGCGCTTCCACCTGCACAGCCTATTCCCCGTCCACAAGCCGGCGGAGTACGGCCCTTTGCGGGCTTTTAACTCGTTTAACCAAGCGCGCCAATGGAAATGGCGGGCGCGGTTCAGCGCCCGAAACGGCGTCCTTTCGGCGCTGATTGGAGGGCATGCCGCCCCCGTCGCGGGCGGCCCCAGGCGCGCGGCGTTCCTGTTTTTATCCCAGAACGCCGCCATGCTGGGAATCGATCCCGACGCCCTGGTCCTGACCAAGGAAATTTCGGCGGCCGGCGTCGCGCACCTTCTGTTCTCGCAGATCTACCAGGGCCTGCCCGTGGAGTTCGCCCAGGTCAAGATGGACGTCGACTCCAAGGGCTCCGTGTTCAATTATCACTCCAGCTACGAGCCTTCCTTAAATCTCGGCGTCGCGCCCTCCGTGCCTCAATCGCGGGCGGCGCAAATCGCCGTAGCGGACGCGGGGGGCAACGCCAAGGCGAGCGCCGGCGCGCTGGTGGTCTGGCCCAACCGGGAGACGGGCGGCGACAACTTGGCCTGGCGAATTTTGGTGCAATCTCCCTCGGCCGCGTGGCGCTACTACGTCGATGCGAACACGGGGAATGTCCTTTTCCGCTACGACGACTACCAGTCCGTGACGGAAGCGGGGACCATCAACGGCCTGGTTTACGCCATCGACCCGAGCTCGACGCCGGCCTCCGTGCAGCACTTCGCCCACGAGCGCGTCTGCGCCGGATCCTCGGCCAATTGCGCCACGACCGATGCGAGCGGCGCCTATTCCGGTCTCACGGGGCCCGCCGAAGTTTTCACGACCCTTCAAGGCTCCTACGTCAGCGTGGCCAATTTCCAGGGCCCCAACGCCCACTATGAGAATAACGGCGCCTCGTGGCAGATCGTTTCCACGCCGCTGTCCTCGCCGCATCCCTACGCGCCGTATTCGATTTCTTTCGCCACCATCAACGTCAGCGCCCTGGCTCCCAACGCGGTCGAGTTCCTGCCCGTTTTCTCCGAGCTCAACGTGGGCATTTATTCCAACCAGGGCTTTAACAGCAGCGGTAGCGGCGGCGAGGCCAGCGGCATCCTGCAAGACGATCAGCTGACGGCTTTCGACTCCTTCGGGAACCCCATCGCGGATTACGTGGGCACCTACCCCGCCTCGTTTAAGGGCGCGATGGGAGTCGGTCAGAAGATGGTCCTGGAGCTTGACGCGGCCGGCGGCGGCTCGGGCGGCTACGGCTTTGACGTGGCGACGTCGAGCTGCCTGGTGCTGAGCAACCCGAACCTTTCCGGAGCCTCGGATAACCTGACTTGGTGGCCGTCTTCCTATACGTACAACGGCATGCACAGCGAAATCAGCCTCTACTACCAGTTGAATGAGATGCACGATTATTTCGCCAACACGATGGCAGCTTTGGGGTCCACCGGCATCACGCTCAAGCCGACTACGGCCCTGGCCCTGGTGAACAACCTCACCGACGCGTTCTACGATCCGGCCCACGACGACCTGTTCTTCGGCGACAGCCTGGACTCCCTGCCCTCGGACATGTTCGCGGACGACGCCACGGTTTCGCACCACGAATATACGCACTACGTCGTGCAGAAAATCTGGAACATCCAAAATTATGGGCAGGCCGGCGCGATTTCCGAGGCCAACGCGGATTATTGGTCCGCGACGTCCTTGAACGATCCGAACATCGCGGCCTACGTGCTCCAGCAGCTGGGCTACGGCTACACGCCGCTGCGCGAGCTCGACGACAATTCCACGCAATGGGGCAACTGCCCCGGCGCGGCGTCCTGCGTTTCCTGCGCCGAAGGGCCCCACTGCGACGTCCTGACTTCCGGCACGAGCAACGATTGGACCGGCGAAATCCACACGGACAGCCTGTTTTTGAGCCAAGCGCTTTGGGACATCCGCCGCCATCTGGATAGTTCCGCCACCGGCGTCGACTGCGCGAACCAGTTGGAGTTCACGGCGCTGCTGTCCTATCCGGAGAGCTTTGACGAATTCCAAGACGCGCTGGACGCCGCGGCGCAGAACTACGCCTCTGCTTCGGCCTCCCTGCCGGCCTGCGCCAGCGTGGGCGTCAGCGCGAGCAGTCTTCAAGGCTATGTCGACAACGCCTTCACGGCCCATGGGATCAGCGGCTTGTCCGCCGGCCAAGGATTCGAGAGCGCGGTCGACGTTTCCACCACGCCGAACGTCCAGGGGAGCATCGCGACGGCCGGGCAGACGAACTTCTACACCTTCGGCGCTGGGCCGGGTCCCGTGGAAATCACGCTGACTCTGCCGGCGTCCGCGGACGGCCAGGGCTATTACTCCGCCTACGGGATCACCCTTTTCGATCGCGATCACAACGTGGTGGCCGACGTCCAGCCGGCGTTGAACGGCGTGGGCACGGGATTCGCCGGCGGCGTGCAGGTGTGCAGCGCCCAGGACTGCACCACGACTCAGCAGCAGGTCGTTCTCTCCTACACCAACCCAAGCGCCAATCACTTCTACGTCCGCATCGCGGCCTCTCCCACGGGAAACAATTCCAACAGCGGGGTCAATAATTCCCAGCCCTACACCCTGACGGTTTCCTATGTCGCGGCGGGCGCCTTGAGCAGCCAAATCGTCAACGCCTCGTTCGACAACGACGTCATCAGCTTCGACGTAGCCACGCCGGTTTCCGGCTCGACGCCGACGTACAGCTTCGCCTACGCCCAGCTGCGCGACCAGGGCCAAAACATCATGGCCGAGACCCAGACCAACCAATCGTCGCCTTATTTGGCCGTCGTTTCAACGGCGGCGGCCGTCGGCTCCATGAGCGGGCAGTTGAAAATCCAGCCGGGCTTCGCGGCGCGCTATCCCGCGGTCGGCTCCGTATACGTGGAAATCTTCGGAAGCGACAGCGCCGACGACACGGTTTCCTTCGGCCTCTCGAACGCCTTGAATTTAGGGGCCGACGCGACGGACATGCAGGCCTGGAACAACGTTTTCGATCCGTTGCAGGGGCAGAAGACCACGATCAAGTATCAGCTGCAGAGCCCGGGGCACGTTTCGCTCAAGCTCTACACCCTGAGCGGGACGCTCGTGGAGACGCTCCTGGACTCGGACGAGCCCGCGGGGCAGGGCTCCGTCGATTGGTACGGCCAGAACCTGCGCGGTTCGACGGTGGCCAGCGGCGTCTATTTGATCCACATCAACGGCCCGGGAATTTCGAAGACGCAGAAGATCGTCGTCGTTAAGTAGTCGTCGGCATCGGCGTTTGCGCTTGCGTGGCATCATGAGAACACGACAACTTGTTTGGGCGGCGCTGGCTCTCCCGGTTCTGGCCGGTGGCTTGGCCTTTGGCCAGGCCAACCCCGGCGTGACCGCGGAGTCCGTCCTCCAAATTCCGCTGGGCGCGCGCGCCTTGGGCATGGGCGGCGCCTTTACCGCCGTGGCGGACGACCCGGAGGCGCTCTACTACAATCCCGCGGGCATCAGCCTGCTCCAGTCCCAGGAAGTGCAGGGAACCTTCTACTCGGGCCTGGCCGGCAACACCCTGCAAAACGTCGCCTACGCGGCGCCCATTTCTTTTTCCGGAGTTTCGGGCTCGGGCTACGCCAGCGTGGGCGCCAACGTCGTCTATTCCCAGGACGGCACCATCCAAGTCAACAAAACAAACCCGGACGGATCGTTTTTGAGCAGCAACTCGATGAGCGCGGGCTCGGACCTTATCGCCGGCGTCTCTTATGCCGAGAGCATCGGCCAGGTCTCCTTCATGTCCGGCCAGGACGATACGACCGAGCACCAGATGAACAATTTCATCGGCGTGACCGGCAAATACATCCGCTCGACCTTGGTCCAACAGTATCACGCGCAGACTTTTTCAGGCGACGCCGGATATCTGGGCGTCATTCCGGACTTGGGCCTGAGCTTTGGCCTCTCGGCGCTTAACGTGGGGGGGAGCTTGAAGTACATTTCGGCTTCCGATCCGCTGCCCACCACCTTCCGCGGCGGCGCGGCCTACACGTTCGCGGCCGGCCGCCTGGCCACGCTGCTTCTGGCCGCGGACGGCGAATGGCTTATGCACGAGCGGATGTGGTACGCCAACACGGGCTTTGAGTGCTCGTTTCCGCTGGGCTTCGCGTTCCGCCTGGGCTACCAGCTGCACCAGCAGGCTTTGGGCCTGACCTTGGGCTTCGGCGTCAAGTGGCGCAGCTTCTCCTTGGACTACGCCTGGGCCATGAGCGGCCCATTGAACAATCTTCAGTACGCCACGCTGGGGTTCCGCTTCGGGAGCGTGGTTCCCTCGGGACGGGAGGCTCAGCCCCGGTCCCAGAATTTCGAGCTTCCCACCGGGAGCCAGCCCAATCCCGCGCCCAACTTGGAGCAGCGCATCCCGGTCTCGCCGGCCAATAACACCAAACCGCAGGGCGGGCCGCTCGACAGCAGCGGCGTCCCCGGCTGGGTCTATTAGGCGCGTCCCGCTTACTGGTTGGTGTTGAAGGAGTAGGACTTGACGGTGCCGTCCGCGTTGAACTTCACGTAGAGGTCGTTGGCCCGCTGCAGTCCCATCACGCTGATCTTATAATCGAGGAAGGTCCACGTGGGGCTGCCGTCATCGGTCCCGGTGCGCGTGGGAGTTCCAAAAATCTGCTGGATTTGGGCCTGGGTGGTCTTGTTCAAGACGATGGAGCCGACCTTGGAGGTGTCGAAGGAATGCCCGATGGAGACGCATCCGGCGAGCGCGGCGGCCAGGGCGAAAGAGGCGAGAGCGGCGATGAGCGGCTTTTTGGTTTTGGTCATGGAACCCTCCTTGCTGATGTTCACTGAGTCCATGCTATCAATTTTTAATCCCGCTCCGAGCGGCGGCGATAGCCTTCGGCGAGCACTTTCTTGCGCAGCCGGATGTTGAGCGGCGTGACTTCGACCAGCTCCGAATCCTCGATGAATTCAAGCGCCTGCTCCAGGCTCAGGAGCAGCGGCGGGGTGAGCATGATGGCGTCGTCCGAGGCCTTGCTGCGCATGTTGCTCATGGCCTTGGCCTTGCAGGGGTTGACGACCATGTCTTCGTTGCGGGCGCCCATGCCGATGATCATGCCTTCGTAAACGTCCACGCCGGGGCCGACCAAAAGCGTGCCGCGCTCCTGGAGGTTGGAGAGCGCGTAGCCCGTGGTGCGGCCTTGCTCCTTGGCGATCATGACGCCTTGGCCGCGGGCGGCGATGTCGCTTTCCCGGGGTCCGTAGCCGTGGAAGCTGTGGTGCATCATGCCCAGGCCCTTGGTCAGGGTCAGCATCTCGGATTTGAACCCCATGAGGCAGCGCACGGGGATGAGGTACTCCAAGCGCACGCGCGTCTCGCCTTCCTGCGTCATGTTGAGCATCTTGGCCGCTCGGCGGCCCAGGCTCTCGATGGCCGCGCCTTGGTATTGCGAGGGGACGTCCAAGACCAGGTGCTCGATGGGCTCCAGCACCTTCCCGTTCTCTTCCTTATATATGACCTGGGGGCGCGAAACGGAGAATTCGTAGCCTTCCCGGCGCATGGTTTCGATGAGCACGGACAGGTGAAGCTCGCCGCGGCCGGAGACTTTAAAGCGCCCCTCGCCTTCCAGAGCCTCGATTTTAAGGCCGACGTTGGTCTTCTGCTCCTTGCTCAAGCGTTCCTTCAAGTGGCGGGCCGTGACAAACTTGCCCTCCTTGCCGGCGAAGGGGCTGTTGTTGACCGTGAACTCCATGGACAGGGTCGGCTCGTCGATGGTCAAGGGCGCCAGAGCCTCGGGGTTCTCGCTCGCGGAAATGGTCTCGCCGATATTGACGTGCTCGAAGCCGGACACGGCCACGATGTCGCCGGCTTTGGCCTCTTGGACCTCCCGGCGCTGCAGGCCGAAGTATTTCTCGATTTTGGCGATGCGGCTGGGGACGGCCTGTCCGCCGGCCCGGATGAGCACGGCCGGCTGGCCCTTGGTAATGGAGCCGTTGGCGAT
>Ga0307372_10002313_pt1 | contig 31797 bp, 23 predicted proteins | sample OX1MG_FD_202533 | JGI IMG/M metagenome (GOLD analysis project Ga0307372, IMG submission 202533) | Soil microbial communities from Risofladan, Vaasa, Finland - OX-1 | ecosystem: Environmental > Terrestrial > Soil > Coastal area > Acid sulfate soil | place: Finland: Risofladan, Vaasa | collected... | reverse complement strand
CCATTCGCCAGTTCCACTTCAACCTGACGCAGCAGCGTCACGATCTGCTCCGCCTTGTATCTCCTCATCGGCATACCGGCTTCCCTCCAGAGTGAATTCTCTCTCTCTCCCGCTGGTACAAAAAAGCCCGGTCAGGTCAGGACGTGCCTGCAGCCCGTGATGCGGCTCAAAGTAGGATGGATACGGGGATCGGTATTGAAGAACGAGCCCGGAACACGAAATCACGTTGCAATAAGATCGTAAACTTCCCAGGCAGGAAGGGCATGAAGATTTGTGAGAGTAATTCGTGAGAGTTGCCAAATCCTCCCGTAACTCATATAAAATAAGCGGGTTAGCCTGTAAGCCGGATTTTGTACGCCGCGCGCCGCGTCCCGACTTTCATCCGGACGGCTTCGCGCGCAACGCGGCGACCATTCCTCTAGGCCTCGGATCGCTCCGAGGCTCAAGCAGCCTACCCGAGGGTCGCAGCGCCTCGCTCTTTCGAGCGAAACGCATACGGGCTGGGCCAGCCCTCCCCTCCTATTTGGCCTTGCTCCACGCGGGGTTTTCCGTGCCCTGGATGTTGCCATCCAGGCGGTGGGCTCTTACCCCACCTTTTCACCCTTGCCAATGCGCCGACAAAAAGCAGCAAGCCCTCGGCTTTTCCGAAGGCTTGCCCCCGAGATGCAATCGACGCCGGCGGTTTGTTTTCTGTGGCACTTTCCGTGGCCGCACACCCGGAATTCGCTTGCGCGTTTCCCGGCTTGCACAGCCCCCTGGCGTTACCAGGCGCGTTGCCCTTCGCCGCTGCCTCTTTCGAGTTCACGACGACGGAGTCCGGACTTTCCTCCCGTCCGCTTCCCTTGCGAGAAGCGAACCGGCGATCACCCAGCTCACCCGCCGGGTTCAGTATACGCCGCCTGCGTGAGCGTCTCAACGCGGTCTGGTAGAGAATCAGCGGCGTGGCACACGGTCGGCAGCAAAACCGGCGATTGTGCTATTTCAGCTTGTCGGCAATCTTCGCGAGACCGGCGGCTGCGCAAGCCTCGTCCTTATCGGCGCCAGGCGCCCCGCCCACACCGATGGCGCCGATGGTTTCACCATCCACCTTCACCGGCAAGCCGCCCCCAACTCCAAACGTCCCGGGGATGATGCGTCCGGCAGACATGGTTTCCCACGCCTTTTGCATATCGGCCGAGGGCCTCTTATACGTGAGGGCCGTGTATGCCTTGCGGCGGCTGACGTCGTAATTCACTTCGCTGCTTCCATCATCACGGACGGACGCCCGGACCTGGCCGTCCACATCGATCACATGGACGCTGACGTGATAGTTGTCCGCCCGGCACTTATCGAGCGCACCCTGAACCATGGACCTCGCCATGTCGAGCGAAATCACCTTCTCCGTGACAAGGCCCTTATCCTGCGAGAAGGCAGGGTACGAAGTTGCGGCCAGTGTGACAGCGACTGCGGCGACGATTACAAGAAAACGGTTACGCGACATTGGGTTATCCTCCCGGCGAAATAGCCACGGTAAGCGGGTGGGATGTTACCGATATTAACAATTGCAAGTCAACCGAAGGCTGCCGTCGATCGTTCCGTCACGAGATAGAGATGAGTGAGAGACACTGCGGCTGAAGAAACGTGAAACGGAGAGCTTTCTAATTCTCTTTTTTTTCGTTTCGCTATTACCGGGTAGAGATAAGCTTCTCGAACTGCGCTTCGTCGAGAATGGGAACCTTGAGAGATTTGGCTTTCTCGAACTTCGAACCGGGATCGCTGCCGACCACCACGTAGCTGGTCTTCTTGCTGACCGACGAAGTCACCTTGCCGCCATGCGAGGCCACCAGGGCTTCCGCTGCCTCGCGCGGTAAATTGTTGAGCGTTCCGGTGAATACGAACGTCATGCCCGCGAATCTGGCATCCTTGAGAGTCGCGCGCTCCTCTTTCATATTCAGGCCCGCGGTCCGCAGACGCTCGACCAGCTTGCGGTTGGCCGATTCCGAGAAAAACTCCCGCACGCCCTCCGCGATCTTCGGACCTACTTCGCCGACCTCCATCAATTGCTCCCGGCTTGCGTCCGATAATCTGTCCATCGATCCAAAATACTCGGACAGCAATTGCGCCGTGCGCTCGCCAACAAACGGAATCCCGATCGCATAGATCAACTGAGCCAAGCTATTTTTTTTGCTGGCCTCGATTTCATGGCGAAGATTCTGGGCCGACTTTTCGGCCATCCGGTCGAGGCTCGCAAGCGTTTCGAGCTTCAGCTTATAGATATCCGCGAAATCCTCGACCAGGTCTTTTTCAATCAACTGGTCGACGATTTTTTCTCCCAGCCCGTCGATATCCATCGCGTGCCGCCCGGCAAAATGCAGCAAGGATTCCCTTCTGCGCGCCGGGCAGGAAACGTTCACGCAACGGTAAGCGACCTCTCCCTCGGCCCGGTGAATCCCCATGCCGCACACCGGACATTTTTCAGGCATTCGGAACGGCTTCTCTTCGTGCCCATGCTTCACCACCTGGAGGACGTGGGGAATCACCTCCCCGGCGCGCTCGACAAGCACCGTGTCTCCGGCATGGACACCGAGACGCTCGACCTCGTCCATGTTATGAAGCGTCGACCGCGTTACGGTGACCCCGCCGATTTGAACCGGCTCGAAAACCGCGAAGGGGGTGAGCGTGCCAGTGCGGCCCACGCTGACGTCGATTTCTCGAACAACCGTGGTTTCCCGGTGCGCCGCATATTTATAGGCAATCGCCCAGCGAGGAGCCTTGGAGGTGAATCCCAGCTCATTTTGCAGCGCGATTTCATCGACCTTGACGACGATGCCGTCGATCTCATACCCGATCTTCGCGCGCTTGGCGTCCCAGGCCTCGATATAGCGCTCCACATCGTGAAGCGAATGGCAGAGCTTCCATTCATCGCTGGCTTTGAAATGCAGCGCGCTTATGGCCTCAAGGGCTTCCGAAAGCCGTTTTTTGGGCACGCGGCCATCCACGAGAATGTAATAGGCGAAAAAATCAAGATGGCGGGACGCCGTAATTTTGGGATCGAGGACGCGGACGGCTCCGGCGGCGGCATTCCGCGGATTCGCGAAGACCTTACCTCCTTGCTCAGTCTGCTGGAGGTTCAATTCCTCGAACGCTTCGCGAGTCATGATGACTTCGCCGCGGACTTCGAAGTCCTCGCGCAGTCCGGTCTTCTTCCATAACGCCGGGGCAATCGTCAAAGGGATCGAACGGATCGTTTTCACATTCGGCGTCACGTCCTCGCCCGTCGCGCCGTCTCCCCGGGTGACGCCACGCACGAGTTTGCCGTTCTCATATTGCAGCGAAAGACTCAGGCCATCGAACTTATGCTCGGCGATATAGTCGACACTCTCACGCCCCGTAAGTTCTCTGACTCGCCGGTCAAATTCTCTCAGGGCTTCGAAGGAGAAAACGTTGTCAAGACTCACCATCGGAGTCCTGTGGCGAACCTTTTGAAATCCCTCCCGGGGAGCGCCTCCGACGCGCTGGGTGGGTGAATCCGGCGTCAGCAGTTCAGGATGCGTGCTTTCGAGTTGCGCCAGCCGATTCATCAGGCGGTCAAACGCGGCATCGGAGATTTCGGGGGCGTCAACGACGTAATAAAGGTATTCGTGGCGCCGAATTTCTTCGCGCAGGCGCTCGATCTCTCTGGCGTCACCGCGGCTCGTGGACATGGAAACCTCAGCAGGATGCGGTCGATGTCGAAAATCAGCGATATTATACAATGCGCGGTTGTTAGAAGATCGATACGAACGATGCCCGATGGAATCAAGGACGCGCTTCTGATTTATAACCCGGCGAGCGGACGCCGGCGGCATCGCCGCTTCGTCGAAGTGGAGCGAGCCTCAAGAATACTGAAGGAAGCTGGCATCGCCACCGAACTCGCGCCCACGACCGCGCGCGACACGGCCACAGGAATCGCCCGTCAGGCCGTCGAACAACGGCGGGGGATGGTGATTGTATGCGGCGGCGACGGCACCATCAATGAAGTGGTCAACGGTCTGGCGGGAAGCCAGGTGCCCATGGCTCTGCTCCCAGCAGGGACGGCCAACATTCTTGCCAAGGAACTCGGGATCCCCTGGGACATTCCCCAGGCCGCCCGGCTGATTCCCGGAGGAATCGTGCGCCGAATTGCCGTGGGCCTTGCCCAATTGATGAACGGGCATTCTTCCGATGCGGTGCCACGGCATGGCCGGTATTTTCTCTGCGTCGCCGGGGCGGGGCCGGACGGTGCGATCGTCAATGGCATCGATGAAAATCTGAAGGAACGCACCGGGATACTGGCTTATTGGGCGGAGGGTGTCCGGCAATTCTTCCGCTACCGCTTTCCGGAGATGCTCATCCGCTCCGATTCAAAGGAGCGGCGAGCCACGTTTGTGATTCTTGGCAGGACCGCCCATTACGGTGGCCCATTCAAGATTACGACCGGCGCGAGCCTCTTCGAGGACTCATTCGAGGTTCTCACGAATTCGCAGCGTAATCGCTTTTGCTATCTCACCTGCCTGCCCGCGCTATGGCTTGGCAGACTCCGCAACGTGAAAGGAATTGAGGCATGGAAGGCCATCGAGGCGGTCTGCGAGGCCGCCGGAACCGAGCCTGTGTATGCACAGGTTGACGGTGAACCGATTGGCGCCGCTCCCGTCTCTTTTCGCATTGTTCCCGATGCGCTCTCCCTGGTAATTCCAGTGCCGCGAAAAACCTGATTCTTCGCGAATAGATGCGGCCGTGGAACCGTTCGCGCACATATTGACTGGACGACGGTTATCTCTTCGAACTGCGTGGCTTTCGCTTTCGCGCGGACGACGCAAGTCCATCGAACATTTTTCTACGCGCGGATTTCAGCAGCGGTATTCCAATCATGCGCGAAGGTGTCCGCTTCGCATCCTCCTCCGCCGGTAAGGGGCTTCTATTCCTCGGCGGGCGCGCTGTGAATCATCCAACGGCTCCCGACGTAGATCAGCGTGAAAATTCCTATGGCCGAGATGAGGAATGCACGGTTGTGGGCAATCAGAAAACGCAGGGTAGCGGCACCGTAATAGACAGCGAGGATTCCTTCCGCGAAATAGCGCAAGCCTCGTCCCAGAAGAAGGGCGCCGGTAAACGTCTTCAGATTGACCTGGAACACTCCCTCGGCAAGAACAAATATTTTGAAGGGCAGCGGCGGCGGCAGGATCGCAGGAATAAAAACGCTCAAGAAGGCCCGATTTTGGACCCATTTCTTCGCCCTGACCGCTCCCCTGCCCGCGCGGCGGTGAAAAAACGCCTCGCCGCCCTTTTTCGCGAGCAGATACAGCCAAAGGCACCCCGCCAGCGAGCCAAGCGTCGCCATGGCCGCATAATAAGGCATTCGCGCAGGACGCTGGACGGAAAGCTCAATAACCAGCGCGTCGGTAACGAACGGGAAGCTCAAAACGGATGAATCGAGAAAGGCTACCGCAAAGATGCCGCCGCCTCCCATCAAAACAACGAGCTTCCGCAGCCAAAGGGGCAGCTTGAGCTGATTCATAAGCTAAAAGTGTAGCAGAGTCGTTATGCGAGCCCAGATTGTGGAATCGCAAATTGCTGAATGGCGCTCCGTCAGATAGAATTCATGCTTGCGCAACTTTCCCAGGCAATGACTCTTCTCGACGACCTGAATCCCCGCCAGCGTGAAGCCGTGCTTGCGACCGAGGGGCCGGTGCTCGTTTTGGCGGGCGCCGGAACCGGCAAGACGCGCGTGATCACCTATCGAGTGGCCCATTTGATCGAGCGCCGCGTCCCCGCTTACGCCATTCTTGCCGTCACCTTCACCAACAAAGCCGCCACGGTGATGAAGGATCGCATTAATAGCGTGCTCCGAATCAGCGGCCACAATGCGTCCGACGTGTGGGTTTCGACATTTCATTCCTTTTGCGCCCGGCTCTTGCGCCGCGAGTCGCAGCATTTGGGACTTCCCCGGGATTTCGCGATCTACGACGACGACGATCAGACGGCCGCCGTCAGGCGCGCCCTTCTGCAGCTCGATTTGCCGGCCGAGGACTTCCCGCCGCGCAGCATACGCACTCAAATCAGCCATGCAAAAAATCACGGCGTTACTCCCGCGGATATGCGAGCCGAGGCCGAACAGTCGCGCGATGAAGTCCGCCAGCAGGTATCGGAAATCTTTCTCGCCTACCGCAATATTCTTCGCAAGGCTGCCGCTCTCGATTTCGACGATTTGCTGCTGCGCGCCGTCGAACTGCTGCGCGAGCACGCCGACGTTCGCGAAGCGTGGAGTTCGCGCTTTCAGTACCTGATGGTGGACGAATTCCAGGATACGAACGCCTCGCAGGAAGAACTCGTGCGCCTCGTGGCGGGGACTCGCAAGAATGTGTGCGTTGTGGGGGACGAAGACCAGTCCATTTACGGATGGCGCGGAGCGCGCGCGGGCAATCTCAAGCGGTTCACCGAGGATTTTCCGAACGCCAAGCTCATACGCCTTGAGGAAAACTACCGTTCGACGCAGATCATTCTCGACGCTGCCGCCGCGGTCGTGCGGAACAATTCAGACCGACTGGGCAAGAGTCTCCAGGGCGTGCTCGGCAGCGGAGAACGCCTCCGCTTTTTCGAGGCCCAGGATTCGGCCGCAGAGGCGGAATTCGTCTGCGGCGAAATCTCATCGATCACTCGAAACGATCCGGACGCCCAGGTCGCCGTTCTCTATCGCACGGGCTCGCAATCGCGATCGTTCGAAGAAATTCTGCGCCGATTCGGTATCCGCCATCGGGTCGTCGGAGGATTCAGTTTTTATGAACGCTCCGAGGTCCGCAACGCGTTGGCATACGTTCGGTTACTCTTTCATCCCGAGGACGACGTAGCGCTGCTGCGCGTTCTGAATGTGCCTCCACGCGGAATCGGGGCCGCGACCGTAGGCATTCTGAATGCCCGAGCGAAGGAGATGAACCAATCTCTCTGGGACGTTCTCCGAGCGGGGGAAGCCACCACGGGCCGGAGACCCAGCGGCGCGTTGAACGCCTTCCGCGAATTGATCGAGAAATTGAAGGAAGAATGCAAAGACCTTCCTCCCGCCCAGCTAATCGAGCGAGTGCTCGACAGGACCGGATACCTCGGATGGGTGGAACAGCAGGATAATCTCGAACACACCTCCCGAGCTGAAAACCTGCGCGAACTCTCCAATGCCATGGCTGAAGCAACCGAGCAGGGGCAAACGCTCGAAGATTTGCTCGACCATGCGGCCCTGGTAAGCGATGCAGACGAGTACGATGAGAATGTTCCTGTTTCGCTGATGACGCTGCACAGCGCCAAAGGCCTCGAGTTCGATGCCGTGTTCCTCGCGGGCCTCGAAGAGGGACTCCTGCCCCACGGCCGATCTCTAAACAGCCAGGCGGAACTCGAAGAAGAGCGGCGACTTTTCTACGTGGGACTGACGCGCGCCAAGCGGTCCCTTGTCCTTTCTCGTGCGATTTATCGCCGGAGCTACGGCGAAGAGCGATTGCGGGCTTCTCTTCCCTCGCGTTTTATTGCGGAGATCCCAGGCGACTTGATTGAAGCTGCGGCCGGATCCCAATCCGAGCCGGGCCAAACGCGCCGTTACGAGCCCGATCCCGAGTACTCGGGGGGCTACGCCTACCGCCAGCGCCGTCCGGCATATGGGCGCGCACGCTCCGCTCCGGCTCCGCGTAGTTCGAAGGATCCTCTCATTGGCACGCGCGTACGCCATTCCAAGTATGGCGTGGGCACGATTATCGAAATTGAAGGCGAAGGCGAAGAACGGAAATTGACGGTCAGCTTCCAGGACTACGGCCCCAAAAAATTGATCGAGCGCTACGCGAACTTGCAGCTCGCCTGACGCTGCTTCGCACAGTGACGCCTGGCGATTGACACAGTTGCATAGCACCCCCGCGCAAGTTAGAGTTTTCCTTCGGTCGCACGGGAAGGTGGCGCTTGGACCCACAGCTTTTCCGGACAAAGAGCATTGACCAGCTCATTCACAGCGCCGACCAACCCGAGCGTCGGCTAAATAAAACGCTGGGCTGGCTTAGCCTGACGGCTCTTGGCATCGGCGCCATCGTCGGCAGCGGAATTTTCGTTCTCACTGGAACTGCCGCGGCGGGCGAAACCGTGCAGTTCCCTTCTATCCTTAAGGCTCCCCTGCTAGAGGTGCTCCTACACGGGACGCACGCGCTCGGAGTTACGGGACGCCCCGGCGCGGGGCCCGGCATTGCGGTGTCCTTCTTCATCGTCGCGGTCGTGTGCGGCCTGGCGGGGCTGTCTTATGCGGAACTGGCTTCCATGATCCCGATTGCAGGCAGCGCTTATACCTACACGTATGCAACCCTGGGCGAGCTGATTGCCTGGATCATCGGATGGGACTTGATCCTCGAGTACGCCGTCTCGAACATGGCCGTAGCGGTCGGATTTTCGGCATACATGAACAGTCTCCTCGAATCCTTTGGCATTCACATTCCCGCCATTTTGAGCACGCCGGCCTATTCCCCCGAAACAGGATGGGCCCTGCATTTCAACATCATGGGCTTTGCCGTCGTGATGATCCTCACGGTTCTGCTCGTGGCGGGAATCAGAGAATCGGCGGGCGCCAATAACCTCATGGTTGGAATCAAGCTTCTGGCCATCGTCGTCTTCTGCATCGCCGCCAGCAAATACATCCAGCCGTCGAATTGGAAGCCTTTTTTTCCGAATCACACGCAGGGGGTGCTCACCGGAGGCGCCATCGTTTTCTTCACTTATATTGGATTCGATTCCGTCTCGACGGTGGCTGAAGAATGCAAGGATCCGAAGCGCGATCTTCCGATTGGAATCCTCGTCTCGCTTTTCGTCTGTTCTTTCCTTTACATCGCCGTTGCGCTTGTCCTGACGGGCATCCAGCGATGGAGCACTCTGGGCAACGCCGCGCCCGTGGCGCAAGCCCTCGAAGCGATTGGCCTGAACGGAGTGAATCGCTGGGTGACGGCCGGCGCGCTGATGGGCATGATTTCGTCCATCTTGGTGTTTCAGCTCGGCCAGGCGCGCATCTGGTTCGCCATGTCGCGCGACGGACTGCTCCCCGGCGCCTTCTCCCGGGTGCATCCGAAATTCCGCACACCCGACGTGGCCACGTGGGTCGCGGGCTTTTTCGTCGCCATCCCGGCCGGTATTTTCGACATCGGCACACTCGCCGATCTTTCGAACATCGGGACGCTCTTTGCCTTTATCCTGGTTTCGATCGCCGTGCTGATCCTGCGCAAGCGCCAGCCGGAACGCCCTCGCAGCTTTCGCGTTCCCTGGATGCCGTGGATCCCGCTGGCATCCGTCATCTGCTGTTTTATTCTGATGGCCAGCCTGACGGTCGAAAACTGGCTTCGTTTTTTTATTTGGCTGGCGATAGGATTGTGCATGTATTACTCGTATGGCCATAAGAACAGCGAATTGGCGACCGCAAAATTGGAAGCCGCAGCCGCTACGAATAGGGAGGCCCACTGATGCTTCGCCGGATGTGCGCTGCTCTCGTTCTGGTCCTGTTCATTCTTATTCTCAGCCTGCCATCCTCATTTGCGTGGGGAGAGAACGCGGAGCGGTTTATCACCGACAAGGCGGTGGACACGCTGCCTGCGGAAATGCGGCCTTTTTTTCAAGCCAATCGCCAGTTTCTCGTCCAGCATGTAACCGACCCCGAGGCGGAAGCAAAAACTCTCGATCAGCCCAACGACTTCATCCGCCTCGATCATTATGGGCAGTTTCCTTTCTCGGCGCTTCCGCACTCCTATACGGCCGCTCTCGCCAAATACACCCGGCGCACCATCGAGACATACGGAGTGCTTCCCTGGCAGATTGGAACCTACAGCAAGAAATTAACGGATGCGCTTGGTTCGCGCGACTGGACCGACGCTAAACAATCCGCGGCGTTGCTGGCTCACTACGTTGCCGCGGCCCATGATCCGTTCAACACCACGATCAACCACGACGGCTCCCTCTCCGATCAGCCGGGGGTGAACGAACGCTTCGGCACAGCGCTCGTGGATCGCTACCAACTGTTTTTCTTTGTAAAGCCGAATGATGCGACATTCATTCGCGATCCAACCGATTTCGCCTTCAACATGGCATCGAGCGCGCATTCCTGGCTCGAAAACATACTGCTGGCAGACAGGCGCGCCCATGAGGGCCTCTCGAGCTATGGCGACGCATATTACGACCGGTTCTACGCCCAAGCGGGAGCGGTGCTTATTCGCCAATTTTCCGATGCCGCGACCGACGTGGGCTCCTATTGGATGACGGCGTGGATCAATGCCGGCCGCCCGACGTTGCCATCCCAATGACTCCATGGCTTCTTTGACCCGCCAGCTCACGATCGTTGACGCTCTCCCTAAGGCGGAGCTTCATCTACACCTCGAAGGCTCGATTCGTCCGAAAACCGCCGTCGAACTGGCCGCGCGGCACGGAACGACGCTCATGCCCGAAGAAGTCGCGGCCCGCTACCGCTACTCCGACTTCGCCGGATTTATCGACACGTTCAAGTGGGTCACGTCTTTTCTGCGCGAGCCGGAAGACTATGCTCTCGTCACGCGGAAGTTGCTGGACGAACTGAAGCGGCAAAACGTCGTTTACGCCGAGATCACCCTCTCGGCGGGCGTGATGCTGCGACGCATGCAGAACGTCGAGGCAAATTTCGCCGCGATCCGGGAGACGGCTCGAAGCGTTCCCTTCAGCGGTCTTCGCACGGCTTGGATCTTCGACGCGGCGCGCCAGTTTGGGCCGGATTCCGCCATGGAAGTGGCACGCTGGGCGGCCAAGCTCCGCACTTCGGGAGTCGTTGCGTTCGGCATGGGGGGCGACGAAATCTCTTACCCTGCCGTGAACTTCCGTCCCGCGTTCGATTTTGCCCGCAACGAAGGACTGCGCATCGTATGCCACGCCGGCGAGATTGGCGGCCCGGAATCCGTGCGCGAGGCCATGGAACTGCTGGGCGCCGAACGCATCGGCCACGGCATCGCGGCGATGCGCGATCGGGCGCTGGCTGAAACGCTGGCGATTCGCCGTATCGTCCTGGAAATATGCCCCACGAGCAACTTGTGTACCAGCGCACTTACCAAACAAATTGGCAAGCCCAGCGCATCGCTGGCCGATCATCCTCTGGCTGACTTTATGACCCAAGGCATCCACGTGACGCTTTCGACGGACGATCCAGGGATGTTTCATACCGATTTGCTGACCGAGTATTCGCAAGCCGCGGCCTTGGGACTTTCGAATAAACAAATGTTCGAACTAGCGGAGGAAAGCTTCCATGCGGCTTTCTTGCCTCCCGCCGAAAAGCGCCCGCTTCTGGAAGATTTTCGCACGGCAGCGAGATTGGCCGGACTGCTATAATGTCGAGCCTCAGCCATGACGGAGAAATCTCTTTCAACACGGCGGAGAACACAAACATGAAGGCACACGTCTGGGTCATGCTGAAATCCACTGTCCTCGATCCCCAGGGGCAAACCATTCAACGGGCTCTCTCTTCGCTGGGCCACGAAAAAATCAGGGATGTTCGCCAAGGAAAATTTTTCGTTCTCCAGCTCGATGGCCTGAGCCGCGACGAAGCCACGGTCCAGGTGGAACATATTGCAAAGGACGTGCTCACCAATCCCGTCATCGAAGAATTCCGCTTCGAGATACTCGATTCGTGAGCTCCCCGCCATTCAGGCCTGATGGCGCAAGGGATTCTTGCCGTGCGCCTCACGCGATACCCGGGCACGCACTTTACATGCTTCTTCGCTTTTAGCAGAATCGCCATTGACGGAAGCGCTGAACTCGATTTTGGATCGCACAGCCTCCTCAAATCGCAGCCTCTGGTATGGCGCCTTTGCCGGATTCGCGGCTCTGCTCCTGGGCATCGGCTTAGGCCGCTTCGGGTATCCGCCCCTTATCCCAGTTCTCGTGCAGCAGCACTGGTTCAATGCTTCTCAAGCGGACTACCTGGCAGCCACCAACCTGGCTGGATATGTGATCGGCGCCTATCTCGCAGGAAAATTGCGATTAAGAATGCCTGCCGGTCAAACGATTCGCATCACCATGCTGGTTGCCGTTGCCAGCTTTATTGCCTGCGTACGCCCTTGGGGATTTAGCTGGTTTTTCTTCTGGCGGCTTGCCGTGGGGATTGCGGCCGGCTTTTTGATGGTGTTCGCACCACCCACGGTCCTGGCGCGTACGCCGGTTGAGCATCGCGGGCGCGTCGGCGGCATCATCTTCACAGGCGTCGGAACCGGGATCGCGCTCGCGGGGACTATCATTCCCATTCTGGCCCGCCGGGGACTTGCCGCGACATGGGCAAGCCTGGGAATTGCCGGACTCATCCTCGCCCTCGCCGCGTGGCCATACTGGAAGAAGAGCGCGGAAACCGATCTCGATCTCGCACGAATGGCATTTGCTGGCAGCGCGGGCGCCCGGCTTACTCGCCCGATTGTTGTGTTGATGGCAATTTATTGCGCCACCGCAATTGCCTTCGTGCCCCACACCGTCTTTTGGGTCGATTTCATCGCCCGAGGCCTTGGCCGCGGCCTGGCAAGCGGCGGACGTTTCTGGATTTTAATCGGATTCTCTGCCGCGGCCGGGCCGGTAATCACCGGGATTGCGGCAGACCGGTTTGGATTTCGCCGCGGCCTTCACTGGAGTCTCGTGGCGGAGGCGATCGCGGTCGGCCTCCCCGTTCTCTTCACCGGCCCGTGGTCTCTCGCGTTGTCCTCGATTGGTCTCGGATCGATGGCACTGGGCATTACTGCTCTGACGGCTGGCCGCGTGTCGGAACTCGTCCCCATCTCCGAACAGAAACAGGTGTGGGGATGGATGACAGTGGCATTTTCGATCGCATATGCCGGCAGCGCGTGGTTCTTGTCGTTTCTCTTCGCTCGAGTCGCCTCTTACAAGCTACTGTTCGGCATTGGCTGCGCTGTATTGATTCTAGGCGTGATCCTCAACACACTCACCTCTCATTCCGTTCCAGCCATTCGGCAAAATCCTGCTTAACGAACCGCGAGCCAGGCGCCGATTCTGCGTTCGAGAAATCGGGTGGCCAGGGGGATGATAAAATCACCACACTTACAGGCAGCGGTTGTTGCCGCCGTAATCGAATATGCTAACCTGATTGCCACTGACTGCCGCTCCTAGCATCCATTTTCGGTGCGGCCTTTGGGAGCGAATCCTCATGTGCGGAATTGTCGGATATATTGGGCCCAAGCGCGTAGTGCCCCTCATTCTCGACGGCCTTCGCCGCCTGGAATACCGTGGCTATGACTCGGCCGGCATTGCCGTGATTGGTACGGATGGAAAGCTCGCCATTCGCCGCGCCCCGGGCAAATTGCGCAATCTGGAGGAATCACTCCGCGCCACGCCGATGGAAGGCGTCTACGGCATCGGCCACACTCGCTGGGCTACCCATGGGCGTCCCACCGAAGAGAATGCCCATCCGCATCGCGACTGCGCGGGCGAAATCGTCGTCGTACACAATGGAATCATCGAAAATTATATCGAGCTGAAAAACGAACTCCTGGCGGAAGGCCACAAGTTCCAGACGGAAACCGATACTGAAATCATTGCCCACCTGCTCGAGAAATTCTCCAAGGATGCGCCGCTTGAAAAGGCCGTGCTCAAGGCCGTGAAGGTGATGGGCGGAGCCTATGCGCTGGTGGCTGTGTCGTCCAGGGATCCGAACAAAATCGTGGCCGCACGGATGGGCCCTCCCATCGTCGTCGGGCTTGGCGATCATGAATTTTTTGTGGCCAGCGACATACCGGCCATTCTTGCCCACACTCGAAGCGTCTTCTTCCTCGGCGACCGCGAAATCGCCATCCTGACGCCCGAGGGAGTCCGCCTGGTTGATTTTGAAAACAACGCGATCACCCGTTCCGCACAGCACATCGCCTGGGACCCCATCATGGCGGAAAAGGGCGGATTTAAGCATTTCATGCAGAAGGAAATTTTCGAACAGCCGCGCGCCGTCCGCGATACCCTTCTCGGCCGAATTTCCCAGGAAACCGGCAAGGTCTTTCTCGATGAGATGGACATCAGCGAGCAGGAATTCCGCAATTTTCACAATATCAAAATAGTCGCTTGCGGGACGAGTTGGCACGCGGGCCTGGCCGGGAAATTCATGATCGAGCAACTGGCGCACGTTCCAGTGGAGGTGGATTACGGGAGCGAATACCGCTATCGCGATCCCATTCTGGACAAGAACTGCTTGGTGATCGCGATCAGCCAGTCGGGCGAGACGGCGGATACCATCGCCGCCGAGCGCGAAGCGCGCCAGAAGAACGCAAAAGTGCTCGCCATCTGCAACGTGGTGGGAGCGATGCTGACTCGCGAAGCCAACGGCGCCATCTACACGCATGCCGGCCCCGAAATCGGAGTCGCATCGACAAAGGCCTTCACCGGACAGCTCACTGCGCTCCTGCTCACCGCGCTCTATCTCGCGCAAGTGCGGGGCAGGCTGACTCCCGCTGCATCCCAAAATCTGATGCAGGAACTGACGCGCATTCCGCACAAGATCGAGAATATTCTTCAGCGCGATTCGCACATCGAGGAACTCGCTCGCCAGTTTTTCCGCCACACTGATTTTCTCTATCTTGGACGCGGCATCCATTACCCCATCGCGCTGGAAGGCGCTCTCAAGCTCAAGGAAATTTCCTACATTCACGCCGAGGGATATCCCGCCGGTGAGATGAAGCATGGGCCCAACGCGCTCATCGATGAAAACTTGCCGGTGGTGCTGATCGCTACCCGCGACGAGTCCGACCCCGCGTCGATGCTTCGTTACGAAAAGACCATTTCCAATTTACAGGAAGTGAAAGCCCGCGACGGCATCGTGATTGCCGTCGTCACCGAAGGCGACCGCATGGCGAGAGAAACCGCCAACCACGTGATCGAAATTCCCGCGGCTCCCGATCTGATCGCGCCGATCCTTGAAATCGTTCCTCTGCAATTGCTCGCCTACCACATCGCCGTTCGTCGTGGATGCGATGTCGATCAGCCTCGCAACCTGGCGAAATCGGTCACCGTGGAATAATCGAATAAGGGTTTCCGCGCCTGGTACGGCTGTTTTAAAATCACCCCATGGATTTTCGGCAACTTTTTACGGCCTGGGCTGCATCCACGCGGCCCATAGTGTATTCGCTCACAATTGGGTTATTCCTTTTATCTCCCGTAGGCCGTGGGCGCGCTCAAGCTCCGGAATCCGGGCCGGCTCCTCTCGCGTCGGTTCAAGTCACCGGGTCCAGCAGGTTTTCTTCCGATCGGATTGCGGCTGCTGTGGGTCTGCATACGGGAGCAAGCGTCGACCGTCAAGACCTTCAAGTAACGGCGGACCATCTCGCAAAGCTTGGCCTCTTCGCAAGCGTGCAGTACCGCTATACGACGGCCGCGTCGGGTGTCGAAGTGGAATACCAAGTCACCGACGCGCCCGAGCTCCCGGTGACTTTCGACAATTTTCCCTGGTTCACCGACCAGGAGATGATCGAGGCAATCAAGAGCTCCGTTCCTCTGTTTGACGACATGGCTCCTTCCGGCGGCGCCATTTTGGAAGACATCTCATCGTCGCTCGAAAAGCTCCTGAGCACGAAGGGCGTGCACGCCTCCGTGTCTCACCTGCTGACGATCCGCGGCGCCGATTCGCAGCAGGTGCAGCAATTCAGCGTCGATGGCGCGGACCTGAACGTGGGGCGCATTGAGTTCTCCGATGCCCTTGCCAGTAGCGATCGCGGCGTTCAGGATCTTCTTTTAGATCTCATTGGCAAGCCGTTCTCGCGAAGCGCCATCGAGATCTTCGAACTGGAACAGGTTCGTCCCGTATATTTTTTGCGCGGATTTCTGCGCGTTCGATTCGGCGAGCCGCGCGCGCAGCTCGCCGATAGTTCCAAGACTTCCCCTCTGGGCCAAGTCCTCGTCGTTGCGCCCATCGATTCCGGTCCGGCATATACCTGGAACGGCGTGACATGGAAGGGCGACTACACGATTCCGCCGGACGCTCTGGACGATCTTGTGAAACTCAAGACGGGCGATCTAGCGGATGGCACAAAAATCGAGGGAGCATGGCAGGCCGTTCGCGGACTCTACGGCGAGCGCGGATATCTGGATGCGAAGGTCACCGTGGCGCCGACGTTTGACGACGCCGCGAAACGCGTCTCCTATGCGGTTTCCATCGACGAAGGGCCGCAGTACCATATGGGCAATCTTGTGCTTACGGGACTCTCGCTGGATGGCGAGCGCCGCATTCGCGCGGCATGGAAACTTTCGCCTGGCGCGATCTTCGACAAGAGCGTCTACGATGAGTTTCTCGACATCGGTATCAAGCAAGCGTTCACCGGGCTTCCTTATCACTACGACAAGATCGGCCGTTTCCTGCGAGAAGATGCAAAGGACTCGAAGGTCGACATACTCCTCGATTTCCAATAAATGAATCTGCGCTATACTGCATTCTCGTGAACACACCGGGGGCGAACCAGTTGGCCAGTGCAGCGCAAGTTCCAGCCGGAAAAGACGCTCCCCTGGAAAAACAGGAACGGCTCTTTACCGCTCTTCGGGGGATCGATTCCCTGCTCGTCGCGTTTTCGGGCGGCGCAGATTCCGCCTATTTGGCCTGGGCGGCTCACCATACGCTTGGCGAGCGATCACTCGCGATCACAGCGCTCTCCGCGAGTTTTTCTTTGCATGACCGCGAGCAGGCGGAGGCCTTCGTGCGCGCTTTCGGCGTGCGCCACGAATGGATCGAGACACGCGAATTCGACAATCCGCTGTACGTTGCCAACGGCGCGGATCGCTGTTACCACTGCAAAGACGAGCTCTTCGATCGCATGGAGTCGATCGCCGCACAGAGGCATTTCCGCGCCATTGCGTACGGCATCAACGCGGACGACACTCACGATTTTCGCCCGGGCCATCACGCCGCGCACGAGCACCGCGTCCTTACGCCGCTACTCGATGCCGCTCTTTGCAAAGACGAGATTCGATGGCTCTCGCGCCGCGTCGGATTGCCCACCTGGGACCGTCCCGCGTCCGCCTGTTTATCCTCGCGCATTCCCTACGGCACTCCTGTAACACCAGAGATTCTATCTCGCGTGGAGGGCGCTGAAGCAGTTCTGCGCGCACTCGGCTTCCGCCAATTCCGAGTCCGCGCTCATGGCCAACTGGCCCGCATTGAACTTGCCGCCGAGGACCTTTCCCGCGGCTTCGAAGCCGAAGTCGCAAAGGAAATTTCAGCTCGTTTGAAGGCTCTTGGTTTCGCTTTTGTAACCCTCGACCTCGAGGGCTATCGCCAGGGGTCGCTCAATTCCATCCTCACCAAGAAATGATCAACGACGCAGCTATTCCCCGGTGTTCGCAGATTCTTTCGCGATAGCAGCCTGTTGCGCAGCGTCGCGCGCGGCGACGATTGTCCCCACGTGGATACGCACCGTGTCGTCCACCTGACGCGCATATCCTCCAGCCAAAGTGATCGCTACAGGCACACGGCTGTGCCGGGCGTAATCGAACACCAAAGCGTCGCGCCGCCGCAGGCCTTCAATCGTCAGCTTCAGCCCTCCGAGCTGGTCGTCCCGATACGGGTCGGCGCCAGCCACATAGAAAAGAATCTCCGGCGAAAAATCCTGGAATGCCCGTCGCAGATGCTCGTTCAGGATGGCTAAATAGTCGTCATCACCGAGGCCGTCGGGCAGGTTGATATCCAGCGTCGAACGAGGCTTGTGATACGGATAATTATTTTCTTGATGAATCGACAGCGTGAAGATAGCGCTGTCTCCGCCAAAGATCTCCGCCGTCCCATTTCCCTGGTGCACATCGGTATCCACTACCATGGCGGTCTCGATGTCACGATCGAATTGAAGCCTGCGAATGGCGACGGCTACGTCGTGGATGGCGCAGAATCCTTCGCCATGGCCGGGATACGCGTGATGAAATCCACCTCCAATATTCGCAGCCCAGCCGTCCGAGAGCGCACGCTTCCCCGCCAGAATGGAGCCCCCCGCGGCCAGCCAGAATGCCTCCACCATTTCCTTCGAATAAGGCAGCTCCAGCCGTAGAAGCTCGGAGTGGCTCAATGAGCCCGTTTTGAGCTTGCGAACGTAATCGTGTGAATGAACGCGCAGGATATCCGCGTCCGCTGCGGGATCGGGCTTCAGAAAATCTTCGGGAGCGGCAATCCCGTCGGAAAGCAATTGGTCCCGCACCATGCGGTACTTCTGGGACGGAAAAACGTGTGCGCCGAGGTTCAAATCGTAGCGCTCGTGATAAACGAGTTTAAAGGGCAGCACGGCTTTCGCAGCCTACCGCGAAGTTTTTCCGAAGGCAACGTGATGTGCTGGTCAGAAAGATTCGCGCCATTTTGGGTCCAGCATCGCGGTCCCCATAAACGATAAACGAATCGAAATCGCGGAACGGGCCTCAAAATAGTGCTGGAAATCGACCGCCGACAGGATGCTATGATAAGCGTCGCTATTCACGAGGGCGCGGTCGCCAAGTGGTAAGGCAAAGGTCTGCAAAACCTTTATCGGCGGTTCGATTCCGCCCCGCGCCTCCATGTTTCTTCAAGCTGCCTTCGACTTACCCGCCAGAAGCTAGCAATCATTTCGTCTAGCAACTAAGTAGCTTTTTTCTTGACACTCTTCACGACGGAGTGTTACAAGCCGCGCAGAGTCGATGTGTGGTGGGATCAGTGCGCTGTAACAGATATTAGGATCATAAAATTGGGGGCTGAATGAAATACAGGGGGCTGGTATCTGAGGGGTCGTTCCGCGTCAAGCCGATCGTTCAACTGCTGGGTGCATTCCTCTTCTGTCTGCTGATTTGTGCTCCTGCCTTTTCACAAGCCAATCTGGGTCGTATTCTGGGGACTGTCACAGACGCAAGTGGCGCCGTCGTCGCAGGCGCTACGGTGACCGTTACCGACGTTCAAAGGGGTGTATCCAGAACATTGACCACGGACCAAGCCGGAGAGTATGTGGCTCCGGACTTGCTGCCCCGCACTTATTCGGTCCGAGTTGAGGCCAAAGGTTTTCAAGCGGTCGAGCACGCAGGCCTGCTATTGCAGGTCGGTAAAGACATCCGAATCGATCTTGCGCTTCAACCTGGCGAGCAATCGCAGACGGTGACAGTCACCGGGGAAGCGCCCATGGTGGAGACGACCAATGCCACCCTAGGTGGAACCCTTAGCAATCAAACGATCAATGACCTGCCTCTGATGATTTGATCGGTGCTTGCTTCGTGCCACAACCAAGGCCATTATCCGCAATCGCTTTGAACGTTACCGATCAAATATGATAAAAGGTGCCCTCGTGCCGCAGAAAGACCGCTTCCACCTGAACGAATGCCTGGCAGCTATGATCGCAGTGCTCTTCCTCTCCATCTTGACACCCGCTCAGATCGCTCCGCCGCGCACTCTAGATGAACTCAAACAGGAGACGCAAAAGCGGGTCGATGAGAATCTGGCTCCAGCCGGAGGAATGAAGTCCGAGGATGCGCGTGAGGCACTGTCCAACCTGCATAGCCTCGACCGGGACGAATGGGCTGCAGTATGGAGCGCCATCGCCGATCGGTATGACAAGCGCGCCAAGCAGGAGGAAGCCGCGGATAACAAGAAGGCCGCCCAAGAGGACTACAGAATGGCTTGGCGCTACTATTCCTTCGCCCGCTGGCCGATTCCCAACTCACCAGGCAAGGAGAAGGCGTATCAGAGCGCTCTGGCAGCCTTCCGCGACTACGCCCGTTTTCTCGATCCGCCCTTGGAAACGGTGCACATTCCCTTCGAAGGCAAGGAAATCGTTGGATACCTCCGGCTGCCAAAAGGGGTGCGGCCCGCGCCGATGGTACTCACGATTAGCGCGCTCGATTCACGCAAAGAAGATGGCGTGCAAGGCGAAGATGCCGCATTCATTCGCAAAGGAATCGGTTTTTTTGCCGTTGACGAACCCGGCACGGGACAGGCTCCCATCACGGCGGATGTGGGAGCCGAACGGATGTTTTCACGCATTCTCGACTACCTTGCCACGCGACCAGAAGTGGATAGCCATCGAATCGTGGTTCGGGGCGTGAGTTGGAGCGGATACTGGGCTGCCAAACTCGCCTATGTGGAAAAGGACCGTATTCGCGGCGCGGTAGTCCAGGGTGGTCCCGTGGATGATTACTTCAGCGCTGAATGGCAGAGGCCTGGACTCGGCACCCGAGAATATTTGTTTGACTTGTTCCCCGCCCGCGCCTCTGTGTACGGCGTCAAGACGCTCGACGAATTTCTGGCCTTTGGCCCGCGAATGTCGTTGAAGGGCGAGGGGTTCCTGGGAAAGCCCTCCGCACCGATGCTGATCATCAACGGCGAGAAGGATACGCAGGTGCCGATCGCGGACCTTTATACCTTGCTGCACTCGGGCGGAACGCCTAAGGAGGCGTGGGTGAATCCCAACGGTGGACACACCGGACGATCGGCCGATTGGCCCAATTCCCGGATCTCCGCCGAAATCGTCCTTCCCTGGATCGAAGCTCGGCTTGAATCCCCCACAGAGAAAAAAAACGCTCCAACCGCCAGTTCAGGTAGCTGAGACCAGAGGCAAACCATGAAGCGATCAATCGCTAATGTCATTCGACGAATCCTCACCAACGTTGCGGTAGTCGCGATTGCATCGTTGATGCTCGCTTCCTTCAGCCGAGCAGATGACATTCCCAAAGGGTGGGAAGCCAGCAATATGAAGGCGATTGGGTATAGCGGCCTGGATGGCCACGGCGGCGCGTTTAAAATGGCGATCAAGCATGCTGGCGATCACTGGTACCTATACATGGGGAACTTCTGGAGCCATGGATGGGACATCGTCGATGTTACCGATCCGAGCAATCCAAAGTTCGTAAAATTCATCCAGGGACCGGAGGATAGCTCGGAAGGCCAAGTGGACCTTCACGGCAACATCCTGATTACCGCACTCCAAAACAGGGCTGGCTATAAGAACCCGAACAAACCCATACACGAGGGCGTAATCATTTGGGACATCAGCGATCCGGTGAACCCGAAGCAGCTCTCGGTATGGAAGACGGGAGCCACCGGCACGCATCGTGATGGCTATCCCGGAGGAAAGTATGTGAACTTGTCGGCGGGCATGCCCGGATACAAAGGACAGATCCTCGTGTTCCTCGACATCAGCGATCCGGCACATCCCAAGGAGGCTGGGCGCTGGTGGATGACGGGACAGAAAGAAGGCGAGCCGCCGATCCCGCCGATGTATGGGCTACATGGCCCCGCTTTCATCGATGGGAATCTTGCGTATTTGGGCTATAGCCCGGCCATGGTGATTCTCGACATCAGCGACATCTCAAAACCGAAGCTAGTCGGCCAGCTCACCGTCAGTCCGCCGTTCGGCACGAACATTCCCGTGCATGACGCGATGAAGATCCCCGGCCGGCCGCTTGTCTTTGCGCACGCGGAAGGCACTGGAGGAGCCGATACGCCGGACGGGCCGCGCGCATGCACCGGCGCGCTTTTCCTTTCTGGTTTGATCGATGTCCAGGACCCGACCAAGCCCAAACTAATCTCCACGCTTCCAACCCCCGTGCCGCCGCAGGACGTCCCTTACACGGACTTCTGCGACAAGGGCGGCCGGTTCGGTCCACACAATACCAATATCCTTCAGCACAATCCGGATGTTGAAAAGCAGGCCAACCTGATCTATCTCACTTATTTCAACGCTGGTCTGCGAGTCTTCAACATCACGGACGCTCGCCTGCCCAAGGAAGTAGGCTGGTTTATTCCTCCAACTCCGACTAAGAGATACGGTCCGCTTCCCTACGATAAGCTCGTAAGCCAGACCGAGGACGTGCTGGTCGACACACGCGGGAATATCTACATCACCGGCAAAAACTGGGGCTTATTCGTGCTTCGTTATACGGGAAAAGGCGAACCAGCGCCGACAGACCACTAACCGTGCGTCGCTAACGGGCGATATTCGTGAGCTACATCGCTAGAAGTAAGCACGAGAATTGTGATATAGAGAGACCGCCGTTTTAAACCACCGACAGCCTACTGGAGGCATCATGCGGGCGAAATCCAGAATCATGGGAAACAAAAGCTTACTTGCACATCGATGGGCCCTTGTCGTTCTTCTGCTGTCTTTCGGAATAATTGTGTGCGCAGGCGAGGCACTGGCGCAGTCGCAAGCAGAAGCAAGCAATATGGAACGGGTCGGCTACAACGACCTACAGGGGCGCAGCGCGTATCAGCCCACCATTCATAAACAGGGCGACCGCTGGATCGCCTACATAGGTCATCACGGCGGCTCGGCGCTGAATCCTCTGACCGGAAAAGTGGAGAACAATGGCACGTCGATCCTTGACGTTACCGATCCCACGCACCCGAAGTATCTCGTACATATTCCCGGCGAGGCCGGCAAGGCCGGGGCGGGCGACTCCGGCGGAGCGCAGATGGTCCGCGTCTGCGACGGGAGCGAGCTGCCGCATGCCGACAAGAGCAAAGTGTATATGTTGCGCACTTTTGGCAATTCCGCACAGGAAATATGGGACGTAACAAATCCCGCGGATCCCAGCCGCCTGACGGTTGTCCTGAGCGGTCTCAAGGACGCGCACAAGAACTGGTGGGAGTGCGACACGGGAATCGCCTACCTCGTCGCGGGCGATCCTCAATGGCGGGTACGGCGCATGATGAAGATCTACGACTTGAGCAATCCGGAGAAGCCCGTCTTTATTCGTGACTTCGGCCTGCCAGGCCAACAGCCCGGGTCGACGGGTCCCCTGGTGGTCAGCGATCTTCACGGTCCGATCTCCACCGGGCCGCAGGGCAACCGCGTCTATATGGCTTATGGTCCCGGCGGGCACGGCGTCGTTCAAATCCTCGATCGCGACAAGCTTCTCAACGGTCCTAAAGAGCCGACCGAGGCGAATCTGCTCTATCCGCAAATCGCCCGGATCGATTTGCCCCCGACCGAAGGCGCGCACACGGCTTATCCGCTGCTCGGCATGGATGTCGCCGAGTTCGACAAGGATAAGCAAGGCAAACCACAAGACTTTCTTATTGTGCCCGGCGAAGAGCTATCCACCGAGTGCCAGGGACCAAGACAGTTCGTGCATATTTTCAACATCACCGACGAGGCGCATCCCCTCGGCATTTCCACATGGACGGTTCCCGAGGCAAGCGGCAACTTTTGCAGCAAGGGCGGCCGATTCGGCTCGCATTCCGTCAACGAAAACTTTACGCCCATCTATTACAAGCGCATGGTGTTCGTATCCTTTTTCAATGCTGGCGTGCGCGCTCTCGATATTCGCGATCCCTTCCATCCGAAGGAAGTGGGTTATTACATCCCCGCCATTACCGACAAGACGTCCAAGCGCTGCGTTGGCACCGGCGCCGATCAGCGCTGCAAAGTGGTGATCCAGGTGAACAACGTCGAAGTGGACGACCGAGGCTATATCTACATCGTCGATCGCGCGAACACTGGCTTGGACATCCTGCAACTCACCGGGCCGGCACGCGAAATCGCGAACCTGCCCTGAGCGTTGTTCCGAAGAAGAGAGGCCGTAGACAATTCCGGTCCTCTCTTCCATCGCCCTGCGGTACTCGGCGCACGGGCGTTTTGCGACGCTTGCCGTGACGCCATGAATCTCGCTTTTTTCGGCTGTTGGATTCTCTCGAAAACCGGGCTTCGAAAGCAAAACAGGACCCGCCCACGCACAACCGGATTCCGCACTCGCTCTGTCAGTTATCTCTGTGACTTCTCCGCCCTTCTTTGTATTCTGTGCGTTCGGTCCTTTTTCCGAACCCTATGAAGATTCATCTCAACTGGCGCCTGGTGTTCCTGGTCCTGCTTCTGGCAGTGCTCGGAATTCGCGAGGTGGCGCTTGAACTCCGGCCCTCGCTCCTGCGTCCAGGGCTGCACCTGTTTGCCTATGTGGGCAACACAGGCGATGGCACGCTCACAGCCATCGACCTGGTAAAACTCTCACCGGCGGCCACGATACCGGTTGGTCCCGGTCCGACCGGCATTCGCGCGCACCCTTTTCGTCCCGAGATTTGGGGGCTCAGTTCGGCGGGCGGCTATGCGTGGGTGCTTGACGTAAAGTCGAATAAGGTAGTAGCGCGCATTCCTGTCGGGGCCGAGCCGTATGCGCTGGATTTTTCGCCCGATGGCACCCGGGCCTACGTGGCTGCGTCTGGATCGAATACGGTGGTCGCCATCGAGTGCGACACGCGCAAGGTCGTAGCCCGAGGCCGCGCCGGGCACCGGCCCTGGATTGCTCGCGCCTCGCCGAACGGAAAATTGCTGCTCGTTTCGAACCGCGCTGACTCGACCGTGTCTCTCCTCGACGCCTCGTCCCTTGCCTCCCTGGGCACGGTGGCTGTCGCGCCGCACCCCGAACATATCGCCATTCTGCCCGACAGTTCGAAGGCGTTTGTCACCTCCGGTACTTCGGATCAGATTTCCGTGCTGGACTTGAACCGGAAGGAATTGCTGGCAAACCTCGCGGTGGGCGGAACCCCGGACGACCTGATTATGAAGCCCGATGGCGGCGAGCTTTACATACCCTCGAGCAATTCGCACGGTCTGATCATCCTGAATACGGCGACCAACGAAGTGAACGATTTCATCCTACTCGGGATGGCGCCGTCGGCTGGCGCACTTACGGCCGATGCCCAGACACTTTACATTTCCGATTCCGCGGGCGGCCATGTGGTGCCCGTCGCGATTGGTGTCCGCCAAAGCGGAGCTCCCATCACGGTCGGGCAGTCGCCGAGCACTTGCCATCTTACCCCTGGCGAAGACATGCTGCTGGTCGTCGATACCGCATCGAACGATCTCGCCGTGATCCGGGCAAAGACGGCCAGCCTCATCACTTTGATTCCCGTCGGCTCTCGCCCGCGCGATCTCGCGGTAAAAATATTTTGACGGTCGAAGAAAATCGCCGCCACGCTAGTTCACCGTCAGGCTCAGCGCAATCTGAGCGCTGGTGTTGGCGTCCGTGCCGGTCACCGTCAATGCGTAAGTTCCGGATGGAGTTCCCGGACTGGCGTTGCTATTCGCCCCATTACCGCTGTTGGAGCACGCGGCCATCCCCCACGCGAAAACGATCAGCAGGACTGCGGCCAGCACAAATCTTCCCGCCCCGGCCAACCCCGTAGCGCAGGCTCCCGATACTCGGCCACGCCATCCCACGGCCCATGTCGCAATCCACGCAAGCATGGCGAATGCGGCGACTGCCAAGAACAGCCTATGTGCCGGTGGCGCACCGCTTGTGGAACCTTTGATTAGCCATGTGGTTGATCCTGCCACGGTCGGCACGGTTACACTGAATTGCGATGGCACTGTAATCGTTGACGGTACCGTGCACGTGCTCGTGGTTGGTGCCCCGGAACACGACAGCGAAACCGTTCCCTTGTACCCGGTCGGCGAATTGACAACGATTGAATAAGCCGCGGTCTGCCCGGCAGTAAGCGTCATGGAAGCAGATCCCGTTGCGGGTGGTTCGAAGCAGAAGTCGCCCGTGGCCGTGCCCGTGAGAGCAACGCTTTGCGGGCTGCCGGGGGCGTTATCGTTCAGCATCAGCGTTGTGCTTCTGGCCGCCGAGCCATTCGTGCATGCGGGGCTAAACGCCAGCTGAATCGTGCAGGTCCCACCTGGGGGCGTCCTTGTTGCCCGACAAGTGTTCGTCCCGATGGTGAAGTCGATCCCCGTCACGGCAATGCTGCTGAAGGCGAGGGCTCCAGTGCCGTTGTTCGTAACCGTGATCGTCTCGGGCGGGCTTGCCGTGCCTGCCAACTGGCCGCCGAAGTTCAGGTTTGCCGGTGAGACCGATACGCCCGCCTGCGTAGCGCTGCCCGATAGCGGAATCGTTTGCGGGCTGCCCGCCGCGTTGTCCGCAATGGTGACAGACGCTGAACGCGCCATCGTGGCATTGGGCGTCGGATCGAATGTCGCGTTGAGCGTACAGTTCGCTCCGGCCTTTAAGCTGGGAGGGCAATTGTTCGTTTCGATAAAGTCGGCTGCATTCGTGCCCGTCATACTGATTCGATCGATCGAAAGCGAAGCGCTGCTGGTGTTCAACAGGGTGACAGTCTGGCCCGCGCTGGAGATTCCCACGCTCTGTGCCGAAAAGCTCAAGCTTCCCGGCGAAATCTGAATCGTTGGCAGGGCGGTTGCCGTTCCGCTGATCGCCACCACCTGTGGGCTGCCGGCGGCATTGTCAGCAATAGTAAGGGTGGCGCTCTTGGCTCCCGCAGTGTCTCCCGACTGCGGCGCGAATTGAACGCTCATCATGCAACTGGCGCCGACGGCCACAGTCCCCGCGCCAGAGGGACACGGAATGCTCCCCGAGCCAACCAGCTTGAAGTCGGATGCATTGGTTCCCGTGATTCCGATGCTGGCCACATTCAGGACAACGCTGCCATTGTTCAAAAGCGTTGCCGATTGAGTGCCGCTCGCGCTTCCCAATTCGATTTCTCCAAACGCCAAATTACCAGGGGTAACGCTGGCGACGGGCGCCGGCGCAGTTCCGATTCCAGTGAGCGTCACAACTTGCACGGCACTGGCTAATCCTCCCGAATTATCGCTGATATTGATTTGGGCGCTGAACGATCCGATGGCATTGGGTTCAAACACCACACCGACGGCGCAACTTTGTCCGGGCGGGAGACTCGCACCACAGGTGATATCTTTACCGCTCAGGAAAAATTGAGCTTCGTCCGTCCCGGTCTCCGTGGGACTGCCCATGGACAGCGTGTCATTGCCCGTGTTCGTGACCGTGATGGTCTGGCTAAGGCTGGCTGTATTCCGCGGCTGGCTGCCAAAATTGAGAGTAGTGGCCGACAAAGAAGCGAACGGCCCTTCCCCTTCGCCCGTCAGTTCGAGAACCTGCGGGTTGCCTGGAGCGTTGTCCGTGAGACTTACAACCGCTCCCTCGGGCCCCGCAATAGACGGAACAAAATTCACTTCGAAGGAGCATTCTCCATTGGGAGGGATTATCTGTCCCTGGCAGGCGGCGCCTCCGATCAGCGAGAAATCCTGGCTATTTGGACCGGTCAGAACGACGTCGGAAACGTTCAGCGACGTCTCGCCGCCGTTGTGGACAGCCACCAACTGCGGAGCGTTCTGGCCGCCGAGCGGCTGAGCAGGAAAAACTACCCTGCTTACGTTGAAATATACACTCGGTTGCAAGGTTGCGCTTTCCTGAAGAGCCACCAAGAATGCATCTCCCGCCGGAGGAGATTCCTGGCAGCTTGCGCATATTGGCTGAAACCCGTTCATCACGCCCGCCGTGCTGATCGCCGTCGGAAAATCAGCGGCCGTGACCTGCCCGGCGACGTACACATCGCCTGACCGATCGGCGGCAACCGCGCTGGCCGCCGCATTTACGGTCATGCCAGGCGGCGCGGTGCCTCCAAGCGGCGTCGCATAAATCAGTGATGATATGCCCGCCATGGTAGGGTCGAGCTTCACCACAAATGCGTCGCCGCTTCCGTTGAATGGCTGCAGATTGTCATGCCACGGAAAATCCCACGAGCTTGTCGTCCCGGCTACGTAGACCGCATTAAAGGCCGCTACGGCCACTCCCTGTGCCGTATCGCTGGCCGATCCGCCAAGGTAAGTTGAATAAGCCAAGTACGTCATGCCTGTCCCCGGATTCTGAGCGACCGCTGCGAGAAACGCGTTGGCCGTCGCGTTCGCATGCAGGCTCGGCTGGAATGCAGCGTTTGTTCCATTCGTCGGGAAATTGGGTGACTGCGTCGTCCCCGCTACATACGCGATGGGTGGAACGGAGTTGTCCACGGCCACCGCAAGCGCCTCATCCGCTCCGGAGCCGCCGAGCAGCGTTGCGTAGACCACGTCCGCCGCCCCTTGCCCGGCTGGCAATATCTTCATCAGAAACGCGTCTGTCGGATCGCCTCCATAAGCTGCCTGGAAGGCATTCTTCGTAGGAAAACTGTTCTCGGCATTCGAGCTGAAACCGGCGACGTACACGCTGCGCGAGGCGTCCACCGTGATTCCTCCGACGCCCACTTGCGCGTTCGCGTTTGTTCCCAGATAGGAGCAGTAGGTCAGGCTCGGCACGTTACTTGGATTGAGGACCGCCAAGAAGCCGTCGGACGTTCTTCCCGTGAAGGTTGTTTGAAACGCACCCGTTGTGACAGGCAGATCCGTCGAACTCGTATCCGACGCGACGTAGATGTTATCCGCCGAATCTAGGGCTATTCCTCCCTCGCCATATTGCGATTCGGCCCCGTTCCCGCCGAACAGCGTGGAGAACAGCAACTTCGTACCAGTGAGGTCGATCTCGCTCACGGTCGTGTCGTTCAGCCCACTGGTCAATACGCTGCCGTCCGTCACCGGAAAATCAAGCGAAGACGTGGTGCCCGTGATCGCCACATTGCCGGAAGCGTCTACCGCGAGGAGAGCGCCTGACTGGCCGGCGCTCCCCCCTAAGAATGTAAGGTAAATGAGCGAATTCGCGCCGCTGACGTGCGGATCAATCTTGGCAATAAAAAACTCCGATGGCGTTCCGCTTTCGCCGCCGGTCCCGCCTCCCGACTCGATCCCCGGGCCCAGCGTCCCAGTTGCTGGTTCAGGGAACGCCGCTGGCACCGTCGTTGTGCCGCAGATGTACACGTTTCCCGACCCGTCGAGTGCTAGGCTATTGGCGGTTTCGCTCCCCGTGCCGCCAAGAAACGTCGCATACGTAACGGAAATCGATGGGTCGATCACCAGCGTCTCATGTCTATTGTATGGTCCGACGCGAAACCCCACGGAGCCATCCGTTTCGAGCACATAATCGCCGTCCACCCACTTCCGCTTTGATTGTCCGACCGCGATGATTTTTGGTCCGCCCGCTGACGGCGGCTTCGGCGGGACGAATTCCTCATAAATTCTGGGCTTCTTCATTCGCATTTCGCTGGCGCCAAGCCGCAGAACCAGATCGCCGTTACTGGCGATCCGCGAGTCGCCGGCTGAAAGATCGAGTCGCAACTTTGCAGGGTCGGCTCCAGGAGCGAGACGCAAGTCATATTCGGCACCGTCGCCGGTTCCATAAATTGTCACGTCCAATCCAGGCAAAGCGTTTTGCGCCTGAGCCTCTGCAAAATGCGGCACCTTCACGCGCCATCTATGAGGATTGTTTCCAATGAAATAGTTGCTCTCCCCGCGCAGATTTTCCTCTCCGTGCCATGCAAATTCCGCGCTGCGATTGCCTTCTCGAGAAGTCTTTTTCATGCGCGGTCGAGTCTGCCTTCGTCGCGACCGCGGCCGTGGTCGCGAATGCTCTCGCGTTCTATGGCGAGAACGAGCGGATTTCGGCCGAGAACGCCGATTCCTGGTGGCAATCCTGGCGCCGATTTCCATCACGCGCATTCTTACGAATTCATTCGCAGGACTGGCATGCGTGCTGGCACGAGGAACGGCCACGGCAATTTCTTTGCGTGCGAGAAGAATCATTACTCCTTGCCCACGGCCTACATACTGCACGTTTGCGCCCGCATCGCCCACATTCGGCTCGAACGCCACAGGAATCGAAATTTGAGCTGAATTCGCGCCAATTGCTGGCGTCGCCTGGCGCATCCTGGCTTGCGGTGTCGGCGTGAGACCAACAGCATTGAATAAAAATGGAACGGGGCGAGGAAGCTGCTGCACTGGCGAGCTGGTGGAGACAATTCTACTGGTCCATTTCGCGTCCGGGCTTCCTGGGCGATTCCGCCCGGCGCGGAGCGCCAATGGCGAACGGTGAAGCCGGCCCGAATTCGCGAGTGATAGACCGATACCTGCGGCGAGCACAAGAAGGCGGATGAGGTATTGCTTGCTGCTCATTTTAGGCCCTCCTCCAGAACGAGAAAGGCTTCTCGTCACCGGGTTGGGCGGCTCGAATATTTCTGAGCCGTTTTCTTTTAGTAGTTTTGAATCTCGATCATCCCCGGACAGGGGACGCGCAGACTATCTCGCCATTGATTATAAATGTCAATACTTCGTATCGCATGATAATCGTCAGGGACAGCGTGCATAGCGAGAAGTTAGGGCTTATAGCCTGCGCCTGCGGAAAATCGTCGGCAGCGGTCTCGTATTCGAAGTTATGGAGCTGGGCCAAGCCGTGGAGAAACGGCTTCTGCGCCGCAGCCGTCCCGGAATTGGCGAATGAGGGTTGGCTGGCCTGTTGCTGCTCCTGCGCGTGAAGAAGTGTCGTCAAACCCATAAAAAGAATGACTGAGAACACCAGCCGCATTCTCCAATGGGACTCAGGGCGCCGAGTCTTGCAATGGGGACGTGTCATCTCTGGGAAGCTTGGGAACGTCGCGTCGGAGTCCCGGTCCGAGAAAACTCTTGAAGCGTGTGAGTGCCTCGGCCATTGGATACACATGCACAATCTTTCCGTCGGGAATCGAAATAACGTACACGTCAAAATAGCCCCAGTCGTTTCCGCATTGTGGGGTGGTCGGAATCTCCGCGACTAGAAGCACATACCTTGACTCCTCTTTCCATCCCAGACCGCCCACGTTCACTGATTCACTGCATTCAACGCCGCGATGCCGAGCTGCAAAGTCCCTCCGGATCATGGCCCTGGGATCTGGTGCCTCCGGAAGACCCTTACCCGGAACAGCTTTAATATACGCAGTTGTTGGCCCTGAGGCACCAAAACTGGACGTCACGATTAGTCCACGGGAATCTGCAGACCAGAGCACCTCTTGATCATGGCTAGCCGGAAAACTGCCGACCGTGCGACCAGCTATCTGGAACTCCGCCCCATCACCATGTACGACGAGAATTACAGATCGATTCGGAGAGGGAATCTTCAGTAATCGCTGTCCTCTATCTACAGCTTGGAAACATAGATAAATGGAGGATTTCGAATACAAGCCGGGTTGACCGCCCTCCGGACAACCCGCCGATGTTTGTGGTAGGCGACCGTGAAAGCCTGACAACGCCAGCAGAAGCCATAAAAAATACATTGAGTTCAACCTCTCAGGATCATGTGCCAGGACATTTGACCGAGCCAACGGGAATTAGCGACACTCTGCCGGTTATCGGCACTCTCCCCACTTTGTTGGCCTGTTGCATCGTCGATGCTCGGTCGGGTGAAGAGATCAGCTATGGCACCATCGTTTTCTCTTTCGAGGTCAATCCTTCAAAATCCCCACGCAACCGATCTCCGAATACAGTGCCCCACGCTTTCTCTAAATCGAGGGGACTAAAACGCTTGAGAATGCGGCCGTCAGATGCCGAAACCAGATATCCCCCAAAATACCCTGCTTGCTCACATATACCCTCCGGCGGTACTTCGGCCACTAGGATCAATTGACTTGAATCATTTACCCATTTGAGACCGGCAACGTTGGGGTCATCCCCGACATCTTTCCCGTGATTGTAAAAGACACATTTATGGTTGCGATTAAAATCTTCCTGGAGGGCTGGATTAACATCAGGAAGGCGCCTGACAATCTTATCTTCGACGCGATAAAGTTCGGTCACAAATCCGGCTATGTTGCCGTCTCCCCATGTTATGTAGAAAGCATTACTGCTAGGCGCCCATGACAACTCCGCCGGATATTGCAAATATGATGCTTTGGCGCCCAGTGAGAATTTCGAGTCGCCGATTTCCAACCACCACTCCTCTCCTACTACGTGTATTACTTTTTTATGATCAGGTGAGCGAATTAACAGGTTTCGGGTGTCGGTTGGGGCTGTTCCTTTCATACTGGTACAAAGGTCGACCGCCTCAGTTGACCACAGGCCAGTTCCGACCTGACCAGTACACTGGGTTTCCTGCTGTGCCGCAGCCGCCCCGGAATTGGCGAACGAGAGTTGGCCGGCGTTAATTAGTTGTGGC
>Ga0307372_10002308_pt1 | contig 31817 bp, 18 predicted proteins | sample OX1MG_FD_202533 | JGI IMG/M metagenome (GOLD analysis project Ga0307372, IMG submission 202533) | Soil microbial communities from Risofladan, Vaasa, Finland - OX-1 | ecosystem: Environmental > Terrestrial > Soil > Coastal area > Acid sulfate soil | place: Finland: Risofladan, Vaasa | collected... | reverse complement strand
TTCGCAGGGCGGCGTTCCTCTATGCAGCTGTCCGGGCCCGGACCTGCCTTCGCAGCTCGCTCGATCTTGCCCCTGGCGGGGCGGGGTCGCTTCGCAAGCGAAGAGCAGGCCCGACGGGCCGGGAAAGGAGTTCGCGGTGAACAACGTCAGTCTCTACGGTCGACTCGATAGCGAGCCCCAGTTGCTGGGCATCCCCGGTCGCGATGTCTGCGAGTTCTGGCTCGAAGTGCACGGCCGTCTCGACAAGCAGACCCTTTACGTCAAGGTGATTGCCTTCCGGGTCCTGGCCGAGCGCCTCGCCGAGCAGCTGAGTGAAGGCGATCGGGTGGCGATCAGTGGCCATCTGCGCTCGCAGCGCTGGCCGGGATCGCGGCGACTCTACGTCCACACGGTGCTTGCCCGTGACTTCCAGCTGGCGGGGTCCCGGGACAGCCAGGAGTCGGCATGACTGCACTGACCTCGGTTGCCGTTCGGATCACGCGCTCGGACTTTGCTCTCAGCCGTGTGCGTGTCCATCCAGGTACCTCCCGAACCGGTGGGGAGGCGTTTGCTGGCTGCTCCATTTTGCCCCGTCGGCTCCCCGCGCAAGGTCGCTGCGCTCCCTTCCCCTCGCTTTGCTTGGTGCGCGGGAAGCCCCTTCCCGGGGCTTTTGGTCGCGCAAGCAAACACAGCCCCACCGGGCACGGAAGGAGATCCAGATGAACAAGGTAGAGCTGCACGGCCGCCTGACCAAGGACCCCGAGCTGAACGATCGCTCCGGCACGCCGGTCTGCGACATGCGCCTCGCGGTCAACGGCACCGGCAACACCTCGCCGCTCTTCATCGACGTGGTCACGTTCAAAGACCGCGCGATCGAGTGCGCCGAGAACCTCAGCAAGGGCTCTCAGGTTGAGGTCCGCGGTGCCCTGCGCTACTCGGAGTGGGAGGCGAAAGCCTCCGGTCGCTCCAAACCGCAGCGCCGCTCCAAGCACTCGGTGATCGCCGCCGAGGTGAAGCTGGCTGCCTGAGTAGCACTGCACGCAAAGAGGTCCGGCGCCGTTCGGCGCCGGACCTTTATCTGGGTGTCCCGGTTTGGGGCGCCACTACGTCTGGAGGAAAGATGCCAGGAGGAAAGCGAACAGACCTGATCAGCCAGCGTGACCTCGAGGTGCTTGAGTTCATCGCTCGCTTCGGCGTCGTGCCGCGCAGCGCCGTTGCCGCCTGGGCGGGTACCGCACGTACGGTGACGATCGTCCGCGAGGGTCGGCTGCGCAAGGCGGACCTGATCAGGGTCACCCGTGGAATGGGGGAGGGAGGGCCCTACGCTGCCTGTACGGTTGCGGGGCTGCGGGCGAGCGGTCGGCGCGAACTGGCAGAGGCGAGCTTCTCCTGGACGGCGTTCAGCCACCACGCGGTGGTCGCCCGCGTCGCGGCGCAGATGGAGCGCTCCGGCCAGAGCCTGCTATCTGAACGGGAGATCCTCGCGCTGGAGCGGGCCGAGGGCGTTCACGCTCTCTCGGCGACGCTCTCCAACGACAAGCCCCACCGCGCCGATCTGATCCGTGTCGATGAGCGCGGCGAGCCATTCGAGGCGATCGAGGTCGAGCTCACTACAAAGGGGGCCGCGCGCCTTGATGAGCTGATGCGGGCCTGGCGGCGCGCCGTGGTCGAGCGGCGTGTGACCCGCGTCGTCTATCGCTGCGCCCCGCGGACGCGTCGCTACGTCGAGCGAGCGATCGAGCGGACCCGGACGACCGAAATGATCGACGTCGAGGACCTTTGGCGGTGATTTGCGGATCGGCATCGCTGCGTATGGACCTGACGCAGTCAGCGACAAATCACGGTCCCATGCTCGCCGGACCGGCTTCTGGGCTGCGCTCATTCTCGCCCCGCCGGGCTCTCGCGCAAGGTCGCTTCGCTTCCTTCCCCTCGCTTCGCTCGGTGCGCGGCCGCCACGGGCGGGGCGATCTCACTTCGCCATGCGAAGCAGGCCCAACGAGCGAGAGGAGCCCGAGATGACCAACGCCGAACTCAAGCCACCCACGACCAAGCAACTGCGCTTCCTGCGCAGTCTGGCACTGCAGCGCGGTGAGTCCTTCGCCTATCCGACCACATCGACAGAGGCCTCGGCGGAGATCGAACGGCTGAAGGACCGACGGCGCGGCAGCTACACCGAGCGCCGCATCGAGCGCGAGCAGGTCAGCCGCGACATGGCCTCGCGCGGGGGCGCTGCGGCCGTACGCGACTCTGAGATCGTCGGCTACGGCTCCTCGGCACATTGGACGGTCGGGTCGCGATGAGGAGCCTGGCGACCCGGGTCCTTACGGGTAATCGGTGTGCGCCGTTTGGGGGTGGGACCCTTTGCCCTCCGTACACGTCTTGGGTGTGATGAGGCAACCGCTCCCCAGCAATCTGGCGCCTCCCGTGCCGGCGCTGCATCACTCGAATGCCGCCGCCCACCTATTGATGGCGATGGTTATCTGCATGTTCACCGCAGCTGCCCTTGGGGCTCTCGTGGCGGTCTACCTGCGCCACCGCCAGTTCTCCTGGACCTGGGGATCGCTCGCGCTTCTTCCCCTGCCGTTCTGGGTTGGCCTGGTCGCCTTGGGATTACTCGGCCTTTCGGCTGCTGCGATCTCCCTCGTACTCATCTTGAGCGCCGCCGCCGGCTCACTTGGATTGGGCCTGTGGGCGCGCCTTGAGGATCGCCGTGCCGGCGGTGACCGTGAGGTTGCCGCAGCCCGGCGACGCGGCCTGCTCGACGGTCCACGTCGCAGTTTCGTCGAGCGAGGCGATCGGAGCGAGCGGGCACTGGCCGAGGGGTTGCCGGTCGGCCGCACCAACCGCGGCGAGATGGCGATGATCGCCCGCGGCAGCGCCCGCTCTGGCAGCCACTCATTGGTTTGTGGCGGAACGGGGGCGGGGAAGACGACGTCTTTGGCAGCGTTTCTGATCGAGTACGTAGCCCGCTCGGGCTTTGGGGCAGTGGTATTGGAGGCCAAGTCCGACCGCACCCTGCTCGATGCGGCGCAGGCCGCCGCTGCGCAGAGACAGACCCGCTTTCATCTGCTCTCCCCGGATGGGCCCAGCACCTATGACCCGCTCGCTCGCGGCTCCGTCGATGAGCGCTCCGAGCGTCTGATCGCGGTCGAGAGTTGGGGCTCCACCGACGCCGGCTTCTACCGTCAGGCCTCCTCGCCCTACCTGCGCATGGTGCTTCGCACCCTCGATAGCAGCATTCCCAGAGTGACGCTTTCGACAGTTGCCCACTACTGCGATCCGGATGAGCTGCAGAATCTGGCGAGGCAGTGCGAGGACGCGGAGCTGGCAGCTGAGGTGTCGATGACCTGTAAGGGCCTTCGCTCTGACCAACAGCGCGCAATTGCCGGGTTGGCAGCCCGCCTGCAGAACCTCGCCTCCTCGGAGTTCGCGCGGAACTGGCTCGATCCCCAGCGCTCAGGGGCCGAAGTCTTCGACCTGCGCGCCGCGATCGAACGTCGCGAGGTCGTCTACCTGCGTTTCGACACCGATCGCACCGGCAACATCGGTCGGGCAATCGCCCAGATGGTGCTGCTCGATCTCGGCGCCGTTGCCAGCGCGCTGATGGATAAGGGGGTAGGCACGTTTGTTGCGATCGATGAGTTTGGAGCTCTCGAGGCGCCGGCGATCGACCGCCTCTACACCCGTGGGCGAGCCGCTGGATTCAGCGTCGCCGTTGGCACCCAGACGCTGGCCGACCTGCGCGCCGCCGGGCCCGCGGTCCGCGAGCGAATCGGCGCAACGATCTCCTCGATCGTCTCTCATCGGCTCGGTGAGCAGGCCGATGCCGAGTGGGTGGCCCAGCTGATCGGCACCGTTCCCACCTGGGAGACCACGATTCGCACCGAGCGCTTCGGCCGGCCCAGCTCCGATGGCACCCGTTCGCGCGGCTACCGCTTCGAGGTCAACCCCTCCGAACTACAGCGCCTGCTCGCCGGGGAAGCCTTTGTCGCCCGCCTCGACGAGGCGGGGAATACCCGGGCCCGTCGCGCCCGGATATTCCCGCCCTGGCTGCGGCTACCGAATATGGCGACGCCCTCTTGACCTCCCATAGACGCAATTCGCAGGTGCCGAGGCGCTTTGTCTCGGCAATCCAAAGCGGCCCCCCGGGGCTTGGAAGGAGATGTTGGACATGAACTCAGTAACGCTGGTTGGAGGGTTGACAAAGGACCCGGAGATTAAGGATCGGGGCGAGATCAAGGTGTGCGAGATGCGGGTCGCCGAGCGAAACGGGCATCCCGATCGCCCGCTCTATATCAACGTCTCGGTCTTTGGCCGCCAGGCCGAAACCTGCGCGGAGTACCTCTCCAAAGGGCGCCAGGTGGCCGTCGCAGGCCAGCTTCGCTTTCGAGAGTGGGAGGGGGAGGATGGTGCCAAGCGCTCGGAATACTCGATCGCGGCAGACCGAGTCGACTTTCTCTCAAACGGAAACGGCCGCCATTCAGGCAAAGCCGGTGAGGTTGCGAGCGTTTCATAACTCCATCCGGGTCGGGCAGGAACGAGCGCGTGTGCTTGTTCCTGCCCGAGTTGTCCTGGCACTGGCTGACCACCTGAGCGATTTGTAATGAGTGTTGAGTCAATCGGTCAACGGATGTCCAGGCTCGATTAGGTTCGCTTCGGGGCCAGCGTCTACGCTGCCTTGCATAGGTCCCGCCTAAATCGGCCGGACTCGTCATTTGCAGGCAAACCCCAGCACCGTTGATAGGTTCGCCAACGCTACGATGACTGGCGACTGCTTCCCTGGTCGGAGACCTTTCGTTCTTGGGCTTGACAACCCGCAAAGCTTCGGCTACCTTGCGCGGGTCGTCGCGAGCGTTTGAGGCACGCGGCGAGAATGAATAGGGAATTCAGGGAAAACGGAGTTCGGCAGGGGTCGCAAGAGGGAGCGGTCCATAAAGCTGGACTCCAGGGACGAGGAGAGGTAGTTGACAAGACGGTCGGGAGCGGATTCCAGCTTTCAAACCGAAAGCAGACCAAAGGTCGACGTCCGGAGCGCCGCAGCTGCCGTTTGTGGCTGCCTGTCTACCGTCAATGACCAACCGGTCACCCGCCTGACCGCAGGAGTTCACGGATGAGCTTCGGCTCTTCCTTCGCCATCGTCACCGGCCATGCCGGGAAAGGTTTCCGATCGGCCCACAGGAGCCGTCACGGAAGGACGAAGCTTCTCCTAGCTGGGATTTGCGCTTCCCTCTTCGCCCTCGCGTTCGCCGCTACCCCCGCTTTCGCGGAACGTGCATACGAAGGACAGATCTCAGGGGTCAGCAACCCCTGGGGAATCGCGATCGATGGACACAATCACGTCGCGGTAGACGAATACGGGAATAGCGGTGAAATCGCTGAATACAACGATGAAATTCCGCCGGCCTTCATCGGCCGCCGCGGCAGCGGCGGCCACTACGGGGGCACGATCCATAGCATCGCGATCGACAACTCCAGCAGTCGTCTCTATGTGGCCGACTCAGGCCCGGTCGTGGTCGATCTTTTTGAAAACGTCCTTGGCGAATACATCGAACAGTGGACTACAGAAAACGGATGCGGCTATCTCTACGTCGCGGTCGACAACTCCGGCGGACCCGCCAAAGGGCGGGTCTACATCGCCCGAAGCTGCTCGGGACCGCAGCACATCCAGGCATTTAAACCCAACCACGAACCAGATGATTTTTCAGGTTCGGCGAGCTACATCTCAGAAAACCACATCACCGGGACTCCAAACGGTGAAATCGGCACGATCATCAATGTCGCCACCGACGAAGAAGGAAACTTCTACATCGTCGATCAGAGCAACAAAGTCGTCGACGAGTTCAACTCGGCGGGGGTCTTCCTACGCGCGTTCGAAGGCACCGGAGCACCGGAACCCTTCAGCGGGGAATTGACCGGTGTTGCGGTTGATCCGACCAACGGCGACGTCCTGATCGTCGATTCGGGGCACAAGGTCGTCGACGAATTCACAGCCACCGGGGAATACCTGAACCAGCTCACCGGTCCTACCGGAGAAAACTTTGGCACCTTGAACGGGGGAATTGCGGTCAATTCCAACGGTGACGTGTACGTGGCGAACAGCGGCAGCGGCCAGGTCGACATCTTCGGCCCAAATGCGATCCTGCCGAAGATCACCTACGGGGCGGTCACCGATCAGACCCAGACCTCGGGAACCGTCCATGCTGAGATCAACCTCAACGCGGGCCCTGAAGTCACGGGCTGCAAGATCGAATACGGGACGAACACAGGCTACGGTTCGAGCCTCCCTTGCTCGCCGACACCGCCCTATACGAGCGAAACCGCGATCAGCGCGGAACTCACAGGGTTGACGACCGAGACGAGCTACCACTATCGGGTGGTTCTGACGACCGCTAATGGCACCAAGAAGGGCTCAGACCAGACCTATCTTCCTCACGCGGTGGCGGGCCTCACGACCGAACCGGCGACGAGCGTGGAAAGAAACTGCGCCACGGTCAACGGAACTTTCAATGGAAACGGGGAAGACACGCACTACGACTTTGAATGGGGGACGGAAAAGTCCTACGGCAACTCGACGCCATCGACGGACGCCGGTAGCGGGAGCGGAAGCCAGCATGTGAGCTACAAACTCTGCGGACTCCAAGTCCAAACGGTCTACCACTACCGAATCGTCGCATCGAATGCGGTCGGGACCTCAAGGGGGCTGGACGCGAGCTTCGAAACGCTTGCGGCTGTTGAGAACCTGACGACCGAACCGGCGAGCGGAATCACAGCGACCACGGCGACCCTGAACGGGTCCTACACGGGAATCGGCGAGGACGTCCACTACTACTTCGAATGGGGGACCACGGACACCTACGGCAACACCTCGGTCACCCCTCCCGGCACCGACCACGGGTCGCCCAGCGGTACTCAGAACCTGAGCTTCGACATCAGCAAGCTGAACGCCGATACCACCTACCACTATCGAATCGTCGCGATCGATGCGGCCGGTACGACCTACGGCGCTGACAAAACGTTTATGACACTGGGGCGCTACCAGTTCTCCACCAACTTTGGCTCAGCCGGCACCGGTGATGGACAGCTCAGCCATCCAAAAGACGTAGCGGTCGACAATTCCAATGGCGATATCTTCGTCGCGGATACCGGCAATCACCGAGTGGTCAAATACGATTCATCGGGCAATTTCCTTGCCGCTTGGGGCTGGGGTGTCGCCGACGGCGAAGCCAAGAGCGAGGTTTGCACATCAAGCTGCCAGGCCGGAATCGCTGGATCCAGTCCTGGCCAATTCGGTGCCCCGACTTTTATCGAGGTTGACAATTCCCCGGGCGCTGCCGGAGACGTCTACGTGGCGGATACAGGCGACGGTGTGGTCCAGAAATTCGAACCATCCGGGCAACTGATCGAAACATGGGGCACCCACGGTGCGATCAACTTCAGCACAGGCGGAGCGATCGGCGGGATCACCGTCGACAACGTCGGCAACCTCTACGTGCTTACCGACAACACACCGTTTTACTGGACCAAGGTGGGACCGGACGGGGTGTCGCGAACCAAGTACGAGACAGACAACAACGAAGAGGTCGACAATCTCGGGACCCCGGGTGGCAACGGCATTGACATAAGCGCTACGAACCTCTGGTATGAGACGCAGGAAGGTGGCGGCGGCGTGCGGCTCTCAAGTCCCGAAGCGACGATCTACCAGTCCGCGACGCTGTATCCCGAAAGCTACGGCGGCCCAAACCTGGTCAATAGCGGTTTGGCGATCAACCGCTCAAGCTACGACGTCTTTGTGGACCAGGAAACACATATCGACGAGTTCACCAACCAGAATCTGTGTTCGCCTGGCGAACGGACCCATGGCCGTGGCTGTCCTCCGTCTGACACCTTTGGCAACGGCAACCTCACCTCCGCACACGGATTGGCCGTGCGGCCCTCGACCGGCGTCCTCTATGCGGCCAACACCGGCGCAAATAACCTCGCCGTTTTCTCGCCGCTGCCGCTTCCGGGAGTTACGACGGGGCCTGCCAAAGCGACCGGATCGACCACCGGAACGCTGACCGGCCACGTCGATCCTGCCGAATCCGGCCAGATCAGTGAATGCTACTTCGAATATGTTCAGGGTCCGTTCCCCAACGAGGTGCAAACGCTGACACTTTCCGGTGTTAGGGAAGGCACTTTTACCCTCACCTTTAAAGGGGAAACGACAGCGCCGATCACCTACGGCGAAGGCGGCTATTTCGGCGGCTACGGCGTCCAGAATGCGCTCGAAGCCCTGCCGGCGATCGGCTCCGGAAATGTGAGGGTGACCCGCGAAAAGGGCGAACCGTACTCGATCGAATTCATCGGAGCCCTCGCTGAAGTGAATGTTCCGCAGCTGACCGCCAATGGCGCTGGGCTAGGGCCCGCGGGAGCCACGATGACACCGGCAACGGTCATCGACGGACACGGATGGAGCGACGCGAAAACGATCCCCTGTGCGCCGAATGTGCCGCTCGCGACTCCGACCGAAGTCAGTGCGGAACTCTCGGGGCTGACCCCCTTCGGCAACTATCACTATCGGCTGATCGCGATCGGTTCGGCCGGCAAAGGCCTGGCTCAGCACGGGCGGGAACTCACCTACACACCGACACCGCTGCTCCCAGCGAGCGTAGATAGCACCTCTTCCTCAGAAGTTGGCGATACCACCGCCACCCTGACAGCCGAGGTCAATCCGAACCTCTCGCCGACCAGCTACCGGTTCCAGTACGGTCCCAATACCACCTACGCCGAAGCGACTCTGCCAAGCGAATCAATCGGCGAAGACGGCACCGATCACGCTGTCAGCGCGAAACTCTCGGGGCTATCACCGGGGATCACCTATCACTTCCGAGTCCAGGCGCTCAACTTCAACGGAGTGACCTCAGGCCCCGATCAGACCTTCACGACGCTCGATGGAGGCCAGGCCGCTGCCGAGGCCCTCTCCGCGGATCCCAGCCAGAGCGCTGCGATCGGCATCCACCCCAACGCCCTGTCTGGAGTGCTGAGGTGCGGCAAGGGTCAGGCCAGGAGGGGGGGGACCTGCGTGCGAGCCTCGAAGAGTGCTACCACTAGGCACCACCGTCGTAGGCACACCAGGCGGCAGAGGAGAGGAGCGCAATGACTCGCGATGCGCGTTGGCGGATGCGAGCCGAGGGCGACGGTCTGTTTCGTTCGGCCAGAGCTGGTCTGGTGGCCGTCGCGGCGATGCTCACTTCCGCGCTCTGCGTGCTCCTACTCGCCTCTCCGGCTGCAGCCAACGTGAGTCACGCCTTCAGCGGAACCTTCGGATCGACAACGTCGACAACCGTTGATGAATACCCAATTGCGAATCCGACCGATGTCGAAGTCGATGACACCACTAACGATGTTTACGTTACCGACCCCACCAACCACCGCATCGAGAAATTCGATTCGGCGGGGCACTTCATTCTCATGTTCGGAATGGAAGTTAACAAAAAAGCTGTCGCAGAACACAAGCCCGAAGCGCAGCAAAACGTATGCGACACCGGAGAAGAATGTCAGGCTGGAGCATCAAGTTCATCTCCCGGCGGCTTCGAGACACCAACCTATCTCGCGGTGGATAACTCCGGCGGCCTATCCAAAGGCGACATCTATGTCGGTGATACGGGCGACAATTTGGTGCAGAAGTTCAACTCATCTGGGCAAATCATCAGCGAATGGGGCGTGGAAGGGCAAAAGAACGGCGCCGATGCCGCTGACCTTCCGATCTACGGTCCGCTGTTTGGCGTGGCGGTCGGAGGCACCGAAGGTGATCTGTACATCGGTGGCACCCATTACAGCTACAACGTCTGGAAGTACAACCAGGAAGGCGTCTACAGCGGCCATTATCGCAATACTTCAGGTATACCGTGGCTGAAGGCCGATAAAGAAGGCAATCTCTATTACGCCGCGGAAGCCGAAGGCTTCTTCTCACCCCCCACCGTCTGGGAGGAGACGCCGATCGCCGGGTCGGTCGAATATCAACACTTTCAATTTGGCACCGCCACCCCGATGACGGGCATGGGCATCGATCCTTCGACCCACGAGGTCTACCAGGACACCGGCACTGCGATCGCCCATTACGCCGCCGATTGCGACCCGCCTATCACCGGCAAATGCGAACCCGCCGATACGTTTGGCAGCGGGCACCTCTCCGGTGCTCAGGGAGTCGCGGTCGATGGAACGACACACACCGTCTACGTTGCCAACTCATCCGCAGGTGACGTGGTCACCTTCGGTGATGTGCGGCCGATCGTCACGACCGGCGCGCCGAGCAGCGTGGCCGAAACGGAAGTCACGCTCACCGGTCAGGTCGATCCGGACAGTCGAGGTGAAATCACCGAATGCTATTTCGAATATGGCTTCAACAAGAGCTATGGACATACCCTTCCGTGTGAACCGAATCCGAAAGTTAATCCGTATACGGGCAAAACCAATGTCTCTGCGACTCTAACTAGTCTCTCTCCCGGCACGAGCGATCACTACCGGGTCGTGGCTGTCAACGCAGCTGGCGCCACCAGCTATGGCGTGGATGAAACGTTCATCACCACCCAGCCGCCCGCCGTGGATGGCCTGACGGCAGAAAACCTGACGGCGACAGGTGCCGATCTGGTCGCACAGGTAAATCCCAACGGACGGCCCGCTGAATATCAGTTCGAATATGGGACATCGGTCGAATACGGCCAGACGGCGCCAGTCAGTCCGGGATCGCACGAAGAAGAAAACGAAGAAGATCCGATCACGACCAAGCTCAATTCGGATCACGAAATCGAAGTGAAGCTAAAGAACCTCCAGCCGCGCGCTCTGTATCACTTCCGGTTGAGAGTTACGAATGAAGATGGGACGACAACGACGGTCGACCACACCTTCAATTTCTATCCGCCCAGCTGCCCCAACGAAAACGTCCGCCAACAGGTCGAAGCCAACTATCTGCCCGACTGTCGCGCGTATGAGCTTGTCTCCCCGGGTAACGCCGGCGGCACTCAGCTATATCCGGGTGGGCCGAACACCGGTGACGCGGTCAATCCGTCGAGGTTCTCCTACACCGGCCTCTGGTCGACCATTCCGGGATCTGGTGGAAAGCCGATCGACGGTAACGGAGACCTCTACGTGGCGACGCGCACGGCGACGGCCTGGGTGACGAAATACGTCGGATTGCCCTCAAATGAGGCGGCGGTTGACGGCGGACCTCCACAGGGCCTCTACGGTCAGGGCGGCCCCAAGTTCCTCGGTAACAACACCAGCATCTCCAATGGCGACTCCGGCCCGGACATGATCCAGAACAACGTTCTGACGAACCCTGAAATGAGCGAGTTTGTCGACTTCAACGACGGCAGCCAGGAAGGGGTTGGATCAAATCCAACCCCGATTGCCTCCAATGGTCCATTTGTGTGGAGCTCTGAAGGCAACCTCCTCGCACGCTGGCCGACCGGGCTCAGCACGACTCCAGCTGGGGAATATCCGGCGGGATCAAATATCTGGCCGCAGAGCGAATACATCCTCGCCGGCGAGCACCCGCTACAGACCGCGCCCGGTGGGATACACAGCCTCGACTGTCCTGCGGTCGGGGAATCCGGTCAGCTGCTGGCCAACGATTGTCCCGGTGAAGTCAGCGCCTCCTCCGATCTCTCGCATTACGTCTTCACGACCGAGTGGAATGTGTTCGCACCAGGTGGGCAGCTGAGCGCCCCGGGATCGGCCTATGACAACAGCACGGTCTCCGGTTCTACGACCGTGGTCTCCAAAACCGCTGCCGGTGCGCCGATTCCCAGCGAGCCGGGCGACCAGGCGGGCGATCCCCTCCAGATACCCGGCGTATCGGGCGATGGATCGCACATCCTGCTAGCCGCCGGCGGCATCGGGCCCTGCGGTGTGGCGACCTGCCCGACCCCGCCGTGTGGGGGCACCTTCGGCGGGAAAGTCCACTGCCCCTCCTACCCGAGCCACCTCTACATGAGGGTCGATGACACGACGACCTATGACGTTTCGCAGGGCCACGACGTCAGCTTCGTTGGAATGACCTCCGACGGATCGAAGGTCTTCTTCACGAGTCCCGAACGCCTCACCGCCGAAGACCACGACAGCAGCGTTGACCTCTACATGTGGTCAGAAAAAGGGGAAGAAGAAGGTCAGCCGCTGACCCTGATATCGAAGGGCGATAACGCGGGTAAACCCGGCGAACCCGGAAATAGCGATGCGTGTAACTCGAGCTTCACGACCGGCTGCGGCGTCGTGACCTACTCGGAGCTCTCCTACTGTCAGCTGTCCGGCGGAGAGGGCGGGAACTGCCGATCCGACAGCGGGCTGGCCTCCGAAAACGGAGACATCTACTTCTTCTCGCCCGAGCAGCTCGAAGGTTCGCGGGGAATCCCGGATCAGGAGAACCTCTACGACTATCGCAACGGCAGGGTCCAGTACGTCACGACCCTGACAACCGGACCGCATTGCTTCCAGAGTCCGGTTGAAGGTTTCACCGACGAAGCCTGCTCTTCGACGCCGGTGGCGCGGATGGAGGTCTCACCGGACGACAGCCACATGGCATTCGCCACGGCAAGTCCAATTACTCAGTACAACAACGCCGGTCACCTCGAGATGTACACATACGAACCGGCGACTAGCCAGATTGAGTGCGCTTCGTGCATACCGAGCGGAGAACCTCCGACCTCTGACATCGCGGCGAGCCAGGACGGACTTTTCATGACCAACGACGGGCGTGTGTTCTTCACGACCTATGACGCGCTCGTCCACGGCGACACGAACCACGCAATCGATGTCTATGAGTACGTCAACGGTCGCGCCCAGCTGATCACCCCGGGGACCGGTGAGACGGCGATCTCAAGTGGCGTGGTCAGTGCGATCGAGAACCCGCCAGGCCTGCTTGGGGTCAGCGCCGACGGGCGCGACGTCTATTTTTCGACCTATGACACTCTGGTGCCCCAGGATCACAATGGGCTCTTCCTCAAGATCTATGACGCCCGAGAGGATGGAGGCTTCCCGAGCCCCGCTCCACTGCCGCCCTGCGAAGCTGCCGACGAGTGCCATGGGGCGAGCAGCTCGCCGCCGCCGAGCATCCAAAAGGGCACCGAGGCATCACTTGGCTCCGGAGGCTCGGTCCCCAAGGTCACCATTAGGCACCACAAGCACAGGCCGAGGCACCATCGCAAGCACAAGCACAAGCACAAGCGCACCCGCCGGGCGGCGGGCCGCGCGGAAAGCAGCGGCCGGTAGATATGCATTTGATCGGTTCGGAAATGGCGGACTCGGCAAGCCCTCGGTTGCGGATGACGATCGGGTTGCTCATCGGCGCGCTCGCCGTGGCTTGCCTCTTCCTGCTCGGGACCGCAGCTCGGGCGATGGCGGAAACGCCGATCACCCAGTTCACCGCTGTGCCGTCGACCACTCAGGCCGGAGGCCATCCGGACGTCGAGATTCAGTTCGACGTCAAGGACCGAAAGCTCCAGAAGAGTCAGAGCGCCTGCAACTGCGAGGACGCCAAAAACGCTGACGTTCACCTGCCAACCGGCTTCATCGGAAACCCACATGCCACGCCGCAGTGCACCCTCGCCGAGTTCTCCTCCGACAGCTGCCCGATTGATTCGCAGGTTGGTATCGTCAACATCGTGGCGAGCGGGGGAATTCCCTTCAACGCTGCCCTCTACAACCTCGTTCCACCTCCCGATGAGGCGGGGTTGCTCGGGTTCAAGCTCTTCTTATTCGATACGCCTCAGTTCACTGTGTTAAGTTCGCGAACGGGTAGCGACTATGGGCTCGATGCGGAAGCGACCTCGATCTACCACGGCGCCTACCCGCTGAATATGTTCCAGGAGGATCTGTGGGGTGTCCCCGCCGAATCGGGCCACGATCTCCTCCGACTCGATCGGACAAAGGTTCCCGGCGAAATGCCGGCCTACATCGGCCAGCTCTGCAATGCGCAGGGCAGTGCAAGCAACCTCGAACCGAGCTCAATCGTCGAGCCGTGCAATACCAATTTCATCGGCCTCACGCCCGTTCACTCCAACAGCCCTCTGATGCCGTTCCTGCAGAACCCAACGAACTGCAACGCGCCTCTGACGGCATCCCTCGATGTGCTCTCATACGACGGATCGACCACGAACGCCATGTATCCTTGGCCCAAATCCACGGGTTGTGACCAGCTCAGCTTCAACCCGAGCCTCTACGCGCAACCGAGCACCGAAGATACTGATTCTCCGTCGGGTATCGACGTCAACCTGACCGTGCCCCAGCAGCAGAGCCCCACCGTGCCCTCGCCGAGCGAGCTACGGGGCGCGACCGTCACCTTTCCGCCCGGGCTGACGATCAACCCGAACGCCGCCGACGGCAAGACGGCGTGCACCGATGCCGAAGCAAGGATCGGCATCTTTTCCTCGACCGAGGAAGCCCAGTGCCCCGAATTCTCCAAGGTCGGCAGCCTCACGATCGAAAGCTCCGCCCTCCCCGGGCCGCTGCCGGGCTTCGTCTACCTCGGGCAACCAGAACCGGGCAATCGCTACCGGATCTTCTTGGTCGCCAACGGCTTCGCGACTCATGTGAAGCTCGCGGGGAGCGTGACCCCCGATCCGACAACCGGACAGTTGACGATCCACTTCGCCGAACTTCCTGAGACCCCGCTGACCGCGTTCAACATGCACTTCTACGGTTCCGAACGCGGCCTCCTGGCCACCGCCACCCAGTGCGGAACCTATGGGGTCGAAAGCACCTTCTCACCCTGGGACACAGAACTCGGCACCCAGCTGTCGGCCCAGTACTTCACGCTCCATGCGGGTCCGGATGGAGCCGAATGCCCCGGACAAACGCGACCGTTCGCCCCGAGCATGGAAGCCGCATCAAGTGGCAATACGGCCGGTGCTCACAAGACCTTCGCGATCAACCTGCAGCGCCCAGACGGCAACCAGAACCTGGCGTCACTGAAGATCACAACCCCGCCTGGCCTGAGCGCGACTCTGGCGGGCGTCCCCTACTGCTCTCCGGCGGCCCTTCAGGCGGCGGAAAACCCCAATCACTCCGGGCTCGAAGAGGAGACAAGTCCGAGCTGCTCCGCGGCGTCGGAGGTCGGCACGGCCGTGACCGGCGTCGGAGCGGGCACCCATCCGCTCTACGTTTCGGGGAAGGTCTACTTGGCGGGCCCCTACAGGGGGAAGCCGCTCAGCCTCGCGGTGATCGTTCCCTCGGTGTCTGGCCCCTATGACCTCGGCAACGTCGTCGTCAGGGTTGCCCTGGGGGTGAACCCTGAAACGGCCCAGATCACCGCCATCTCCGATCCACTGCCGCAGATCCTGCAGGGGATTCCGCTTCGCCTCCGCTCGATCCAGGTGGAACTCAATCGCCCAAATTTCACGCTCAACCCGACCAATTGCAATCCCTCCTCGACAACTTCCGAAGTATTCGGAACCGAAGGCGCCGTGGCCACCCCTCACGACAACTTCCAGGTTGCCAATTGTGCGAGTCTGAAATTCGAACCAACGTTGCGTATGCAGATGTCTGGCTCAACCAAGCGTGCCGGTAATCCCTCACTGCAGACGACGTTGACCGCGGGGTCGGGTGAATCGAATATCTCCCGCGCGGTGGTCACCCTCCCCCCGACGGAGTTGGTCGACAATGCCCATATCAATAACCCCTGCACCAAGGTCCAGTTTTTCGAGGGCAAGGTCCCGGGCGAAAAGTGCCCCTCCGGCTCTGAAATCGGTTTCGCAAAGGCCAAGACCCCGCTGCTCGAAAAGCCCCTCGAAGGCCCCGTCTACCTGCGTACCGGCAGCGGCCACAAGCTCCCCGATGTAGTCGCCGCCCTCAATGGGCAGATCGACATCGCCCTCGACGGACACGTCGAAACCGTGCACGGCAACCGCATTCGCACCACCTTTGCAACAGTGCCCGATGCGCCGGTTACGAACTTCACCCTGAATCTGGACGGTGGTAGCAAGGGTCTTCTGGAAAACAACACCAATCTGTGCAAGAGCTCGCTCGGGGCCACGGTTCAACTGGAAGGCCAAAACGGCGCGATGGATAACCATAACCATAACCAGACCCTTGCCACTCCGTGCCGAAAGCAGGCAAAGCGCCACCAGCGGCGAGCCAGGGTGGCGGGTTAGCTGATGCGGACCATGAGGAGAGAGACGCAAACGATGCAAGGCGATCAGCGAGTGAGGAACCAAATTCCCCCCCGCCGGCCCTCTTCCGCCTTTCCATGCGCGGCGGCAGCCGTTCTGGCGTTCCTGCTGATCATCGCCCCCCCCGCGGCATTCGCGAAACGCAGCCCCGTATCGAAGATCACCGGTTTCGACGGAGCGAGCAGCATCGCCCTCAATGCCAACGGAGAGGCCTGGATCACCGACGCCGGTCAGGAGGGAAAAACCTCACCGCCGGGCCAGCCGCCCAATCCGGGCTCGAACGGCCTCTATGAGTACGGGTCCTACCCAACTAATCCATTTCTCGCAATGCCGAGCGGTTTCAAGCCCTGGGAATTTTACATTCTCGATCTGCAGGCGGCGGTTGACGATTCGACAGAAGAAGTCTACGTCGCCCAGTCAAACGGTCGCACCGTTGACATCTTCGCGCCCGAAAGCGCAACAAACAAGTGCGAAGAAGCAAAACAAGTAACCGAAAACGGCACCATAGTTCTAAAAGAACCCGTCTGTTACACGCACTCGTGGACCCGGATCAACTCGGCCAACACCTGCTTTAACTGCACGCCGACGATCCACGTCGCCATAGATAATACGAACACCTACTCACGAGGGCGGATCTATCTGTCGTTGACTTCGCCCGAGGATGACGTCGAGATGGTCGATTCCGATCAGCGGCCGGTGGACTTTCCGGCGACCGCGAGCTACATCACCAATAACAAACTTACCGGGACGCCGAAGGGTCCGTTCGGTGCAGTGTCGAACGTCAGCGTCGATTCGGACGGGAACGTTTACGTCACCGATACCGAAGAAGGGGTTGTTGACGAGTTTGAATCGTCTGGTCTGTTCCTGCGCAGCTTCAAAACCCCCAACGTCCGCGCGGGCTACCCGGGTGCAGGCGGCGTGGCGGTCGATCCAACAAATGGCAATGTGTTGGTTACAGAATCCGGTCAGGGCGTCAACGAATTCGATGCCTTCGGCAATCATCTCGCGTCGATTACTACGGCCGGCGGCGAATCCTTCCAGCCGGAAGGCCTGCCGGCGGCGACCAAAGAAGGGTACGTGTACGTGCCATCTGGTGAAGATGTCAACATCTTTGGCCCCGATGCTGCGCTAGCCAACATCACCTATGGCGCAATCTCCGGTCCGACGACGAGCTCGGCGACGGTCAACGCGACGATCGAACCCGGTACCGGTGGAGAAGTCACGACCTGCCAATTCGAATACGGGACCACCACCGCCTACGGTGGCGGCTCGCTTCCCTGCGGTCCGAGTGCCCCGCCCTACACCGGAAACACTGCAGTCAAGGCTGAACTCACCGGGCTCACGCCCGGCACCACCTATCACTACCGGGTGGTGGTCAAAGATCCCAACGGAGCAAAGTACGGGAGCGACCAGACCTATACCCCCAGCAAAGTCCTTAATCTCCAAACGGGGGGCGCCAGCGGGATCAGCGAAAACAGCGCGACCGTTGAAGGCTCCTTAGACGGTAATGGTGAATCGACCAGCTACTACTTCGAATGGGGCCCGACCGAAAGCTACGGCAATACGACGAGCTCGCCACCGGGCGCCAGCGCGGGCTCCCCATCTGGGGAGACGACGTTGGGCGCGCCGCTCGAAGGGCTCCAGCCCGACACGACCTATCACTATCGAATCGTCGCGAGTAACCCCGGCGGCACCAGCCAGGGACAGGACATGACATTCACCACGAACCCCGGTGTTCCGATCGGACGCGGGCCGTCGGCCACCTCTGTCCACTCAGATCGGGCTGTGCTGCACTCTGAAGTTGATCCAAATGGCGCGAATACAACCGTGCAGTTCGAATACGTCGATAACGCGGAATTTGAATCGAGCGGCTGGCAAAACGCTGAAGCGGGACCCGAACAGGCGATTGGCATCGGGATGAGCAAGCATTTTCAGAGCGCCAGCGGATTCGTGACCGGTCTTAAGCCGGGGACCCTCTACCACTACCGCGCGGCGGGCACAAATGAGGCGGGCAGCGGCAGCGGTCCGGAAGGAACCTTCACCACCTTTCCCTTCACCCCGTCCTTCCGTGATTCCTGCCCCAACAGCCACGTTCGCCAGCAGACGGGGTCCTCGCTGCTGCTCGATTGCCGCGGTTATGAGCTGGTCTCCGCCGCCAATACACATGGCTATGACGTCGAGTCGAGCTTGGTCCCGGGACAGCATCCGTTCGGCGGCTATCCCGAAGCCGTGAGCCCGCCCGACGGTGCGCGCGTACTGTACGGGATTCACAATGGCGGGCTTCCGGGCACCGGCTATCCAACGAACCGCGGAGTCGATCCCTACGTGGCAACGCGCGGGCCCGAAGGGTGGAACACGACGTACGTCGGAATCCCGTCGAACGACCCATTCTCCGCGGGGCCGTTTTCCTCGAGCCTCGCCGAAGCCGACCCTGGCCTTGACACCTTCGCCTTCGGCGGCGAAGACATCTGCTCCCCCTGCTTTGAAGGCGGAAGCACGGGTATCCCGATCCACCTCCCCAACGGAGAACTCGTTCAGGGCATGGCGGGTTCGCTCAATCCGGGGGCCTCGGCCGAACCCGCTGGCTTCATTGGTAAGCGCCTCTCAGCCGATGGCAGCCACGTCGTCTTCGGCTCCAAATCCCAATTCGAGCCCGAAGGCAATTCCGGCGAAATCTCAATCTATGACCGAAACCTCCGAAGCGGCATAACTCACGTCGTCTCCAAGACCCCCGCCGGCCAGACGATGAAAGAAGAAGGCAAGGAAATCGGCGAGCTCGACATCTCCAGGGACGGCTCGCGGATTGTGTTCGGCAAGCTCGTCTCCGAAGAAGAAGGCGCCCGGCACTGGCAGCTCTACATGAATATCGGCGATTCGGGCAAATCAATTGAATTGACACCTGGGGCCAGCAACGGCGTGGTCTTCGACGGCATGACCGCGGACGGCTCAAAGATCTTCTTCACGACCAAGGATGCGCTGAGCACTGCTTCCAACCAGGACACCGACCACTCGGCTGACATCTACGAGGCCGTAGTTTCCGGCACCGGTACCGTCACGCTGAGTCGGATCTCCACCGGGGCGGAAGGATCCGGGAATACTGACTCGTGTGACCCCTCGGCCAACACGATCCGCAAACACTGGAATACGACCACCTCCGAAGAAAACTGCGGAGTTGTCGCGGTCGGCGGCAGCGGCGGTGTCGCCGCCGAAAATGGGACGATCTACTTCCTCTCCCCGGAGAGGCTGGACGGGTCCGGGAAGGGAGTCGAGAACGCCCCCAATCTCTACGTTGCTCGGCCGGGCGCGGCGCCCGAATTCGTCGCGACCCTCGAGTCGAGCTCCAACGCCCCCATTCCCCCCGCCGCGCATCCGTATGTGCGCTCGTTCGGTCATTTCCAAAATCCAGCGGGGGTTGCAATCGATCACAAAACCGGAGATGTGTACGTACTTGACATCGGCAACACGGCCGGCACCGGCTACCTGCACAAATTTGATTCGGCGGGACATCCGCTCAGCTTCGCCGGGCCTTCCGGCGCCGAAATCGGCGGAGTCTACGGTTTGGAAAAAGTGCCGGTCGGAATCGCCGTCAATCAGACGAACGGCGACATCTACGTTCCCGAACTCCTCGAAGGTCAGATCAACATTCTCAGCCCGACGGGGGGTCACGTCGGCTCGTTCCCTGCATCGTTCCCGACCGCGGTTGCGATCGATCCGGCAACCGAAGACGTCTACGTTGCCTCCGCGTTTGGCGAAGTCAGCATCTTCAAACCAAACGGTACCGCCATCAGTGGCTTCGAAACCCCCTTCAGTTTCCCCAGCGGTCCCACCGGGATTGCAGTGGATTCAACCGGCAAGGTCTATGTCGTCAATGGGGGAGGGTTTGCGGCCGGGAAAGGCACCACCGAGATGTTTGAATCCTCGGGCAAAGTTCTCGGTCAGCTCACCAGCGAACCGTCCTACGGTGTCACGGTGGATCCGGCGAATAACGACGTCTACGTCGATCAGGGCAGCCGAGTGGTGGAGTTCGATTCCTCCGGTAACCCAATCGGCGCGCCGACGGGAGAAGGGATTCTCGCCAAGTCCCTGGGTCTCGCCGCAGAAGGCGGCGTGCTTGATATCTCAAACCCCGGCGCAGGCGAAGTCTCAACCTTCGGCCCGGCGGTAACCCCGCCCGATATCGCAACCGACAACCCGCTAGTTGTCGATAGCGTCAGCTCACCCGAAGACCGCAGGACGGGTGATTTCGAGATCACCCCGAGCGGCCAGGATGCCGTATTCCCCTCCTCGTTGTCACTGACCGGCTACAACACCGGCGGAAATCGCGAGATCTACCGCTACGACACGGTGAGCAGTTCGCTCGAATGCGCATCATGCAGCCCGACCAGCGAGCAGGCGACCGGCGAAGCGTCGCTTCCCGAGAACGGTCTCGGGCTCACCAATGACGGTCGGGTCTTCTTCAACTCGTTCGAAGGGTTGGTCGATCGCGACCTCAACGAAAAGGAGGATGCCTACGAGTGGGAGCCAAAGGGTTACGACTTCGGTCACGGCGCGACCGATTGTGAAACGCAGGGTGGCTGCGTCGATCTGATCTCGAGCGGGACGAGCTCGTTCCCGTCGAGCCTGCTCGGGGTCAGCGCGAACGGCCTAGACGCTTACTTCTTCACCAGGGATAAGCTGGCCCAGCAGGACGAAAACGGCAACACGGTGAAGATCTATGACGCACGAGAGCTCGGGGGTTTCCCGTATGTCCCGCCGGAAGTTCAGTGCAAGGCCTCCGACGAGTGTCACGGGCCGAGCAGCAAGGCCCCGGCGGAACCGAGCATCAAATCACTGGCGGGATCCCCGATTGGCAATCACCTCGGTAATTGCATTCCAGGGTACGTCAGCAAGAACGGCAAGTGCGTGAAGAAGAAGCATCGGCATCACAAGCGCCGTCACAAGGTCCACCGACGCCGTCACAAGTCTCGCCAGCACCGCCACAGGATCCTGCGGCGGCGCGGATGAGCCAGGGAGCCAAAATGCAGATCGATACCCATATCACGCACCTCAACAAGCAGGCCACCGCCGGTGGGCGAATCTCCCGCGAGCGGCTGCTGTTTGGCCTGCTCGGCGCGCTACTCAGCCTGGCCCTGGCCCTGGCGTTTGCACCGCTTGCCCGCGCCAGCGAGGGATTCGAAACCTTCAAGACCACCGCGATCGAAACCAGTAACCCACCGGCGCCATCCGGTGTTGGCAAAGAAGTGGCGGCCGGCGTCGTGGAAGGGGAACCCAGTGGCGAAAGCTTCGTAATCGAAACCCGGAGCGGCCAACCTCTGAAAGTTGAAACCTCGCCGACAACGGGATTTGGCGAGTTCGACGTCAAGAAGCCGGGACTCGAGGATGTCGTTAAGGGCGCCTACGTCACCGTGTTCGGCACAGAATCCGGTGGAGTGGCAAGCGCCTCCTACGTGATGATCAGCGTTCCTCGTGCCGGCGGCCACCCGAACCTGTACACGTCGTTCTCGCTGGAAAACCCGGGTTCCCCTGAAGCCGTCGAGAACGTGATCTTTAATACGCCGGAGGGAGTCTTCGGAAATCCTTACGCGATCACCCACTGCACGGCGTCTGACTACGCGCTCGATCAGTGCCCGTCCAATGCACAGGCGGGGCTGATCACCGTTTACGCAAACTACGAAGGCAACCCAAGGGACCTGCTCGGAACCGCGCCGATCTTTGCGCTTGAACCCGTCGGCGAAGAAACCGCCCTGTTCGGGTTCATCGTACCGACGCTGAATATCCCGATCACGATTCCTGTCGCAGTCCGCACCAATACCGACTACGGACTCCGGTTTACCGTTAGGGACATCACCCAGACCACCCCGCTGGCCGGGGCGAAGCTCACCTTCTGGGGTTTTCCGGCGAAGGGGGGGGCCGAAGGCCACAACTCCGAACGCTTCCCGAAAGGCTCGCCCGGCGAACCGGCAAATTGCCCCGGCCTCGCCGGTACCAGTTGCCTTGGCTCGCCAATCGCAGCCAGCATCCCTGTGCAGCCGCTCACCGATAATCCGACCACCTGCACTAGCGAACCGCTGACGACCTTGATCGAATCTGAAACTTATCGCCAGCCGGGTGCGGCCAATCGCGCGAAGGCGAAATCGAGCTATCCGGCGACCCAGGACTGCAATCTGGAGGTATTCAATCCCGTTCTATACGCGAGTCCCGGGAACATTCAAACCGATTCGCCTTCAGGGCTCGACATCGATCTGAGCGCTCCCCAGTTCCTCGGTTTCGCGGCGTCGCCGTCGGAGATCAAGGCAGCTACCGTCACTCTCCCCGAAGGCCTCACCATCAACCCCGATGCTGCCGACGGACAGACCGCATGCACGGAAGCGCAGGCCAATTTCAAATCCGAAGGTCCTGCTGACTGTCCGAACGACTCGAAGATCGGGACGTTCCAGGTCGAAACCAAGGCTCTGCCGGGTCCGCTGACCGGCGCCGTTTACATCGGCGAACCAATCCCCGGTGACCAGTACCGCCTCTTTGAGATTGCATCCGGCTTTGGGATCAACGCCAAGTTTGTCGGCTCCTTCGAGCCGAATCCAACGACCGGGCAGGTCACCGCTGTTTTCGAAAACCTCCCCCAGGTCCCGTTCGAAAACTTTCAGCTCCATCTCTTCTCCGGCGAACGAGGCCTGATGGCCACGCCGACGAGGTGCACGGTCTACGCGACCAACGCACACTTCTATCCCTGGAATTCGACGCTGGCCGACCAGGAATCCAGCCAGATCTTCAGCCTCGAATCTGGTCCGGACGGCAGCCTCTGCCCTGGTCAGATACGCCCCTTTCATCCGACCCTGGAGGCGGGCAGCACCTCGGACCCCGCAGCCGGCGCCTACTCCTCGTTCACCCTGAAGCTCAACCGCGAAGACGGGGATCAGTACCTGGGCAAGCTCAACTTCACGATGCCCCCCGGACTGACCGCCAATCTGCACGGCGTCACCTACTGCCCCGATGCGGACATTCTCGCCGCTGCCAACACCCCTGGCAAAGCCGAGCAGGTCGATCCGAGCTGCCCGCTGACGAGCGAAATCGGCAGCTCCAATGTCGCCGCCGGTCCCGGTGTTCACCCCTTCCACGCAACCGGCAAGATCTACCTAGCAGGCCCCTTTCAGGGGGCACCGCTCAGCCTGGTCGCGATCACTCCGGCGCTCGCAGGCCCCTATGACTATGGCACCGTGGTCGTCCGCGTCGCCCTCCACATCGACCCGACCGACGCCCACGTGATCGCCGACTCAGAAACCGTGCCATCGATCATCGGTGGGATCCCGATTCGGATGCGGGAAATCCAGGTAAACATCGATAAGCCGAACTTCATGATCAACCCGACGAACTGCTCCGAATTCCAGACCGTCTCCGAAGGGGTCGGCGACCAGGGGACCAGGGCTGTCTTCAGCTCCCCCTTCATCGCCGTCAACTGTGCAACCCTGCCCTTCGCCCCGAAGATGACGATCACCCAGCTCGGCAGCCACAAGTTCACAGCCCGCGGCAAGGACCCGGCCCTGCAGTTCGACCTCAACACCACCGCGGGTGACGCCAACCTCAAATCGGTCTCGGTGACGCTGCCAAAGGCCTTTGAGATCGACCAGCGCCACCTCGGTAACCTTTGCTCCAAGGGCCAGCTCGAAAAAGAACATTGCGCCGGACGCCAGCCGATCGGCTACGTCAAAGACGAAACGCCGCTGCTCGAAAAGCCCCTCGAAGGCCCCGCCTATGCCGTCTCTGGCTTTGCCAGCGGCACCAACGTCCTGCCCCACATCGCCTTCATCCTCGGCGGTCAGGTGACCGTCTTGCCCCAGGCCGAATCGACGACGCTTGCTGGCGCACGCCTCAAAACGGTTGTCCCGGTGATCCCTGACGTCCCGATCGGCCACTTCCGCTTCACCCTGCTCGCCGGCGCCCACGGCTACATCTCAAACACCGAAAGCCTCTGCGCCGCAAAGCCGGTGATCGCCGTGCAGCTGAACGGCCAAAACGGGGCGTCGCTCACCCAGCGGGTGAGGACAAAGACCGCCTGCAGGTCAAAGCGCCACAAGCGCAAGGCCAGGCGCCACGGGCGCCGCTGATCTGAGGGGCAAGCGAATCTTTGAGCGTCAAAGCGGGTTTCAGCTGCTCCGACGCGCGAACTTGAAAGCAAAGCCAAGAGAGCGAGCAAGGAGCTAGAGATGAGGCAAGAAGGCAAAAAGCAGCGAATCGGACGTCCCAGTCCGGCGATGGTCGTCGCGGTGATCGCCCTGATCGTCGCCCTCACCGGCAGCGCCTACGCCGCCTTCAAGGTCCCCCGCAACTCGGTCGGCACCCGCCAGCTGCAGGCCAAGTCGGTGACCAACGGCAAGCTCGCCGAAGGCTCGGTCACCGGCTCGAAAATCGCCGAAGGGTCGATCACCGGCCAAAACGTCAACTTCAGCGCTCTCGGCACCGTCCCCCAGGCCGCCAACGCGGCCACCGCCCAAACCGCCAACACCCTCGGCGCCGAACACCACGAAGCCTCCTGCCCCCAGGGCGCGACGCTGATCCGCGGCCTTTGCTTTGACGCCCAGCCAAACCCGGCGGTCTCAACGGTCAAGGAAGCCGCCGATGACTGCGCCGCCAAGGGCGGCTACCTGCCCTCCCCGCTTGAGCTCTACTCGGTGCGCGGAGTGCTCAACCTGGGCACCGGCGTCGGCCCAGATCACCAATACACCGATGAGTTCTACGGCAACACCAACGGCACCAACTACCGCACCGTGGTCGTCGACGGGACCGGGGCGATCTCAGAGTCTGAAATCAACGCCCCCTCCAAATACACCTGCGTCTATCCGCTGGTGAGATAAGGCGTCGAAAGGAGTGTCGTGTCGGATTGCGGCGGCTGCGGCCGCCGCAATCGACAGCCCTGAGGTGCAAGAGGTGGGCGGTTAGATCAGGCGCCTGGTATTCCTCGCGCGCACCCTGGCAGTCGCCTGCCTGTTTCGGCGCTGGCAGATTTTACGGAGGGGGTTCGACATGCATGCCATAACCGCCGGCGAAGCTACGAGCGCCACTGGTTCGAGGACGCAGGACCGGAGGCTTGCGAGGCGCCGGGGTCAAGAGCATTCTCCAATACGGAGGAGCCCGGCAGCGGCGCCGAGGGACGGGCTGTGGAAGACGCGGCACGCTCATACTTCGCCGCCTTCGCCGCGCGCGAATACTCGAAGGTTTGTGATGGCCTGAACGCCACGAATCGCGAAGATCTGCAGGGGCCCAGCGGATCCTCGGTCCGCTCCGGCACCCGCTGCGCCTCGGCTCTAAAGGCCCTGATCGCACACTCTCCGATTGTCGACGCAGGCCGCAGGGTGGTCAGCGGAGACAACATCGAAGACGTTCTCGTCAGAGGCGACATGGCGTTCGTCCTGTTTCGCGCTTCCGGTGGCGAACCGAGCTACCTGCAATGAAGCGGGAAGGGGGGGCTGGAAGGCGATCAGTCCGCGGGTTCCTAGCGGCATTCGACCCAGGACAGGGATGAGCGCGCTTGGTGCTGGTTCCTGTCCGAGCTATGCTGCGGTCAGGCTGGCCGCTTGGGAGGATCGCATTGAGTTTTGAAGCAATTCCGTGCAGGGGTTTCGAAACCCGGCTCAGCTACGTCTTGGGGAAGATGAGCCGCACTGCTCAGTGCGAACAAGAGGTCCTAGCGGCCTGTCGGCCAAGGGCCTGCCGACCTGCACCGCCTCAAAGATCACCGCCACCAATACCCAGACCGCGAAAAAGGCCTGCCCGAAGGCGATCGTCGGATCGGGCAAGACCTCGGTCCGGGTCGCATTCCCTGAATCGAGCCCGTTCAGCGCCAACGGCCCCCTCGTCGTCTTCAACGGTGGCGAAAAGGGCGGCACCACCACCCTCTACATCCACGCCTACGTAGCGGTCCCGGCCCCGACCGCGATCGTCACCACCGTGAAAATCAAAAAGGAGCACCGCGGCCGCTTCGGGCTGCGTTCGATCGCGACGATCCCACCGATCGCCGGCGGCTCTGGCTCGGTGACGAACTTCGAACTGACGATCGGGAAAAAGTTCACCTACAAGGGCCGCCAGCAGAGCTACCTCGAGGCCAAATGCGCCACCGGCAGCTTCGCCGCCGAAGCCGACGCGATCTTCGCCGGCGGGACCGAAGCCAAAGGCTCTGTGGTCCGTACCTGCAAGGCGAAGGGCTGAGGGGCACGCTGGCCTGCGCCTGTTCGCATTGGACGCCTCTGCGGCTTTCGGGAAGGGCAGGCGACGAAGGAGGGGGAGATGGCCGCGCTTGCATAGCACCGAATTCCAAGTCGTGCCACCGGGTTGATCAGGCCTCGATCAAAAGGTGACCGCCCGAGACCCAGGATTGTCCCGGAAAGCGCGCGCAGCATGGCCAATTCGGGCTATTTGGTATCGCCCCTTGAAGCCGTTAGGTTTTTCGCGGCGTCGCCTCCTCACGGTATCGCCCGACCGGCCCACCGAACCTGTTCGCAGCTGCATCGAGCAGGATCGCCGACCGCCGGCACCACTTTGACCAATAGCAAGGTCCGAAGCGCGATTGAATTAGCTCACGTCTCCAGAACACGAGCTTGACTACATAGTTGTCCATGTTGCACACACGATGGACCCTCCGAGGGGATCGCGCACTCGCTGATGCTGGTATGGAGGCGCTGGCCTGCGCGGTGCGATGCTGCTCGACGCCGAGCTGCTCCTCAGTGACCCGCCCTTGGCCCGATGAGGAAAAGATCGACGCGGCGCCGTCCGCCGCCACCGGAGCCGCCGATCAGGAGGGTCGCCTCAAGCCGCCCGCCGGCCCGGGCGAGCAGCCGCTTCCCGGTCGCGCTCAGCTTCACCTCAATCCGGTGCCCGCCGGTGGCGATCGAGAACCGCGCGGTTCCGATCGTCGTCGTCCCTTTGTTGCGCTCGATGGTGAGCGCCAGCATGCCGTGGCAGCTGGCCTGGCCCCGGCAGTCCAGCCTGACCGAGGCAGTGCCGCTGGAGCTGACCCGGATCGTCTTGCTGAGGAGCGAGACCCCGTGCCCGGCGCCCTGATGTGATCCAGGGCCCGCTGGCTGGACGATTATCACGCGCGGAGTTGAAGAGGTCGACGGGAGGAAGGTCGGGCTGCCCGCGTAGGCCGCGGTGATCTCGTGGGTGCCCGCCGCCTGAAAGCTCAGATCACAGCTCGCGACTGCCACTAATTCGTGGGGGGAGACCGGCTGCGCCGCGCAGCCCGCGATCGGGGCACCGCCGTCGAAGAACTGCACGGTGCCCGAAGCTATGCCGTCCCCCATTCTTTCCCCCGTCACGGTGGCCGTGGCAGTCACGTTCCCGCGCGCTGGGGGCGTCGTGTTGGATACCTCAAGGGCGGTGCTCGTGCGCTGGATGAGCGTCGCGATCACCGAGTGTGCCGTGTAGTTGATCCGCGCCACGGCATCGACCGGCAGGCCACACGGCACGGGGATGACCGCCCCATCGGGGATTCCCCCGAAGGTGCCGGTGAGCGTTCCCGTGGTGGCGATCAGGGTGTCCACGTCGAGCACGTTGCAGGCGGGGGCGCCGTTGATCAGAGTGGTCCCGTCCCGGATGCTGAGTTTGGCGCCCCCGAGGTTCACCGGCCCGGTCGCGGTGATCTGCGAGTTGAAGCGCAGCGCCAGCTGGCTGGTCGGGCTGAAGGTGATGCCACCGTTGACGGGCAGGCTGACCGGCGCGCTGTATTCCGGTTCGCCCACCTCGAGCAGGGTGTTTCCGGCCAGGGTCAGCGCCCCGAGGTCGTAGGGGTTTTTGTCGAAGCCGAACTGGGTGGTGTTTTCATCGAACATGCTTACGCCCGCGCCGAGGTTGACCGGGTTGCCGTTGTACCCGTTGAGCGCCCCGACGAGATACTGCCCCCCTTCGAAGCCGCCGAGGGTGACCGAGCCGGCGCCGCTGAAGGAAACCGCAGCGGTCTCGATGTCGGCGACGTCCCTGAGGTTGCCGAGGTTGAAGGCGACGTTGAGCGGTTGGCCGCTGACCTTGCCCTCTATATGCAGCGAGCCCCTGCCGTTGGGCGAGCCGTTGATCGTCCAGGTTTGCGGGGCGCTGAGCAGGATCGGCGCGGTGATGTCTGTCTCCGTCGAGGCGGTGGCCTGGATGGCGGGGGTGACCGTGATTCCCCCTTCGCCGAGCGCTATCTGCTTGCCCCCGAATTTGTAGATCGCACCATAGCCACCGCCGGTGATGTGCATCGCGTTGACGTTGATGCCGGGCATGTCGTTGTCGCTGGTGTAACACGTGCCGCTACATGCAAAACCCAGGAACGGGAAGCTGAGCGTTCCCACCGATTCGCTCGGTGCGACTACCCCAAGCCAGTTGTTCGGATCCGACCAGTTCATGAAGTCGGGATCATTGGGAAGACCTTCACCTATGTGGTAATAACGCGCCGCTCCATTCCAGGTGTAGTCAGCTGCGGTCGCCGTGGACGGCGCGAATACCGCGACGTCACCGGCACCCGTGTCGGCGGCGTAGACCACCGAGGTAGCGCTGAGGGCAATGCCTTTGGCGCCGGTCAGGTTGCCGGAGCCGAAGGTTTCAGCTGGATAGCAACCGAAGAAAGACGTAATCGGACTACAGGTGAAGGAGCCGGGCTGGACCACCTGCCCGGATTCATTGAAGTGGTAGCGGTCGACGCTGGTACCGTTGTCCACGAACAGGTCTGCGGTGGAAGGGTCGGTGGCCAGGCCGGTGGTTGTATGGGTGTCCGATACCTGGCCGAGATCGGCACCGCCAGGGGCGAATTTCTCGACGCTCGGGTTTTCGTTGACCTTGTAGAAGTTGCCGCTGGGGTCTACTGCGAGACCGTCTGCTGCTGTACCTCCGGCGGTGCGGAAGGATCCAAGAAAGCTGCCGTCTTGGGCGAATTTGAACAGCTGTGTGTTGGTGTTGAAGACCTCGAGATTGCCGGTGGAGTCAACGGCGATGCCGGCTATCGGGCCCGGGGAGCCGCCGAGCTGGCCACCCGTTCCCCAACTGGCAACCAGGTTGCCCGCGGAGTCGAACTTCGAGACTAGGTCATCGCCGGTGTCGCCGACGTAGATGTCGCCAGCCGAAGGACCCGAGGAGCCGTCGACGGCGATGAAGGTAGGAGTCGTAAATTGCCCAGCGGCAGAACCCGAAGACCCTGTCTCACAGACGTCGGTGGGAGGTCCCGCGTTCGTGCAGATGTTTGGGTTGCCGGTGCCCGAATTGACATTTGTTCCGAACATGAGGAGGAAGTTGCCTGCAGAGTCGAACTTCTCGACGCGGAAAGTGGCTGTATCGGTGACATAGACGTCGCCAGTCGAGGGTCCGCCGGAGTTGTCAACGGCGACGCCGGTGGGCGCTGAGAGAGCGTTGGTGCCCGCGCCGGCGAAAGCGTTGGTGAGAACGTAGTGGGCGGCCGAGGCGGGAGCGGCGGTGAGGGCGAGTGAGGCAAGGGAGATGCAGAGGGTGACCAGCACCAAGCCCATCCGCCTGCACGGGCCCTCCGTAGCAGGCGGATGGGCCGCTCGGCGTGGGCGAGACGAGAGAGGCGGGTGCGGAGACTCATACCGGCGCTCCGGCGGCAGGGTGCGAGGGATCGCGGGTCCCCTGGCAAACCTGGCCGCTAGCCGCAAAACTGCATCACCGCCTGCTGGGGCACTGCGTGATCTTGCCACGGTTCTGCTTGATCGCTCGCCTCAGCTTTCGTTCGCACGGAGCGCCTTTGCCTTGATTATTGTACGTCAGCAGGTGCCGTTGAGCCAGGCCGAGTTTGACGGAGACCCTGATCCACCCCCGATCTGATGGAGTCCGGTATCTGAGATGGTCGCCCGTGAGCTCTGCGGCTTCATCTGGGCGGCGATGACCGACCAACCGTTGCGCGAGGAGGTGGCCGCTGCCTGCTGCCTGAGCACCTGACAGCACTGGGGTGGGGCGGCCGGCGCCGACCCACTGGAGGATCCTCGTTTGTTTCTATGCGATTTCGACTCGCGACTCTAGTGCGAGGCAGCTCACGACCGGACACTGTCCTGCGGTTCCGACCCGCGCATCTCAGAGTGACCAGTTGTCGTTGCTATCGCGCCGGCCGCCCGACGCGAGCGGAAGGACCATCACCCTGAACACCCACTCACATCGAAAAATCAACCGCCCCTTGACACGGGCGTCCATCTCAGGAATCAGTAGCCAGCTGGACCGCGGTAAAGGGCCACGTCCCATAGCGTGGTGTAGGACCGGGTCGGACGGAGCGTAACTCCGGCCACCGCGGCGCCCCATGATCGTCGACCTCCAACCGTTCGACGAAAGATGTAATGAGCAGTCTGTCTGCCCCCGACGTGTAGGGACCTCCTCAGCTCAAGCGCGGAACTGGTCCGCGCAGGCATTCAAACCATGGAGCTTGAGGAGGCCCCGAGTGACAATCGTAATGGGACTTGATCAACATAGAGCGCAGATCACCGCCGACTGGTTGGATACCGAAACCGGCGAGGTGAAACGTGGGCGTGTCGCGCCTGGGGACCGTGCGGGCGTGCACAAGTTCCTAGGCCGTTTCGACGGCCAGGAGCTGGAGGTGGGGTTGGAGGCGACGACGGGCTGGCGGTTCGTGGTCGAGGAGCTGCGCGGCGTCGGCGCAGTCGTGCATCTGGCCGAGCCGACCGAGACCGCGGCTCGGAAGGGGAAGAAGAAGCGCGCGAAGACCGACCGCGCCGACGCCAGGCATCTGCGCGAGCTGCTGATGATCAAGCGGCTGCCGGAGTCCTGGATCCCGCCCGATCACATCCTCGATCTGCGCGCCCGGGTCAGGTTGCGGCACACGCTCTCTGAGCAGCGCTCGGAGTGGCAGCAGCGGATTCAGGCGACGCTCTATCACCATGGCTGCCCACAGCGTCGCGCGCTGATGGTCGGCGATGGGCGCGAGTGGCTCGCTGCGCAGCCGCTGCCGGCCCCAGCGCGCGAGCAGGTCACGGTCGCTACCGCGATGGTCGACGCGCTCGAAGCACAGATCGCGCCGCTGGACAAGGGGTTGCGCGCCTATGCGCGCCGCCAGGTCGGGTGCAAGGCGCTGATGGCCCATTACGGGATCGGGGAGCTGACCGCGGTCACGATCCTCGCCGAGCTCGGCGATTGCACCCGCTTCTCCTCGTCTCGTCAAGCGGTGCGCTACGCCGGCCTGGACATCACCGTGTTTCAGTCCGATCAGCGTCGCGCGCCCGGGCACATCTCCCGGCAAGGGCCGCCGGCGCTGCGCTGGGCGCTGTGTGAGGCCGCGCAGGTCGCCAGGCGGGGTGAGCGTAGTCCCGACCGCGAGTATTACCTGGCCGCCAAGGAGCGGATCGGCGGCAACCGGGCGTGCCTGGCGGTCGCGCGCAAGCTCTTAAAGCGCAGCTACCACACATTGCGCGAGCTCGGCCAGGAGGCGCTGGCACCCGCATGAGACTCCCCGTGCGCGCCAAGCCCTTCGTCACACCGATGCGCCGCGGCTGGCTCCCGGCGTGCTCCTGCCGCCACGCCCGCGTGGACGGCCTAGAAAGACTGAGCGGCCGCAACGCTTCCCCCAGCGGGATCACCCCATCAAACATCATGTCGCCGGCCCCGGAGCCAACCCGAGGGTCGCGGACCGAAGTAAGGCTGGGCGCCCGCGCGCACACCACCCGCATCATCAACCGCGCACACTCGCCACCCGAACTCGCCATCAACACCGAC
>Ga0307372_10002307_pt1 | contig 31823 bp, 26 predicted proteins | sample OX1MG_FD_202533 | JGI IMG/M metagenome (GOLD analysis project Ga0307372, IMG submission 202533) | Soil microbial communities from Risofladan, Vaasa, Finland - OX-1 | ecosystem: Environmental > Terrestrial > Soil > Coastal area > Acid sulfate soil | place: Finland: Risofladan, Vaasa | collected... | reverse complement strand
GGCCCGTATCTACGACCCCCGGCGCGCCGAGATCTACCAGCGGCTCGGGATCCCCACGGTGGCCACCGTCACCTGGACGATCGACCAGGTGCTGCGCCGGCTCCTTCCCTCGGTGGTGACCGGGGAGTGGACCGATGCCTCGGGCCAGCTCGTCCTCGTCGAGCGGGTGCTGCCCGAAACGTGGGCGGGCAAGGCGCTGCGCGACCTCGGCATGGGAGCGAAGGCCACGCTGGTGGCCGTGACCCGGGCGGGCGTGCCGCGCCTGGAGGTCACCGACCTCGTGGGCCAGGAGGGCGACATCCTGCACGTCGCCGTGCTGAAGCCCTCCATCGAAGAGCTCGAACGTGTCTTCGACGGCGGTGCCCCCGTCTCCGACGGCCGTCCCGGGGGCACGGCGTGAAGGTCGCCATCGCCGGCGCCGGCAACGTCGGGACGGCCATCGCCCAGGACCTGGCGGCCAACGGTCACGAGGTCCTGCTCATCGAGAAGGACCCCGACGTCGTCGAGCGGCTGCGCCATACGGTCGACGTGACCGTCGTGGCCGCGGACGCCTGCGAGGTCAGCTCCCTCGACGCCGCCGGGATGGCCCTCGTCGACGTGGCCGTGGCCGCTACCGGTGACGACGAGGACAACCTCGTGATCTCGCTGCTGGCCAAACAGGAATTCGCCGTGCCCCGGGTGATCGCCCGGGTCAACCATCCGAGCAACCAGTGGCTGTTCAACGAGTCGTGGGGCGTGGACATCTCCGTGTCGACACCGCAGCTGCTCACCGCGCTCGTCGAGGAGGCCGTGTCCGTCGGGTCGCTCGTACGGTTGCTGCAGTTCGAGGGGGGCAACGCCCACCTCGTCGAGGTGACCCTGGCCGAGGGCTCGCCCGCGGCGGGGAGCTCACTGGCCGAGCTCGAGCTGCCGCGCGACGCCACGGTGGTGGCGGTGGTCCGCCACGACCGGTTGGTGGTCCCGCGCGGGGACACGGTGCTGAGCCCCGGCGACGAGGTCATGGTCCTGGTCACCGGTGAGGCCGAGGAGGCGGTCCAGCAGCTGCTCGTCGGGGGTTGAGCGGCTCGGTCCGGGCAGGCGGTGCCGCCCCCGTACAATTCCGGGCGATGGAGGCGGCATTCTTCGACCTGGACAAGACCATCATCGCCAGGGCGTCGATGGCGGCGTTCGGCCACCACTTCTACCGGGGCGGCCTCATCTCGCGCGCCACCGTCGTCCGGGCCCTGACGTCGCAGCTCGTGTACCTGCACCTCGGGGCGAGCGAGCAGAAGCTGGCCCGCATCCGTGAATCGGTCCTGAAGCTCACCCGCGGCTGGGACCAGGGCGAGGTGTCGCGCATCGTGCGCGAGGCGCTCGACGACGTGGTCGAGCCCATCATCTACGCCGAGGCGCTCGAGCTGCTGGAGCAGCACCACGCCTCGGGCCGCAAGACCTACCTCGTGTCCGCCTCGCCCGAGGAGATCGTGCAGCCCCTGGCCGAGTACCTCGGCGTCGACGGCGCCATCGCCAGCCGGGCCGTGGTCGACCTCGACGGGCGCTACACGGGGGAGATGGCCTTCTACGCCTACGGGCCGTTCAAGGCGGAGGCCATACGCGACCTGGCCCAGTTCGAGGGGATCGACCTGGCGGCGTCCTACGCCTACAGCGACTCGTACACCGACGTCCCCATGCTCGAGGCCGTCGGCCACCCGGTGGTGGTGAACCCCGACCGCGTGCTCGCCCGCCTGGCGCGCGACCGCGGCTGGGAGGCCCTGCAGTTCACGAGGCCCGTGCGCCTACGCGACCGGGTGCCCGTCCCCAATCTCCCGACGGCGGCCGCGCTGACCGGCGTGGCGCTCGCCGCCACCGGTGCTGCGGTGCTGGTGAGGCGGCACGGGCACAGGACGCCCCGCGCCGCGGGGTGATCAGGCCTCGCGCAGGCGCCGGGCGGCGACGAGTCCGAGGGCGACCAGGACGGCGAGGATCAGCAGCTTCTTCACGTCAGGGATCCTACCCAGGGGTGGTGACGGTGCACACAGGCCCTGGCCAGGGTGGTGCGCACCCGCCGACGGCGGGCCTCAGACCGTCAAGAGGTCGCGGGCGCCGGTGTCCGACGAGGGGTGACGCAGCTTCGACATGGCCCGGGCCTCGATCTGGCGGATCCGCTCCCGGGTGAGGTTGAAGTGCTCGCCCACCTCTTCGAGCGTGCGCGGCTCGCCGCGGTCGAGGCCGAAGCGCAGCCGCAGGATCTCGCGCTCGCGCTCGTCGAGCGGCGACAGGAGCCGGTTGATCTCGTCGGGCAGGAGCGACGTGGCGGCCACCTCGAAGGGCGACTCCGCTGACCGGTCCTCCACCACGTCGCCCAGCTCGGCGTCCCCGTCCTCACGCAGGGGCTCGGACAGCGACAGCGGTTCGGCCCGGAAGCGCAGGGCCTCGATGAGCTTGTCCTCGGGCATCTCCACCTCGGCCCCGAGCTCGGCCAGGGTGGCGGGGCGGCCCAGCTTGAGCTCCAGGCGCGCCTGGGCCTTCTGCACGCGGGCCAGGGTGTCGCCGGCGTGCACGGGCAGCCGGATGGTGCGGCCGGTGTTGGCGATGCCGCGGGTGATCGCCTGGCGGATCCACCATGTCGCGTAGGTGGAGAACTTGAAACCCTTGCGCCAGTCGAACTTCTCCACGGCGTGCATCAGGCCCAGGTTCCCCTCCTGGATGAGGTCGAGCAGGGGGAGCCCCGACGCCTGGTACTTCTTGGCGATGGACACCACCAGCCGCAGGTTGGACTGCACGAAGGTCTGCTGGGCCTGCTCGCCGGTCTGGATCTTGCGCTTCATCTCGCGGCGCTTGGCCGGGGTGAGGTCCTTGATCTTGGTGGCGAGGTCGAGCTCGGCCTCCCGGCCGCCCTCGATGGTCTGGGCCAGGCGGACCTCGTCGTCCTTGGTCAGAAGGGGGTACTGCCCGATGTCGGTCAGGTAGAGCCGGACCAGATCTTCCTCGTCGCGCTCGACGCGCTCCTTCGCCAACGTCTCAACCCTTCGTCGGAACCATCCGGCGCTCCCTGCCGGTGGTCGAGAGCCTTCAGCTGTGGCCTGCGGCTGGGACCGGGGCGACCGGCGTCCAGGGGCACGGACACAGCACGCCTGTGGATGACAGTTTACCGGCGGAGTCAAGGCCCCGACCTCCCCACGGCCCCGTCCGGGGCCGGTCGGGCCGTGCCTGGTCAGGCAGGGGGCGGGCCGGCGGGCCCATCAAGAGCGCCGGCGCCCTCCGGCCAGGGCACCAGCCCGGCGCCCGTCTCGGCCACCAGCCCTTCGAGGTGCTGCTGGTGGCCCGTGACCACGGCGATGTCGTGGGGCCGTCGCAGCAGCGCCTGGGTGAGCGTCTCGACCGCCTGCCACTGCTCGACCTCGTCGCGCAGCACCAGGCGTAGGGCCCGACCGGTGGGGGCCTCGGCCACGAGCGACACGCGCCGCAGGTGCAAGCCGTACCCGGCCACGAGCCGGGGCAGCACCACCCGGCCCAGGCCGACGAGGCGAAGCAGGGTGCCACCCGACGGCGCCCCCGACCCCGGGCCCCGACCCATGAGGGTGCCGTCACCGGCGGCGGGCTCGCCCTCGCCCGGGCGCAGCGCCCCCGCCAGGGCGGCGAACATGCGGTCGACCTCGACGCTCGGCGGCACGGTCAGGGTGGCGGCGTCCACCGAGTCGAGTGCCGGGAGGCGCTCGGCGAAGAGCTCGGCATGCCACGCGTGCTGCTGGGCGGTCACGTCGAACAGCACCTGGGCCTCGGGCACGGGCTCGTTGCCGGCCCAGGACCCGAGCACCTCGAACAGCCGGCGCTCCATCCACTGGTAGGCACCCACCACGCGCGCCTGGGCGTCGAGCGACAGCGCCCGGCCCCCGAACGCCCCACCCCCGAAGGGGCCGCCGCCGAGCGCCTGGGCGGCGGCCTCGAAGCGGTCACGCACCGCCGACCCCCTCGTCCTCGGCGCCGACTGTTGCCCCCGCGGGGGCGGCGCCGGCCGCGGTGGCGGTGGCGGTGGCGGCAGGGGCCGGCGGGACGACGGTCGCCGGCGCGTGGTCCCGGTACCGGTTGGTGATGGGCATGCGACGATCCTTGCCGAACGCCTTGGCCGTGATGCGGACGCCCGGCGGGGACTGGCGTCGCTTGTACTCGGCGCGGTCGACGAGCGCGGCGACGCGCGCCACCAGCGCCGGGTCGTAGCCGGCGCCCGCCACGTCCGCGATCGACCGGTCGTGGAGCACCAGCGCGTCGAGCAGCGGATCGAGGACGTCGTAGGGCGGGAGGCTCTGGTCGTCGCGCTGGTCGGGGCGCAGCTCGGCCGATGGCGGCTTGACGAGCACCGACGCGGGGATGACGTCGGCTCCCGCGCTGGCGTTGCGGTAGCGGCACAGGCGGTACACGAGGGTCTTGGGGACGTCCTTGATGACGGCGAAGCCGCCGGCTGAGTCGCCGTAGAGCGTGGAGTACCCGGTGGCGAGCTCGCTCTTGTTGCCCGTGGTGAGCACGATCCACCCGCGGGCGTTGGACACCGCCATGAGCAGGACGCCGCGGATGCGCGACTGCAGGTTCTCGTCGGTGAGCCCGGTGGGCACCTCGCCGAGGGCGGTGCCGATGAGCCCCGCCAGCGCCTCGTGGGCGGCCTCGATCGGCACCGTACGGAGGTCGATGCCGAGGTGGTCGGCCAGGGCGGTGGCATCGGTGACCGAGCCGGGGCTCGAATAGCGCGACGGCATCGCCAGGCCGTGGACGTGGGCGGCCCCGAGCGCGTCGACGGCCACCGCGGCCACCAGGGAGGAGTCGATGCCCCCCGACAGGCCCACCACGGCGTCGGTGAAGCCGTTCTTGCGCAGGTAGTCGCGCGTGCCCAGCACCAGGGCCTCGTAGACCTGCGCCTCCTCGTCGAGGGGGGCCGGCACCGGCGGTGCGGCCCGGATCGCCGGGTCGCGCCGCGCCGCGCTCACGAGGACCGTCGGCAGGCCGGGGCCGGGGCCGGGGCCGTCGGACGGCACGGGCACGTCGACCACGAGCACCGTCTCGGCGAACCCCTCGGCCGCGGCGACGACCTCCCCGGTGCGGTCCATGACGAAGGAGCCGCCGTCGAAGACCAGCTCGTCCTGGCCGCCGACCTGGTTGACGTAGGCGATGGCGCAGCCCGCCTCGGCCACCCGCTGGCGGGACACGGCCAGCCGGTCGGACCGCCGCCCGATCGAGAACGGCGACGCGTTGACGTTCACCACCAGGCGGGCGCCCCCCGAGGCCTGGGCGCGCACGGGCCCGTCGGGGAACCACAGGTCCTCGCAGATCGACACGCCCACGGGCACCCCGGCGATCTCGTAGAGCTCGAAGCCCGCCGTCCCCGGCGCGAACCAGCGCTCCTCGTCGAAGACGCCGTAGTTCGGGAGCCGGCGCTTGTGGTACACGCCGCGCACCGCGCCGCCCGCACACACCGCCACAGCATTGCGGAGCCGCCGGGGGGCGCCGCGGATCGCCGCCTCGCGCGCCACGGTTCCGGCGCCCGACGCGTGGGTGACGGCGTCCCCGACGTCGTCGTGCCCGGCCACGTCCACGAACCCCACGATCGCCACGCACGCGGCCGTCGCCGACGCCACCCGGTGGATCGCCGCCAGGTTGTCGGCGACGAACGCCGGCTTGAACAAGAGGTCCTCAGGGGGGTACCCCGTGATGGCGAGCTCCGGGAAGGCGGCCACGTCGGACCCGTCGGCCTCGGCGCGGGCCAGGTGCTCGATGATCCGCTCGGCATTGCCGTCGACCTCCCCGACGACCGTGTCGAGTTGGCACAGCGCCACACGAAGGTGGGACACGGCCGAATCCTATCGGCGGCCCCCGCGCACGCCGCCTGGCATGCTGCGGTCGTGGGAACGGCGCCACTCCGACGAGCACGTAGGTGACCGGCAGGCCCGGGCCATGACGGTGCCCCAGGCGGTGGAGGCCCTCGCCGAGCGTTCGGCCGCGCCCGACGCCGCTCTCGCCGTCCTGCGACGGCTCGCCGAGGAGCGCGCCGGGGTCGTCGAGGACATGGCGTCACCGGCGGGCCCGACCGCCCGGGCGGTCGCGCTGGTGCGCGTGGTGGGCGCCAGCAATTCCCTGGGCCGGCTGTGCGTGGCGGACCCCGACGCCCTCGACGTCCTCGACGCGCTGGACCGGCCGGGCCCCGTCGACGCGTCGAGCCCCGAGGCCCTGGCCCGCTCCAAGCGCCTGGAGCTGTTGCGCATCGCGGCGCGCGACCTGCTCGGCATGGACTCGCTCGACGCCGTCGGGACGGCGCTGGCCGACCTCGCCCAGGACGTCCTGCAGGCGGCGGTGACCCTCGCCCTCGACGAACCGGCCGCTGACGGCACGACACTCGCCCTGATCGGCATGGGCAAGCTCGGTGGCCGCGAGCTCAACTACGCCAGCGACGTCGACGTGCTGTTCGTCACGCGGCGCGGCCCCGACGAGGACGTGGCGCGCCGCGTCCTGCGGATCGCCCGGCTGTCGTTCCGCGTCGACGCCGACCTGCGACCCGAGGGCCGCGCCGGCCCACTCACCCGGTCGCTCGACGGCTACCGCTCCTACTGGGACCGGTGGGCCGCCACCTGGGAGTTCCAGGCACTGCTGAAGGCCCGCGCCGTGGCCGGCGACGCCGGGCTCGGCGGCGAGTTCGAGCGCGCCGCCCACGAGCAGGTCTGGGGACGGAACTACAGCGCCGACGAGATCGCGGCGGTCCGGTCGATGAAGGCGCGCGCCGAGGGGCTGGTCGCCGGCCGCGGCCTCACCGGACGCGAGATCAAGCGCGGTCCGGGCGGGATCCGCGACATCGAATTCGCCGTACAGCTGCTGCAATTGGTGCACGGCCGCAACGACCCCGGCATCCGGGACCGCTCGACCCTCGGGGCGCTCGACGACCTGGCCGACGCCGGCTACGTGGCCCGGGGGGACGCCACCGTGCTGGCCCGCGCCTACCGGTTCCTGCGCACCGTCGAGCACCGGCTCCAGCTCGTCGAGGAGGAGCAGACCCATTCGGTCCCCGCCGATCCTGTCGCCCGCCGACGGTTGGCGCTCGTCATGGGGTTCGAGGACGATCCCTCGGCACCCGCCGTGGCGCGGTTCGACGACGAGCTGCGCCGGTGCCAGCGCGACGTCCGGGCGATCCACGAGCGGCTCTTCTTCCGCCCCCTGCTCGAGGCGTTCGCCACCGTGGAGACCACCGGCGAGGACGGCGGGGTGGGAACGGTCATGTCGGCCGACGCCGTGGCCCGGCGACTCGACGCCTTCGGCTTCGCCGACGTGGCCCGCACCCGCGCCGCCGTCGAGGAACTGGCGGGCGGCCTGACGCGCAGCTCGCGGCTCATGGCCCAGTTGCTGCCGCTGCTGCTCGACTGGCTGTCGCTCGCGCCCGACCCCGACCTCGGCCTCCTGGGGCTGCGCAACCTGACCCTCGGCGCCCACCAGCGGTCGCTGGTCGTCTCCACCTTCCGGGAGTCCTCGGAGGCCGCCCGGCGCCTGTGCCTGTTGCTCGGGTCGAGCCTGATCCTCGCCGAGGCCATCGAGCGCAACCCCGAGCTGATCGCCACCATCGGCGACGACGAGGCGCTGGCCCCGACACCGCGCCCGGTGCTCGTGGCCGAGGCCGGGGAGCGCCTGCGTCGCGACGACGACGAGACGTGGCGCCGGGCCCAGCTGGTGCGCATCCGCCAGGACCAGCACGTGCGCATCGCCGCGCGCGACCTGCTCGACGTGGCCGACATCGTCGCCACCGGCCAGGCGCTGGCCGAACTGGGCGAGGCGCTCCTCGAGGTCGCCCTCGAGGTGGTGCAACCCGACATGCCGTTCTCGATCGTGGGCATGGGCCGCCTCGGCGGTGGCGAGATGGCCTATGCCAGCGACCTCGACGTGCTGCTCGTCTACGACGGCGCCGGGGACGCGGCCGGGGAGACCGTGGCCGAGGCACTGCTGCGGTTCATGCACGGGCCGAGCCCGGCGCAGCGGGTGGCGGCCGTCGACCTCGGGCTGCGGCCCGAAGGCGGCCAGGGCCGCCTGGCGCGCGACCTCGACGGCTACGCCGCCTACTTCGAGCGCTGGGCCCAGACCTGGGAGCGCCAGGCCATGCTGCGCGCCCGGGTCGTCGCCGGCGACCGCGAGCTCGGGGCGCGCTTCATGGCGCTGGCACGCGACTTCGTGTGGGACCCACCGCTCACCGACGCCGACGTGGCCGCCATCCGTCGCATGAAGGCCCGCATGGAGCGCGAGCGCATCCCGGCGCGCGACGACCCCCAATTCCATCTGAAGCTCGGGCGCGGGTCGCTGTCGGACGTGGAGTGGACGGTGCAGCTGCTGCAGCTGCGGCACGGCCTCGCCGAGACGAGCACCATGACCGCGCTCGAGGCCCTCGCGGCCGACGGTGCCCTGGCGCCCGCCGACGTCGACGCCCTGCGTGACGCCTACCGCTTCTGCGAGCGGACCCGCAACCGCTGGCACCTGGTGGGCGCCCTCCCCGGCGGCACCTCGCCGGGCGACGCGCTCCCCACCCAGGCCCACCAGCTGTCCCGCCTCGCCCGGAGCCTGGGCACGACCCCGGCGCACCTGCGCGACGACTACCGCCGGGTCACGCGGCGGGCCCGCCGCGTGGTCGAGCGGGCCTTCTACGGCATCGAGGACGCCTGAACCCGGTCCCGGAGGGCACCCTGCGGACAGACGAGCGCACGGGTGCCGGCGTTAGCATGCGGACAGTGCAGACGTCAGGCCGGTCCTGAGCACCATGGCGACCCGCAAGCAGGACGTCGAGCGTGCCCGCGACCCGGACGCCACGCCCGACGAGCTCGTGGGCGCGGTGCTCCGCCTCATGCCGGACGCTGCGCTGGTCGTGGACGCAGCGGGGCAGATCGTGGCGGCCAACCCCGGCGCCGAGGCCATGTTCGGCTACCCTCCCGGCGCGCTGCAGGGGGTGGCGGTGGACGTCCTCGTCCCCGAGCGGCTCCGGGCCGGCCACGCCCGGCACCGGTCCTCGTACATGGCCAGCTCCAGCCAGCGCCCCATGGGGGCGGCCGTCGAGCTGTGGGCCACGCGCCTCGACGGGACCGAGTTCCCCGTCGACATCAGCCTCGCCCCGCTCGGTATGCCCGAGCGGGCCCTGACGTTGGCCGCCGTGCGGGACCTGACGGGGCGGCGTGCCGAATGGGACGCGCAGGCGCGGCTGGCGGCCATCGTGTCGTCGACCGACGACGCCATCGTGTCGACCGACCTGAACGGCACGATCACGAGCTGGAATCCCGGGGCCCAGCGCCTGCTCGGCTACCGCGCCGACGAGGTCATCGGCCGGCCGGTGTGGCGCCTGGTCCCCGAGGGGCTGCGCGCCGAGGTGGAGGAGCAGATGGCCCGGGCGCGCGGGGGCGTGCACATCCCGACCCGCGACACCCTGCGCCTCGACAGGCACGGGGGCCAGGTGGAGGTGGCCGAGTCCCTGTCGCTCGTGCGTGACCCGTCGGGCCGGCCCACCGGGATGTCGGCGGTGATGCGCGACATCTCCGTGCGCAAGCGCGCCGAGCGCGAGCTGCGCCGCCTCCTCGTCGACGGCCAGCGCCGCGAACGCTGGCTGGGCGCCATCTCCGAGGTCCGGTTGTCGATGCTCGGCGGGGGCGACCTCGACGAGTGGCTGGCGCTGATCGCCCGGCGGGTGTCCGAGCTCGCCGACGCCGACGGCATCACCGTCAGCGTGGTCGCCGACGACGACACCATGCTCGAGGTGATCGCCGCCCACGGGGCGCCCGTCGAGGAGTACCGGGGCGACCTCGTCCCCCTGGAGGGCTCGCTGCAGGGCCGGGTGTTCACGTCCAACCGCTCCATCGCGATCGACGACCCGTCGGCCGCCATCGGCATCGACCAGGGCCTCGCCGCCTCCCGCGGCATCGGGCCCATCCTCGTGGCCCCCATCGACACGGCCCACGGGGTCGGCGGCGTCCTCGGTGTGGTGCGCCTCGCCGGCAACGCCCCCTTCAGCCCCGAGGAGATCCGCGTCGTGGAGAGCTTCGGCCAGCAGGCCGGGCTCGCCATCGAGCTCGACCGCGCCCAGTCCGACCGGGAGCAGCTCGCCCTCATCGGTGACCGCGAGCGCATCGCCCGGGACCTCCACGACCACGTCATCCAGCGGCTCTTCGCCGTCGGCATGTCGCTGCAGGCCGCCACGCACTCGATCACCGACCCCGCCGTGCTCGACCGGATCGGCGAGTCCGTCGAGGAGCTCGACGCCACCATCCGCGACGTGCGCTCGACCATCTTCTCGCTGTCACTGCGGGCCACCGAGAAGGGCGAAGCGAGCGCCCGCTCGCGCATCCTCGACGTGGCCGCAGCCGCGGTCCCCGCCCTGGGCTTCCAGCCCCGCCTGCAATTCGACGGCCCCGTGGACACCAAGGTCTCCCAGGAGCTCGTCCCCGACGTGCTGGCGGTCGTGCGCGAGGCGCTGTCCAACACGGCGCGCCACGCCAACGCCACCCGGGTCGAGGTCCGTGTCGACGCCCACGACGAGCTGTCGATCACCATCACCGACGACGGCGACGGCATCGGGGACACCACCCGGTCGAGCGGCCTCGCCAACCTCCGGACCCGCGCCGAGGCGCGCGGCGGCTCGATGACGGTCGGGCCCGCTGACGAGCGGGGGACACGGCTGCGCTGGCGGGTGCCGTTCGCACCCTGACCCGAGGGGTGCGCCGCCGCGCGCCCCCGAGAGCACCGCCTGGCCGCTACTCGGCCGGCTCGGGCACCTCCGCCAGGTCCACGTCGCGCCGGGCGATGACGTGGACGTCGACGTCGCAGTCGGCCGCGAAGCGCAGCACGCGCTGGACCACCGACCCCTTGGTGAGCTCCTCCCAGCGGCTCCGACGGCTCGAGCCCATGACGATCTGGGTGACTTGGTTCTCACGGGCGAAGTCGACCAGGGCGCGCGCCGGGTCGTCGCGGTTCAGCTCGTGCCACTCGGCGCCGAGGTCGTCGACCAGCTGGTGCAGCGCCTCGAGGGCGGGCCCGCCCCGGCGGCTCTGCTCGGCCGCCACGATGTGCACGGCGTGCAGGTCGGCCTTGGTCCGGGCCGCGATGCGCGCCGCACGACGGATGACGGCGTCGGTGCCGTGCGCCCCGGTGACCGCCACCATGATGCGCTCCCTCGTCTCCCAGACGGCGTCGGGGTGGCGCTCGTGGAGGTAGGCGAGCAGCTCGTCCTCGGTCTGGTCGGCCACGAAGCGCAGCGCCAACTCTCGCAGCGCCACCAGGTTCTCGGTGCGGAAGAAGTGCGTGAGCGCCTCGGGCACCTTCTCGGCCGGATAGATGTTGCCGTGCACCATCCGCCGCCGCAGCGCCTCGGGTGAGGAGTCGATGAGCTCGAGCTGGTCGGCGCGACGCACGACCCAGTCGGGCACGCGCTCGCGCACCCGGGTGGCCGTCATGCGCTCCACGGCGTCGGCGATGCTCTCGAGGTGCTGCACGTTGACGGTGGTGATCACGGCGATCCCGGCGTCGAGCAGCTCGATGACGTCCTGCCAGCGCTTGTCGTTGCGCCCCGAGCCCGGGACGTTCGTGTGGGCGAGCTCGTCCACCAGTGCCAGGGCGGGCGTGCGGGCCAGGACGGCGTCGACGTCCATCTCCTCGAACTGGGTGCCGCGGTAGGAGACCACCCGGCGGGGCACCACCTCCAGGTCGCGGATGAGCTCGGCGGTCCGGGGGCGCCCGTGGGTCTCGACGAAGCCGACGACGACGTCCGCGCCGCGGCGGTGGCGCCGCCACCCCTCGTCGAGCATGGCGAAGGTCTTCCCCACACCCGCTGCGGCGCCCAGGTAGATGCGGAACCGGCCCGTGGGGCCCACGGCGTCGGGCTCGACCGCCTCGCCACCCGTCCGTCGTCCGGCGTGCCCGGGGTGGGACCGGTCCGCCTCGTCGCTCATCGGCCCATTGTGCCCGGTGCCCGGCCCGTGCTGCGCCGGTTCACGGGCAGCCGGTTCACGGGCAGCCGGTTCGCGGGCAGCCGGTTCGCGGGCAGCCGGTGCGCGGGGAGCCGGTGCGCGGGGAGCCGGTGCGCGGGGAGCCGGTGCGCGGGGAGCCGGTGCGCGGCGCCGGTAACGTGGACGGTCGAGGGGCAGAAGGTAGGACCGATGGGCACGACACGGCGCGCGGTGATGGGCTCGATCGCCGCGCTCGCCGTCATGGGGGTGCTCGTCGCCGTCATGGTGCCGCTGCGCAGCCACGTCAGCATCGCCACCACCGCCCTCGTCCTCGTGGTCCCGGTCGTAACCGGTGTGGTGGTGGGAGGGTTCGCGGCGGGCGTCGTCGGCGTGGTCACCGGCTTCCTCGTGTACGACCTGGTGTTCATCCCGCCCTATTACACGCTGTCGGTGGGAGCCACGGAGAACTGGGTGGCACTGGGTGTGTACGCCGCGGTGATGGTGCTCGTGGCGAGTCTGGTTGCCCGCCTCGATGCCGCACGCGCCGAGGCCGGTCAGCGCGAGCAGGGTATCCAGCGCCTGTTCGAGCTCACCGACCTCCTCATCGAGGACCGGCCCCTACCCGAGGTGCTCGAGCTCATCGTGTCCACCGTCCACGACGCCTTCGGTCTGCGCAGCGTGGCCCTCGTCCTGCCCGTGGGGAGCAAGCTGGACGTCGTGGCGTCGGCCGGGGAGCCCATCTCCGACGCCGAGCTGCGCCGCGTGGCCCCGGCGCCCGGGGTCCCCACCAGCCTGGGCGCTGCGGGCGACGGGTCGCGCCACGACCGCGCCCAGACCGTGGCCCTCACGGCCACGGGCCGGCCGGTCGGCCTGCTGCGGATCCGCGGGGCCGCGCTCAGCCCGCACGAGCAGGAGCTGCTGCGGACGTTCACCAACCACATGGCCCTCACGCTCGAGCGCGCCCAACTGCGCGAGCAGGCCCTGCGCACCGAGCTGCTCGAGGAGGTCGACCGCCTCCAGCGGGCGCTCGTGGGTGCGGTCTCGCACGACCTGCGCACCCCGCTGGCGACGATCAAGATGTCGGCGTCCACCATGCGCAACCCCGACGTCGAGGTCGCGCCCGAGCAGCGCGCCGAGCTGCTCGAGCTCATCGACTCCCAGGCGGACCGCCTCGACCGCCTCGTGACCAACCTGCTGGACCTGTCGAGGGTGCAGGCCGGCGCGCTCGAGCTGCGAAACCAGCCCATCGCCGTCGTCGACCTCGTCACCGAGGCGCGGCGCGGCCTCGGCCACGTCATGGACGACGCCGAGGTGACGCTGCGGATCCCCGCCGACCTGCCGCTCGTCGACGTGGACCATCTGCTCATCGGGCAGGTGCTCGCCAACCTCCTCGACAACGCCGTGCGCCACGCGCCGCGGGGCACCGCCGTCACGGTGTCGGCCGGGCGGCACGAGGACGGCCTCGTCCACGTCGTGGTGGAGGACAAGGGGCCGGGCATCCCCCGCGCCGAGCGCGCCAACGTCTTCCTGACGTTCACCCGGGGCGGGGCGAGCGGTGGGACCGGGGTGGGTCTCGCCATCGCCCGGGCCTTCGTCGCCGCCCACGGGCAGGACATCTGGGTGGAGGACGCGCCCGGCGGCGGGGCGCGCTTCATCTTCACCCTGCCGGTCGCGCCCGTCGCCGCCGTGGTCCCCTGAATGGTCAGGGTCCTCGCCGTCGACGACGACCAGGCGCTGCTGCGGGTGCTGCGCATCGGCCTGGGCGCCCTCGGCTACGACGTCCAGGTGGCGACCACCGGGGAGCAGGGGATCTCCCGGGCCGCCGTGGGCGCGCCCGATGTCATCGTCCTCGACCTGGGCCTGCCCGACCTCGACGGCATGGACGTGTGCCGGCGGATCCGCCAGTGGAGCGAGGTGCCGGTGATCGTGCTCTCCGCCGACGGCACCGAGGACCGCAAGATCGCCTCGCTCGACGGCGGCGCCGACGACTACATGACCAAGCCCTTCGGCATGGGCGAGCTCGAGGCCCGGCTGCGCGTCGCCCTGCGCCACCGTGCCACCGGGCGCGACGACGAGGAGGCCAAGCACCTTACCGTGGGCCCGCTCGAGCTCGACCTCGTCCACCACGAGGCACGCCTGGCGGGAGCGGCGGTCGAGCTCACCACCCGCGAGTTCTCCCTGCTCGCCTACCTCGCCCGCCACGCCGGCAAGATCTGCACGCACCGCATGATCCTCGAGCACGTGTGGGGCCCCCACTACGGCACCGAGACGCAGTACCTGCGCGTGTACGCCTACCGCCTGCGCCGCAAGCTCGGCGACGAGCACGGCAGCTTCCTGCGCACCCACCCGGGTGTGGGCTACCAGCTCGTGGACGGCGGCGCCTGACCCGATCACACCCTCGCCGTTTCTCGTCACGGCACCCGATCACACCGTCCCCGTCTCCGTCCTCGTCACGGCGCGTCGATCACACCGTCCCCGTCTCCGTCCTCGTCACGGCGCGTCGAGGAACGAGGAGGTCACGGGGGGAACCAGCAGGCCGCGGATGTCGAGCCAGCGCGTCGCCAGGTCCCGCAGCGCGGCGAGGGTCGAGGCGTTGAACAGGCCGCCCAGCGCCGCAGCCGACGCCTCCGGGGCGACCACGCTCCCCTCCTCCACCCGCCGCCGGAGCACCTCGGGGCTGACGTCGACGAGGTCGATGCGGTCGGCCGAGGAGACGAAGGCGTCGGGCACCGTCTCGTGGGGGAGGACGCCGGTGATCCGCTCGATCGACGCCGAGAGGCTCTCGATGTGCATGACGTTCAGCGTCGTGATCACGCCGATCCCCACGGCGAGGAGCGCGTCGACGTCCTGCCAGCGCTTCTCGCGCCGGGACCCGGGCACGTTGGTGTGGGCCAGCTCGTCGACGAGCACCACGGCCGGCCGGCGCGCTGTGATGCCGTCGGCGTCCATTTCGTCGAACGTCGAGCCGTGGTGCGCGACCGGCACGGGCGCCACCCGCTCGCAGGCGGAGAGCATGGCGCCGGTGTCGACCCGGCCGTGTGTCTCCACCCACCCCGCCACCACGTCGACCCCCGCCGAGGACAGGCGCCGCCCCTCGCTGAGCATGGCGTACGTCTTCCCCACGCCCGGTGCCGAGCCCAGGTAGACGTGCAAGGCACCCCGATCCCGGACGCGGGCCTCGGGCATCTCAGATCTCGAACCGGTAGACGGGATCCCACACGGTCGGCTCGGTCTCCCCGGTGAGCACCGTGCCCTCGACGGTGCAGCGCATCCCCTCCGCCAACCCGGGCAAAGGGTCGGGCCGGGTGAAGACGAGCGTCAGCCGGCCCGTGCCGTCGTCGAGCCGCGCCGTGCACGTCTGCACGCCGCGCCACCGCCGCATCTCGACGGTGCCCACCGTGCCGGTGACGACCACCCGGTGACGCGGCTCGGCGTCGGCGACGCACCGGATGATGGGCCGGCCGCCCCAGGACTCGGGCGACGGCGGGAGGCTCCCGTTCACCGGAGGCGGGCGAGGGCTTCGTTCAGCTCCAGGACCGTGACGTAGTCGGCGCCGAGGAAGCCGAGCTCCCGGGTGTGGACATGGGTGGCGACGAGCCGGCGCACCGTGGCCGGCGACAGGCCCCGGGCACCCGCCACCGCGTCGACCTGGGCGTAGGCGTCGGCCGGCGAGATGTCGGGGTCGACGAGGCTGCCCGAGGTGGTGACGAGGTCGTTGGTGGGCACGATGCCCTCCTTCTCGAGCGCGGCGGCCTGCTTGGCCACCGCGTCGCGGACCGTCTTCGACCGCGGGCCACCCTGGAAGGTGCCCGACACCACGACCCCGCCGGGGCCGGTCGTCACCACCGTGCCGTCGGGACGGCCCTGGAACCACTTGGGCCCGGACCAGGCCTGTCCGATGAGCGTCGAGCCGTCAGCGGTGAGCGAGCCGTCGGCCTGGTGCCTGAACAGCAGCTGAGACAGGCCCGTGCCGGCGAGCGGGTAGGCCAGGCCCACCAGGACGAGGAAGATGACCGAGAGGACCACCGAACGGCGGAGGTGGACGAGCATCAGTAGGCCCCGGTGGCTGTCAGGATCAGGTCGATCAGCTTGATGAAGACGAAGGGCACGACGACCCCGCCCACGCCGTAGATCAGCACGTTGCGGCGCAGGATGGCGCTGGCGTTCGACGGTCGCCACCGCACCCCGCGCAGCGCCAGCGGGATGAGCGCCACGATCACCAGCGCGTTGAAGATGACGGCCGACAGCACCGCGCTGTGGGCGTTATGCAGTTTCATGATGTTGAGCGAGTTGAGCCGGGGGTAGACGGACACGAACAGCGCCGGGATGATGGCGAAGTACTTGGCGACGTCGTTGGCGATCGAGAAGGTCGTGAGCGCCCCCCGGGTGATGAGCAGCTGCTTGCCCACCTCGACCACGTCGATCAGCTTGGTGGGGTTGGAGTCGAGATCGACCATGTTCCCGGCTTCCTTGGCGGCCGTGGTGCCGGTGTTCATGGCCACGCCCACGTCCGCCTGGGCCAGCGCCGGGGCGTCGTTGGTGCCGTCACCCATCATGGCGACGAGCTTCCCGCCCTCCTGCTCGCTCTTGATCAGCTCCATCTTGGCCTCGGGCGTGGCCTCGGCCAGGTAGTCGTCGACACCGGCCTCCTGGGCGATGGCCGCGGCGGTGAGCGGGTTGTCACCGGTGATCATCACCGTGCGGATCCCGACGGCTCGCAGGTGGTCGAAGCGCTCCCGGATGCCCTCCTTCACGACGTCCTTGAGCTCGATGACCCCGAGGATGGTGGGGCCGTCGGCGACCACCAGCGGCGTGGAACCGGCCCGGGCGATGCGTTCCACGACGGCGTCGAGCCCGTCGGGGACGGCGCCTCCCTGTTCCCCCACCCAGCGGCGCACCGACTCGGTGGCCCCCTTGCGGACGCGGCGCCCGTCGGTGTCGAGCCCGGACATCCGGGTGGTGGCGGTGAAGGGGACGAAGCTGTGCCCGGCACCCAGGGCGCGCTCGCGGATGCCGAAGCGCTCCTTGGCCAGCACCACGATCGAACGACCCTCGGGCGTCTCGTCGGCGAGGGAGGCGAGCTGGGCGGCTTCGGCCACCTCCTCCTCGGTCCGGTCGCCCACGGGGAAGAACCCCGACGCCATGCGGTTGCCGAGGGTGATCGTCCCCGTCTTGTCCAGGAGCAGGGTCTGCACGTCGCCGGCGGCTTCGACGGCCCGACCGCTCATGGCCAGCACGTTGCGCTGGACCAGGCGGTCCATGCCGGCGATGCCGATGGCCGAGAGCAACGCCCCGATGGTGGTGGGGATGAGGCACACGAGCAGCGACACCAGGATGACCACGTCGACCGCGCCGATGCGGCCGTGACCGGACACCAGGCCCGAGAACAGGCCGAAGGGCTGCAGCACGACCACCACCGGCAGGAAGACGAGGGTGAGCGCGGCGAGCAGGATGGTGAGGGCGATCTCGTTGGGAGTCTTCTGCCGGTTGGCCCCCTCGACGAGGGCGATCATGCGGTCGAGGAAGGTGTGGCCGCGCTCGGCGGTGATCCGCACGACGATGCGGTCGGACAGGACCTTGGTGCCGCCCGTGACCGCCGAGCGGTCCCCCCCGGACTCGCGGATGACCGGGGCCGACTCGCCGGTGATGGCGGACTCGTCGACCGACGCCACGCCCTCGGTGATCTCGCCGTCGGAGGGGATGGCGTCGCCGGCCTCGCACACCACGAGGTCGCCCCTGGCCAGCGCGGACGCCGCCACCCGCTCCTCGGCGCCGTCGGGGCGCAACCGGCGCGCCTCGGTCTCGGCTCGCATGCGCCGCAGCGTGGCCGCCTGGGCCTTGCCCCGGCCCTCGGCCATGGCCTCGGCGAAGTTGGCGAAGATCACCGTCAGGAACAGCCAGATGGTGATGCCCCACGTGAAGATGCCGGGGTGGGCGATGGCCTCGAAGAGCGTCACCACCGTGCCCACGAGGACGACGAACATGACGGGGTTCCTGACCTGCACCCGGGGGTCGAGCTTCTCGAGCGAGCCCACCAGGGCCTGCCCCAGGATCTCGGTGTCGAACAGGCTGCGGGCCTGGGCGACACCGCGCGCCCCGGTGGGCGACGGCGGCTGCGGCTGTGCCATGACGGTCGTCATCGGAAGAGCTTTCCGTGCAGGAGTTGTTCGGCGATGGGGCCGAGGGACACGGCGGGGAAGAACGTCAGCCCACCCACGATGAGGATCACGCCGATGAGCAGGCCGACGAACAGCGGCGAGTCGGTGTGGAAGGTGCCCTCGCCGGCGGGCACGATCTTCTTCTCGGCCAGGGCCCCGGCGAGGGCGAGCACCGGGATGATGATGACGAAGCGCCCCAGCAGCATGGCCACCGAGCCCATGACGTTGTAGAAGGCGGTGTCGCCCGAGAGCCCGCCGAAGGCCGAGCCGTTGTTGTTGCCCTGCGAGGTGAAGGCGTACAGGATCTCGGTGAACCCGTGGGGACCCCCGTTCCCGGGCGCCACCCGCCCGGCATGGATCGACACCGCCACCGCCGTGACGACGAGCACCGTGACGGGCATCACGAGGACGCCGAAGGCTGCCAGCTTCACCTCCCGCGACTGGATCTTCTTGCCCAGGTACTCCGGCGTCCGGCCCACCATCAGCCCGCCGATGAACACGGTGATGAGGGCGAAGAGCAGGATGGTGTAGAGGCCGCTGCCGGTTCCTCCCGGCGACACCTCGCCCAGCATCATGCCGGTGAGCAGCCCGAAGCCCCCCATGGGGGTGAACGAGTCGTTGGCGCCCGAGACGCTCCCGGTGGAGGTCTGGGTGGAGGCGACGTTGTAGAGCGTCGTGGGCAGGACCCCGAAGCGGACCTCCTTGCCCTCCATGTTCCCCTGGGGCTGGGCCACGACGTGGGCGGCGGCCACCGCCGGATTGGGCTGGGACTCCGCGTAGGAGGAGAAGCCCACCCAGGCGCCGAAGATGATGACCATGGCCATGAGCACGGCCACGCCCTGGCGCACGCTGCCGACCATCCTCCCGAACGTGTACGTGAGCGCGAACGGGATGCACAGCAGCAGGAAGTACGACAGGAAGTGGGTGGCGCCGGTCGGGTCCTCGAATGGATGGGCCCCGTTGGCGTTCAGGGGCCCGCCGCCGTTGGTCCCCAGCTGCTTGATGGCCTCCTGGAACCCGAAGGGGCCCCGGGCGACGACCTGCGTCGTGCCGGTGAGGGCGTTGTGGATCGTCGCCGGCCCCGCCAGGGTCTGGATGGCTCCCTGGCCCACGAAGATCAGGCCGGCGACGAAGGCGATGGGGATCAGGATGTAGAAGATGCAGCGGACCAGGTCGACCCAGAAATTGCCGATGGTGGGCGACCCCTTGCGGGCGAACCCGCGGATCATGGCGACGGCCACGGCGATGCCGACCGCGGCGCTGGCGAAGTTCTGCACGGTGAGCGCGGCCATCTGCGAGAAGTACGACATCGTCGACTCGCCGGCGTAGTTCTGCCAGTTGGTGTTGGTGACGAACGACACCGCTGTGTTCCACGACAGCGCCGGGGCCACGGCGCCGAGGTGCTGCGGGTTGAAGGGGAGGCTCCCCTGGATGCGCTGGATGACGTAGGTGAAGAGGATCGCCACGCCCGAGAAGACGACCAGGGCGCCGGCGTAGCGTTGCCAGGACTGCTCGGCCTCGGGGTCGACCCCGAGGGCGCGGTACACGGGGCGCTCGGCCCATGCCAGGAACGTCACCCGGCCCTCGAACACGCCCACCATGTAGGAGCCGAGGTAGCGCCAGGCCAGGCCGAGGGTCACCACCAGGGCGGTGATCGTCCAGAAGTAGCCCATCAGAACCACTCGGGCTTGAACAGCGCCACGCCCAGGTAGATGAAGACGACGATGGAGACTGCCAGCAGGATGACCTGGACGGCGCTCATACGTGCTCGAGCCCCCAGATCAGCCCGAGCATGGCCGCCACGAAGAGGACGATGCCGAGCACAGCCATGAAGTCACCCATGGGGAGAGCGTCCGGCCGGACGGGGTGAACGTGCTGTGAACGCGACCTCCCGGGCGTGAACAAGATGTGAACGCACCCCGGACGCACCCCGGACTCCCGACCTGGGACGCGTGACGCGTCCCTCGGGTCCCAGCGTGCCTCAGGTCGCCGGGCGGCTCACGTCGTCGATCGCCCCGCCGCCGGTCGCGGCCGGCCGAGGCGGCCCACCAAGGTGGGCAGCTCCCTGACGGGGCGGCCCTTGCGGCCCAGCCTGCGGGAGCGCATGGCGATGTCGACGACGTTGGTCATCACCTCGCCGAAGGTGTCGGGGTCGGCGATGAGCCAGGCGTGCGACCCTTCCACCGTGAACGAGTGGGGTCCGCCGAGCACCTCGCACATCTCCTCGAAGGCGTCGCGGGTGATGATCCGGTCCCGCTTCCCCCACAGCACGACGACGGGGAGCCGCCGGCTCTTCAGCTCCTCGAGCTCGCCCGTGAGATCGGCGTCGCGGGCCAGGGCGGCCACGCGCCAGAAGGCCCGGGGATCGCGGACGAGGTTCGGCACCGCCTCGGCGAGGATGACGGGCAGGACGCGCCGTGCCTGGGCGAGGGGCCAGAGGTCGCCGGGGAAGTGCAGGCCCCAGTCCCACAGGGGCCGCTGGGCCATGGTGCGCGCCGTGTGGCCCCGCCCGGCCCACGCCGAGGCCCCGATGGAGTTGATGAGCACGAGGCCCCGGACGCGCTCGGGATGGTCGTGGGCGAACACGATCCCGACGCCGCCGCCGAAGGAGTGTCCCACGATCAGCGCAGGCTCGGTGACGCCGACGGCGTCGAGGAATTCCGCCAGCCACGAGGCGAAGCCGGCCAGCGACCACGACCGCGCCCGTAGCGAGGCCGTGCCTCCGAAGCCCGGCAGGGCGGGCGCGACGACACGCACACCGGCGGCCACGAGGCGGGCCAGGGCCCGCTTGTAGACCCGGTGGTCGAGGCCCCAGCCGTGCAGGAAGACCACGGGGGTGCCCTCGCCGGCCTCGCCGTAGGCAGCCGGTCGCCCGGCCACCTCGACGTCCTTCCACGACAGCCAGAAGGCCTCACGGCCTTCCTGGTACCGATCGTGGAGGCCACCCCCGCCCACGTCGCCGGCAACGGTCCGTGCCCCAGCCATACGTCCACCCTGGCGCTCGGGCCGCACTGCGCCCAGGGTCGAAGGTCCCCGGGGGCATCTCCACCCGCCATTCCGTAACGAATGGGGTTCCGGTAGCCTGAGAATTCACGCAAGGCATCTCGGGGGGGAGCTGCCAATGAAATCGACGCTCGGAAAGGTCCTCGCCGCATCGGCGAGGCGCATGGACCTGCCGGTCGGCGCGGCCGGGGACGACGCCCACCGCGAGCCCGACGACGGCCATCCCGAGGACCCCGCGGCGCAGGACACGAGCGCGACCATCCTGCTCCTCCTCTGAACCCATCCGATGCCCGACCGCGGAAGCGAGCGCTGAGCCGGTGACACCCTGGGAGTACGCCCACATCTCGGCCGGCTTCGACGGCAATTCCCAGCTCTGGGCCCTGACGATGCGCGTCCCCGGTCACGAACTCGAGAAGCGGACCGCCGGCGGCGTCGCCTGGATCAGCGAGATCCTGAACGAGCTCGGCAAGGACGGCTGGGAGCTGGTCGACCGCGTGGCCACCGGCACCGGCGGCAACGCCTACGTGACGGGCTGGCAGTTCATCTTCAAGCGCCCGACCGAGTAGCGCATCAGCGCTGACGGCGGCGCAACTCAGCGTCGACGTCCGCTTCGGTGATCGGCCGGCGGAAGTAGTCCCAGATGTGGAAGACGAGGCCGACACCCCAGCCGGCGAGCACCCATCCCGGCCAGAAGTACCCGGCCCCCGTGAACGCCCACACCGCCACGAGGAACGCGTTGATCACCAGGTAGGCGACCACGTGCCCGAACAGGTCGCGCCGGGCCTCGAGCCGCTTGCGTGCCTCGTCCCGCTCCGGCGACGGCGCTGCCGTGTGAGGTGCGGACTCGGCCACAGGTGCTCTCTCGGCTCCCTGCAGATCCGTCATCGGCCCTCCCTTCATGGCCAGGCAGCACCGCACGTTGGCTCGCAGCACTGCTCCTACCGTCACCGTGGATCTCCGGAGCGGGCGCCCGCCAGGGCCGAACGGACTGAATTCGACCTCTGTGCCCTGACCAGGACACGCGTACGCGCCACGAGCGAGGAGCCCGATGGTCGTCCGGACCGGGATCGAGCCGTTGGTGCAACCCTTGGCCGCATCCTCACTGGGTAGGACGGACATCTGGCTCTACGCCCGTCCGTGGACAGCGCATCGTGGACTGCGCTCGTGGACCGCGCTCGAAAACGGCCACACCCGGGTAGTCGGTAGCCAAGGCCTCCGCGATGCCCGCCCTATTGACCGCGCGCCCTTCTCCGTTGCTCCCGTCGCACTCGGAGCATGGCGAGGAACTTTCGCACGATGAAGCCCACGAGCGACGACCTGCCTACGAACCCGGGGGACCCGGGGCCGCGCTGCCGTAGGCGATTGCGAAACCGTCAGTGTCGGTGTCGGGCAGAGACGGGGTCGAGATTCGGTGTCGACCCTTGAACATCGCACCTGACTCCGAGGCCAGCAGGCCCGGGTTCCCTCCGTCGACGGTGCCGGAATCGAACACCACCGTGCTGTCAGGGGTCAGTGTCACCACGTGCCGTCCGATGGTCGGCGCCTCTTGAATCCATTCCGCGGAGGTCATTGGCCCGACATAGAGCTGCGTCGTCGTGAAGCTCCGGTTGGTGGTCGTGTCGGTGACGGTGATCGTCCAGTCGGGAGCGCCCTGGGTGATCGACACCGTGATGCCGTCGCCGGGATTGACGGCCAACGAGCGTATCGGCGTCTCTGGGGCAGGCAAGATCTCCCACCACGCCCGATAGAAGGCGTGCCCGTTCAGCCAGTCCTGTTCGGTGCCTGCTTGGATCAGGCTGCTGTTGTTGTAGCCATCGATCCCGACCCAAGACGACGAAAACGTGCCCCTCCGGTAGTGGCGCTTCTTGGTCGGCGCCTGAGCCTGCGGAACATGCCAGTTGCCCGTCACGCTGGTGAACCCGGTACCGGTGACGGCATACCCAGACCAGTTCCTCGACGTCCACTCCTTGACTGCCGCCGCACCGGGCACCGCCTTCGGAGCCGGACCCGGAATGCGAGGAGCGTGCGCCTCTCCAAGACCAGACGCGCCTCCTGTCGGGGAACCGGTGGCCGCACCACCCAGGGCAACGGTCCCGACGAGGGCAACTGCGCCAGCTGCAACGGCACGGCATGCTCTTTGCCTCATGTTCGTCCCCCCAGAGGGATTCCTCGATCGACGGACATCCTGGTGGCCGACATCGTAGGCGGGACTGCGCCACGAATCCCGGCTGGGTCCGCTGAAGGCAGATTCGCCAGGCCGGACCGTCAGAAGCACCTTCATCGTCTCTTCAGGTTCGACCGCTTAGATGATTGGCAACAGGGGCTCCGCGCTCGACACAGGGGCGGCGGCGACCGGCCCACGATTCGTCATCAACGCGAGGAGGTCGGATGGTGCAGAACGGCTCGAGGGAGTCGACTCCGGCACGTCCCCGGGTCGTTGCCGGAGACAATGTGGAAGTCCGTACCCGGTATCAGGCGGGTCAGTGGGCCCACGGGTACCAGATAGCGGAGGTCCTGGACGAGGGCTACCGAATCCTCCGGCGCGGATCGCAGGAGGTGATTCCGCAGGTCATCGGAACGGCCGACGTCCGCCTGGACGGCGACAGGTAACGCGGCGCCAGGTGGGTCATCCCCGATCCTGCGAGGCTCGGGTCAACCAAACGGACCCCTTTCTGAGAGTCCAGGGAGTTGAAGTGGTGGGCATGCAACTGCGGAAAGCTCTCGTCCTCGGAGCGGTCTTGGGCGGATCGTCCCTTCTCCTGCTCGGATGCTCGCCCACCGGGACCACGACGAAACACAAGACGACGGCTTTCAGATCACACGTTCCCGCCATACCGCAGCCGCTTCCGAGACTCGCTACGAAACCGACCATTGACGCACTCACGACGACCACGCGGGTGGCCGCGCCGATCCGAGTTCCGACGACCACGGGGGCTGCACCGCCGCCGCCCGCGGGGGTTCTCCTGCCGACGACAACCGTGCCCAGATCGATCCCAACGCAGAAGGTCACGACCTCTACTCCGACGTCCACCCCTGTGACGACGCCCGCACATCCAGTTCACCGCACCGGGCATTCGGCCCATCGCGGTCATCGCGGTCATCGCGGTCGTCACGGCCACAAACACCGAAAGTGACTGGAACTCCAGTCCACCCGAAGCCGAGTCCACAATCGCTCGCACGCACGATGGATCCGAGGCACGCGCCCGGTAGTGAGGTCGACACGGACCACCACCTATACGTCATGTCCGACAGGAGAGAACGCTCCGAGGACGAGCCGACACCGCAGAGGGTCATGACCTCTGCCTACCCTCGCACCGGCAAGACGATGGCAGGCGTTGGCCCGGAGGGAGACGAATGGCGCTTGACCGTCAGGGCGCGGTCATTGGGTATCCGGATAGCCCGTTACACCGTGCGGTGTGCTCGGTGGCTGCTCGGACGCTGACACTGTCTCCTCGACTCTGGGGCCTTGGGGCCCGAACCGACGAGGGCTCTGAGACGCCAGTATCCGTCTCATTCGTACTGATTCATGGAACAAAGTGGGCCGGGCGGAACGAGCCGTGGTGGGGCGCCCCGGACTCGGGCCGCTCACCCGTTATCGCCGGGTCGGAGAATTCCGAGCGCTTGGACCTGGTCGGGTCTCATCCTCGCCCCGAGCACAACCGGCATATCCTCGGTCCGACTGGCAGGACCGGGGTCTGGAACGCGTGGTGCGAGTGTGAGGCTGGGGGGCGTGGGTTCGAGTACCGGAACGCCACTCAGGTGATGTGCGCTCGGAAGGGAGAGGCGCCGAGCCGACGGGGAGCCGGACGAAACCAACAGAAATAGGCTGACGCGACGGGAGCCCACCAGCTTGCGAAGGGAGGACAGTGCGTCCAAGACTCTCTAGGCGACATTTGCTACCTCATGTGACCGGTTCCATCCTTTTGGCACTACTCGTGTCGTGCGGGGCATCACCGCAGGCCGCGCCGACGGAAAAGGTATCCGGAGGACCGAACGGCACGTACCTGGTGGCGGCGGGTATCCACAAGATCCGCCACGTGATCATCATCATGCAGGAGAACCGGTCCTTTGACACGTACTTCGGCACCTTCCCAGGTGCCGACGGGATTCCCATGAAGAACGGGGTTCCCACGGTATGTTCGCCTGACCAGCGCAACGGAAAGTGTGTGGTTCCCTTCGTCGACCATGCCGACGTCAACGGTGGGGGACCGCATGGCCAGGCAAACGCCGTCGCCGACATTGCCGGCGGCAACATGAACGGTTTCGTCGATCAGGTCCTCACGGCGCAACACGGGTGTACTGCCGTGACCGACCCCGCTTGCGCGAGCATTCTCAAACCCACCCAAGAACCGGACGCGATGAGCTACCACACCCAGAGCGACATTCCCAACTACTGGACCTACGCCAAGGATTTCGTGCTCCAGGACCACATGTTCGAGCCCGACGCCTCGTGGAGCCTTCCCGCACACCTCTTCATGGTCTCGGAGTGGTCGGCGTATTGCACCCAGCACGGCAATCCCGGCAGCTGCGTCAACGAAGTGCGAGCCCCGACGACACCCCCAGCGGGCCCGGCGATGTACAACGGCGCCACGCGTCAAGAGCCCATCTACGCTTGGACTGATCTCACATACCTGCTCTACAAGCGGCACGTCTCTTGGGGGTACTACCTCGTGTCGGGCACGGAGCCGGACTGTGAGAACGACTCGGCCCTGTCGTGCGGCCCGGTCAACCAGAATGCCAACACGCCCGGCATCTGGAATCCGCTCCCGTTCTTCGACACGGTCAAGGCGGACGGCCAGCTCGGCAACATCCAATCGGTCGACAACTTCTACGCCAGGGCTCGCAGCGGCACCCTTCCGGCCGTGTCGTGGGTAGTGCCTTCGGGAGCCGTGAGCGAGCATCCCCCGGGTGCCGTGAGCGCCGGTCAATCCTATGTGACGAGCCTCATCGACGCCGTCATGCGGAGCAAGAACTGGGGTTCCTCAGCCATCTTCCTGGCGTGGGACGACTGGGGAGGATTCTACGACAACGTCGTCCCTCCGACAGTCGACGCCAACGGGTACGGACTACGCGTGCCCGGAATGGTCATCAGTCCGTATGCCAAGAAAGGCTACATCGACCACCAAGTGCTGAGCTTCGACGCTTACGACAAGTTCATCGAAGATGATTTCCTCCACGGCCAGCGACTCGATCCGCGCACCGACGGGCGCCCGGACCCTCGGCCGACAGTGCGTGAGAACGTGGCGATACTTGGCGACGTCGTCAGCGACTTCAACTTTGCCCAGACACCTCGGCCTCCGATCATGTTGTCCGTCCATCCACGGACCACCCTCACCGGCTCGCCTCGATGAACACGTCGGGCAAGCCGCGTGGAGGCGACGAGAGACCCCCTCGTCGCGCCCGCGGTCGTGTCGAGGGCCCCAGAGGAGTACGCAATGAGCGAGAGGGACCCCAGGTGGCGGGCGGAAAATCCTGGTGAGGTGGCCACCAGGCTGGTGCCCCTTCGCCTCCGTGTCCGTGCACTTGCCGCTCAAGGTCTGACGGCCCGTCGATCTCCGGCGGTGGATGGGCCTCAGAGCGCGCTATCGGGCGGTGTAGACCGCCCCAAGGGGGAGCGCACAGACCGGCAGTAGGGGGCACCCAGTCGACTGCTATCTGCCGGTGCGCTCGCGGTGCTTGCACCCTGGCCAGCAGCAGGGCCGACGCTGGCCTTCCTCCAGCTCCTCCTGGGTCCGGCGAATGCGGCGTTCTCGGGTCATCTCCTGCTTGGCATCCTCCACCCAGCAGATGAACTCGTTGCGGGCCAGAGGCGTGATGTCCTTCCAGGCATCGAGTGCCGTGGGATTGGCGATCAGCGCCATGCGCAGATCTCCTGGAAGTTCGTGCACCACCCCACCGGGCACTCGCGGGCTGCTCACGAGGCCACGGTATCGGGTCAGGGCGAGCCCTATCACCATCCAAGCGGCCCCGATTGCCGTTCGGGGGCACCCGCGAACAGAAGTCGATGCCACCGAGAACTGTTGATGTCGGTCATGACGTGTATCCAAATGTCGCGACCGAGATGTAGATATGAAGCTCCTATCGTCTGTCAAGGGGCTGGATGAGATCTGCGAGGTCGCCGAACACTTCTCGAGCCACGGCGCTTGAGACAGCGGATGATCTCTCTCTTGCTTTTGCCTTCGAGCGTTCGCCGCTTCACGTAGACGCGGGTCCGGGGCTCCGAGGCCATGCGGACCATGGCGATACGCCAGAGCGGCCTCGTTCGCACGCCGGTCGCCGCGAGGATTGAGTCTCTTGCGTGTGACCATGCCAGAAGAGGCGTCAATCGGTGCGCTCCCACACAGGTGAGCAAATGACGCGTCGCTGCGTAGGCGCTCCGGGTTGTCGCCGGCGGTGACGAGCAGGGTGGCGGCGGTCTCAGTGCCCACTCCGTGGCGGGCGACGAGGTTGGGGGCGGTGGCGGCGACGAGAGGCCCGAGGACCGAGTTGACTCGTGCTATCTCGGCCTCGAGGGCCTGGACGCGTTGAGCCAGCTCGCGCAGAGCAGACTTGGTCGCTCCCTCAACGGTGGTGGGGTCGCCCGGACGTAGGTGCCGCGCTCGCGAAACGAGCTTTCGGAGGGTGACTCCTCGGAACGTCTCACGGAGTTCGTCGGGGGCGGTCACGACCAGGGCCCGCATCTGATTGACGGCCGAGGTGCGGTCCCGGGTGGCGGAGCGGCGCACCAGTCGGAGCGCCCGAATGGCCTCTACGCTGCCTGTTGCCGGTCAAGCTCCGAGCAGCACTGCGGGGATGACGGCAATGCCGTCGGGTCGGCGGTACGCATGGACGCCAGCGGTAATGACAGCGGCGTCGAGAAGATCCTCGCCTAATTGCTCCCGAAGCCAGAGTAGGTCACGTACGTCCGTCGGTTCCGGAACGCCGTCAAGCTTCACCTCGAGCGCCACGACCCGTTGGTCGCGGCGCTGGATGATGAGGTCGACCTCATGGTTCCCATCTCGGGTCCGGAGGTGGTGAACGGTGGCCTCGTTCGCCTGGGCATAGACCCGGGCACTCAAGGTCACAAGCGACTCGAACAGTGCCCCCAGGAGTGTCCCGTCGCGGGGGATGTCGGGCCCGGCGCTCTGCCCCCGCAACAAGGCGCCGGCGTCCACGCCGACAAGGTGGGCGGCCAGAGCAGGGTCGGCAAGGTGATGCTTTGGACCTTGCGTGAGCCTACGCAGGTGGTTGCGGTTCGGCACCCATCCCGGAACCGGGTCAAGTAGCCATAGCTGGGAGAGGACGTCTCGGTAAGCAGTCGTCGTGGTTTTGGCTGGCTTAGCGGTCTCCCCTGCCGTGGCTGCATCGAGGAGCGAGTTGTAACTGGTCGTCGTCGCTGTGGCCGCGGCGTACGCGGACAGCCAGGCGTGCAACGTGGCGGGACGGCGCACCCGCAGGCCTTGCTCGGGGAAGTCGCGTTCGACGACGCGGGCGAGGTAGCTATCGATCTGGGCTCGCCGTGCCCTTTCCGCCAGCGGCCGGATGCCGGGGAACCCCGAAGCGAGGATCTCCTCGACGTAGTCGTGCACCGCCATGTCGCTCTTCCCACTGATTGCCGGTCGCTCGCCGGCGAGCATGGCACCCAGTCCGACGGCTGGCTCTGCCAGACCGCGCTCGGCCAGGCTGAGGGGGCGCATCCGGAGTCGGACGATGCGTCCGGCGCCCGAATGCGCGGGCGTATCGGTGGGCTCGGCGCTGCCGGTAAGGAGGAACCGGCCTGGAGGAGCCCCGTCGTCAACTCGCCGGCGGACGACATCCCAGATGGGCGGGTGGCGCTGCCACTCGTCTATCAGGACCGTGCCGTCGGCGGTGTCGATCATCGAGGGATCTGCGATCAGGACCTCGCGTTGGCCCGGGTCGTCCAACTCGAAGACGGTGTCAGCTCGCCGGGCCGCCGTCGCCGTCTTGCCGACACCCCGGGCGCCTTCGAGCGCCAAGGCCGGCAGATCTCCCATCAGGGTGTCGAGTTCCTCGTCAGCGATGCGGCGCTGGTACTCCACGCCTCGCACTATACGACTTGCCGGGCTTCTACACTACCGTTTGCCGCCATTCTGAGCTACCATTTGCCAGGATGTACACTCCCGTTTGCCGGATCCGTTCGGCGCGCAAGGGGAGGACCGTCTCCCAACTCGCGCACGATGCCTCGAACGGCTGCTCGGGGTTGACGGGAGCAGCCCGGTATCGAGAGGTTCTAGACCTGAGGCTGCCACACAGCCCTCTCTACCTGGACCTTGCTAGATGTCGTAGTAGAGCATGAGGGCTCTGAGGGCTCAGACTCGTAGTGAGCAGTGTGCAGAAGTGCTGGTCAGGCGATCGAGACACGGTCCTTGTGTGCAACAGTTGGCAGGACTAGACGGCAGTTCTAGACGCGAACCTAGACGCGGACCCTTAAATCAACGGGTATCTGTGACCCCAGATCGGCAGCAAACGACACGCCCGAGCCTGGTCACGATCGTTCGGAGAAGTTCACTCACGTCCGCGACCAGGGAATCCGAGCGCCGAAAGCACGCCCAATCCTAGAGGGCCACCCCCAGAGTGACTCCGAAAGCAACGAACCATGTTGCCCTTCGGTCGATGCTTCCACGGCCAAAAGGACGACGATTGCACCGGCCGCGAGAAGTTGGAGCGTTCTGATCTGGTCCAGTTCCTTAACGACTGCTGACCTCTCGGGCTCCGGGAGGCTTTCGACGCTCGAGAATTTTCGACCGTAGGCCGGCACCTTCGGTCGAGTGCCGTCGTCACCCCAGCATCTTGGCTGACGGTGCCCGCTGGGAGTTTGATGATCGGATCTTCCTGAGGAGAGGCTTCATGTAGGGAGAGCGCCCTGCCTACGGCTGACGGACCGGCGGCGTGGTCCGGTCGCGCCATGGCCTCCTGGTCGGCCGTCTCTCAAAGGAGGCGGTCATGAACCCCATCGAGACAGCAGCCCACGACTACCTGGAGTGGATGGAGGTCCACAACTACGCGACGACTACGATCGCGTGCCGGAGTCGGTACCTCGCCTACTTCTTCGCCTTCGCCCACCAGCATGACGTCGACGAGGCGAAAGAGGTGACCTTGGAGCTGCTCCTCGGATACCAACACACCTTGTTCGCCCACCGCAAGCGTGATGGCGAGCCCCTTTCCTTCGGCACCCAGGCCCAGCGCCTGGTCCCCGTGGCCCAGTTCTTCTCCTGGCTGCGCCGTGAGCACCGCATCGTGACCAATCCTGCCGCCGACCTCCTGATGCCCCGGCCCGACCGACGCCTTCCTGAGGCCACCTTGAGCGCCTCGGAGATGGCCGCCCTCCTGAGTGCCCCAGACGTCTCCAAGCCCCTTGGCCTGCGAGATCGAGCCGTGTTGGAGGTCTTCTACTCGTGTGCGCTTCGCCGAGGTGAGCTCATCTCGCTGTGGTTTCGGGATGTGGACTTCGAGCGCAGCACCATCTTCGTGCGCCGGGGGAAGGGCGCCAAGGACCGCTACGTGCCCATCGGGGAACGGGCTCTGTTCTGGGTGCGCCTTTACACCGAGATCGTCCGACCCGGATTCGTGACGTCCCGATTCCCTGACCAGCTGTTTCTATCCTCCGCGGGCACGCCACTATGTCCGGACTGGCTGTGTCGGAAGGTCCGGACGTACTTGGCACAAGCGGGCATCTCCAAGCGCGGCAGCTGCCACCTCTTGCGCCACACCGTGGCTACCCTCATGCTCGAGGGTGGGGCAGACATCCGCTACGTGGCCGAGATGCTCGGCCACTCGCGCCTCGAGACGACGCAGCGTTACACCCGAGTGAGCATCGACCGTCTACGGGCCGTTCACGCCGCCTGCCACCCGGCGACGGGGCTCAGTGTCGCCATGGCCTCGGAACTCTGTGGTGCCCTCCCCAACGCCCGCAGCGCCATCGCCGCCAGCAGGGCAACATCCGGGGCGAGGAAGCAGGCATGATGGTCCCGTGGTGGGCCAGACGGCGCTCTGTGGCAGAAACGCCCGGGCCGGTAGCGCCCAGGCCGACGGCGCCCGTCAACGGGGCCAGCAGGGGTGTCGGAACGATTCCCCGCGGGGCTTATTTGGAGGCGCCTTAGTCCGCCGCTACTACGACCCGGCCACAGGGCAGTTCCTGAGTGTTGATCCGGCAGCATCGGTGACTGAGACCCCGTATGCATTTACCGGCGGGGATCCGGTCAACCGAGTCGACCCCCTCGGACTTTGGGGCTTGAACCCGTTGTCTGACGTTGCTCAGGCTTGGAACGACACGGGGGGTAAGGCTGTCCGCTGGGTTAAGCAGCACCCAAGGGACGCTATCGGGATCGGTCTTGGTGTTGTGGCCGTTGCAACAGGCGGCATCGGACTTGGCGCTGACGTGGCATTCGAGGGTACTTTCCTCACCACGACGGTCGCCGATGCGACGGCTCTGGCAACGGGTGCTGGTGCTACTTATCTCGACGCGGGCAACTGCTTCTCAGGCGACAGGGTTGCTTGCGTAGGCGCCGGTCTAGGTATCGCTGGCGTTGGAGGATCGCTCGCATCCGTAATCGGAGACTTCTTTGATGTTGAAGTCAACAGCTTGCCCTTTGCCGTGATCAAGGGCGCGTCAGCCTTCGGCTTACTGAGCGGATTGGCCGGTACGGTGTTCGACCCCTTTGCCATGTCACTTGCCGATGCCGCTACCTGTCGATGATTCCTGCAGTGGCCGACGCGAAGAGCTCTGATGTAGAGCTGG
>Ga0307372_10002304_pt1 | contig 31844 bp, 28 predicted proteins | sample OX1MG_FD_202533 | JGI IMG/M metagenome (GOLD analysis project Ga0307372, IMG submission 202533) | Soil microbial communities from Risofladan, Vaasa, Finland - OX-1 | ecosystem: Environmental > Terrestrial > Soil > Coastal area > Acid sulfate soil | place: Finland: Risofladan, Vaasa | collected... | reverse complement strand
AGCATATGTCGAATCGTCATCAATTATCCAAATCACCAGATATCGCATCCTCAAGCTGGGAGAGCACTGCGAGTGCATCGGTTAATGATTCAGTCAATATGGCGGCGTATGGATCAGTAGGATTCTCGCGCAGATCCGTTAGGAGCATGACTCGAGCGAGTATCGTGCGCAAATTATGAGCCAATTCAACCGCAGTGCGACTATTGTCCGTCATCGGTGTCTAGCAGTCGCCAACCTAGACCATAGACGGTCTGAATGCATTGGCGGTCCGACAGGGCTCGCCGTAATGTGTGAACGGCTTGCTCCACTGCGTGGTCGAATCCCCGGTATTCAGTATTCCAAACCGTTTTGAGAAGCGTGTCCCGAGACACAGTGCGACCACCGGCTATTATTAACTCGTTTAATAAACGCATGGGCTTCGCTTGTAGCGTGAGTGTCCGATCACCTTCCCACGCTTTGTGCTCGCCAAGGTCGACGGTAAGGCGCCCGAATGTTCGGCGGCTCGTGCGACTTACTCGCCGAAGTGCGCTGTCTACTCTTGCTAGCAATATCGGGGTGGGTGATCCCTTCCGTATGAAGTCAGAGGCTCCGTGATGGAAGCAGGAAAGCTCGTCTGCTTCAGTCAATGCGGCGCCAGTCAGTATCACTGTCTCGACGTGGATGCGCGGGAGCATTCTGTAAATAGAGTCGAGGAGCTCGATGGCCGTTAATCCCGGTAGTGCAAAGTCCATGACAATGACGTGGGGGCGCCATGCCTGCAGTATCGCTAGCGCTTCAGTCCCGCTGCCGGCGGTCCGCACGTCATGTCCGGCTCTTTCGAATAGTGTGGTCAGCCCAGCCAGATAGACAGGGTCATCCTCGACTAGCAGTATTTGCGGCGCCAATTTGCCTCTCCGTATTTATGGCGTGTGCCGGCTATGGGACGGTCCGTCGGCGAGGGCCTATAAGCACCTGCCGTCGGCGACCATTGGAGGTTAGAGGTTCAGCGATTGCTGAGCAAGTCCTCGTTATCGCCTCTACATCGTGAGTCGGAGGTGAGGATTGAGTTTGGAGATGGCTGTTAGTCTCCCAAGGTGGAAGCCGATCAGGGTGTCGACGCAGCGCTACGCGGCGCCTTGGCGCTAGTCGCGCATGATGGCTGGACCCTGCTCGCGGTTGCAGACGATTCGCTGAAAGTACTTCATTCCTCCTCCAGCCCGACGAGGTCGACCTCGTGGATTCTCGATGATGGGGTCTGGCGTCGTTCGCTTGAGACTAATAGGCCTATCGCCGTCGTTACCCCTTATTGGGACCAGCCTTCGGACAAACAAATAACATCTTTGGATCGACGCTACCGGTCTGTCGTTTATATCCCCATCGTGGGTCCGTATCGCTATGCGCTTGGAATGCTGGCCGTGTATAGACGAGCTCCGCGGCGATTTAGTCGCCCGGACGCTGCATATCTTCAGGCGATTGCGGTCTCCTTGTGGCATTACCTGTGGCGTTGGTCGATACGTGTCCCTGATTCGTTGCGCCATCCTGCGCCGAGTAGGTTTGCCTCCTACGTAAAGCTTGCCCGGACTTCGGGACGTTTCGCAGATGGTGGTCCCCGCGCGATAGCTGGACCTATCCCGAGGTAATTGGCTCGCTTAAGTGGTTACGTAGACGTAGCCTCCGGCCCGAATAGAAACACGGTCGTACCTCGGCCTGGAGTGCTTACCACTTCAAGACGCCCACCTATGCCTGCGGCTCGCTCCCTCATGCCGACGAGCCCATAGCCGCCGGCACCCGGGTGCTCAAAGCCTCGGCCCTCGTCTGTCACCTCGATCATGAAGGGATGGGCGGCAAATCCCAGCCGCACGCGGCAGACTGTGGCTCCAGCATGGCGTCGAACGTTCGCGAGAGCCTCGCGGACGATGTGGTAAATAACCTCGCGCTGCCCTTGCGTAACCTCGTCTTCCCGCCCGCTGGTCCAGAGTTCAACGCGTATCCCATAGACTCTTCCAAACTCCTCTGCCATTGTCCTCAGGGCTACGACCAGCCCTTCCGGGCCTAGACGCCGGGGACGCATATCCCTCAGCGTGTTCCTTGTATTGTCCAGTAGGACATTGAGTACGTCGAAAACGTTCGACAGCACCTGTTCGGCCTCAGGTGTGTCGCGCGCAGACTCGAAGTAATACTTGAACAACGCTACAGCGGTGGACAGGTCAGATGCCAACCCATCATGTAACTCTCGTGCGATGCGGCTTCGCTCCCGGGCGACGGCATCATCTACCGCAGAGAACGTAGGTCCAGCCTCGCTGACGATTGCCATAGGGTCCTCACTAACTAGTTCCGCCTCTGTATGGCGCCGGGCCCGCTCTCTCCGCTTCAACGTATTGACCTGCAAGACCAAAAGGGGACCCCCATGCACCAATCCCCTTGCGCTTTATGGTGCTCCGCGCGGAGTAAAGCCTCTACTCGTATCATGGCGGACAAACCGCTGACCTGCGCCAGTCCTCTACCTATATCGCCGGCCAGGATACGGTAAGCCTTCATCACGCGCCTGGCACGCACAGCCAGATACAAGAACTCAACACCGAGCGCCACCGCGGTAAGGATCGCTAATACTGATAGGACGCGACTTAAGGCATTCATCAGTCGTCCTCAATTAGCAGTCCGATTGGCGCCACGCCCACGACCTGGTCATCCCCGCTGATCCTCATGACAATTACGCCCTGTGTCTGCCGCCCGATCAATGAGATCGAGTCAACCACGGTGCGCAATACCATGCCGGAGGCTGTGATTAGCAAGACCTGCTCCTCGGGATCACTCACTACGCGCAGGGCGGCCAGCCGTCCGACGCGCTCCGTTACTCTCAAGGTGTAGACGCCCTGACCAGCACGATGGTGGAGCGGATACTCGCTAAGCGAGGTGCGCTTGCCAAATCCGCGTTCGGTTACGACCAGCAGTTCTCCGTCGGGGACGGCAACCGCCATTCCACAAACGAGGTCGCTTCGGCCCAATCGAATGCCTATCACGCCCTGGGTGTCGCGACCCATGGCGCGAACTTCAGATTCGCTAAATCGAATGGACTTTCCCTGTTGGGTGGCTATTATCACGTCGTCTGCACCGCTGGTCGGTGATACCCAGAGCAATTCGTCCTGATCTTGCAGGTTTATCGCGATCAGGCCATTGCGTCGTACGTTCGCGTATTCCTTCATGCGCGTCTTCTTGATATAACCGTTGCGAGTCACCATCAGCATGTACTGAGCGCCCGGGTCGTCGGACTCCGGCCGAACAAAGACCGCCGTCACGCGTTCACCGTTGTCGATCTCGATTAGGTTGTTGATCGGCACTCCCTTGGCGCTTCGGTCGCGCTCTGGGAGCTCATGGACACGTAGCTGGAAGACGCGCCCGCTCTGGGTGAAGAAGAGAAGCGAGGCGTGGGTGTGCGTCGCAACCATGTGCTCGGCGTAGTCTTCCTCGCGCGTGCCGCTGGGCGCATCGGACCCAGCCGTGGGGCGGGCGCCACGCATGCCGACTCCGCCGCGATTCTGTGACCGGAAGGCGCGAGACGGTTGGCGCTTCACATACCCCCGATGGGTGACTGTTACGACGACTTCCTCTTTAGGAATTAGGTCCTCAGCCGACAATTCAACCGCGTCCTGATCTGAGATTTCGGTCCGCCGGTCGTCGCCGTATCGCTTGGCCAGATCGGTCATCTCTTCGGTGATGAGCATCTTCACCTTCTGATCCGAGGCGAGAATCGATTCGAGATAGGCGATGGTACGAATCGTCTCCTCGTACTCCTCGTCGATCTTCTTGCGCTCGAGCTGAGTCAGCCGAGACAACCTGAGGTCCAGAATTGCGCGCGCCTGGCGCTCACTGAGACCGAACGTCGATTGCAGCTGTGCGCTCGCGGTTTCGGTGTCGGGCGCAGCGCGAATAGTCGCGATCACCTGATCCAGATGATCGAGGCAGATCTTGAGACCCTCGAGTATGTGCGCACGTTCCTGTGCCCGGGCCAGATCAAAACGGGTGCGCCGGACGATGATGTCACGTCGATGCTCGATGAAGAACTGCAACATCTGCTTCAGGCCCAGGACCTGAGGCCGTCCATCGACAATGGCCAGCATGATCACGCCGAACGTCTGCTGCAGTGATGTGTGTTTGTACAGATTGTTGAGGACGGTGTATGGGCGTGCCTCGCGCTTGAGTTCGATCACGACCCTCATACCGCGCCGATCCGACTCATCGCGTAGGTCAGCTATCCCGTCCAGCTTGCGATCTGATACCAGATCGGCAATCTTGGCCACCAGGTTGGCCTTGTTGACCGCGTAGGGAAGCTCGTCGATGATGATTCGCTCGCGGCCATTCGGGGCCTCCTCGAACGTGTGTCTCGCCCTGACTACGATCTTGCCGTGCCCGGTCGCATAGGCTTGGGTGATTCCCGACCTGCCCATGATGATCCCACCAGTGGGGAAGTCAGGGCCCTTGATGAAGCGGTTCAGATCGTCGCTGGTGGCGTCCGGGTTGTCCAGCAGGTGTACGACCGCTCCGGTAACCTCGCGCAGATTGTGCGGGGGAATGTTGGTGGTCATGCCAACCGCGATGCCGGTGGCGCCGTTGACCAGGAGGTTGGGCATCCGGGCGGGAAGAACGGTGGGTTCCTCCTCCTGCCCGTCGTAGTTCGGGATCATCTCCACGGTCTGTTTGTCGATGTCGGCGAGCATTTCGGCGGCAATCGGAGCCAGGCGGGCCTCGGTGTAGCGCATGGCCGCCGGAGGATCGCCGTCGACGCTGCCGAAGTTTCCCTGGCCATCGATGAGCGGGTAGCGAAGGGAGAACGGCTGCGCCATCCGAACCAGGGCGTCGTAGATGGCGCTGTCGCCGTGGGGGTGAAAGAGCTTCATCACATCGCCCACGTAGGCGGCTGATTTCTTGTGCCGCGAGGCCGCGGTGCCGCCCGCGTTGTTCATGGCGTAAAGGATTCGACGCTGTACCGGCTTCAGTCCGTCCCTCACCTCGGGCAGGGCCCGGCTGATGATTACGGACATCGCGTACTCCATGTAGGAGGTCTGCATCTCGTCCTGCAGGCTTTTCAGCAGAACCCGCCCGATCTGCGGGTCGTCCTCGATCGGGGGTGACTGATCGTCCGACATGTCTAATCCTCCAGCCTACGGAAGACGACCGTGCAGTTCTGGCCGCCGAAGCCGAATCCGTTCGAAATGGCGGTCCGAATCTGCATCGGACGTGCCACGTTGGGCACGTAGTCAAGATCGCACTCAGGGTCCGGAGTGGTCTGATTGATGGTGGCGTGAACCATGCCCCGATTCATCATGAGGAGGGTGGCGATCCCCTCGACGGCGCCCGCCGCTCCCAGCAGGTGGCCGATCATGGATTTGGTACTCGACACGGGCACCCGATAAGCGTGCTCCTTGAGGGCCATCTTGAGCGCCCTGGTCTCCGCCGCGTCGTTGAGGCCAGTGGACGTACCGTGCGCGTTGACGTAGTCGACTTCCTCGGCTGCGATTCCGGCATCGTCCAGCGCGATCTCGATGCACCTCGCAGGAGCAGTGCCGCTCGCATCCGGCGCGACCGCGTGGAACGCGTCATTGGTACACCCGAAACCCAGCACCTCACCATAGATTCGCGCCCCGCGCTCACGGGCGTGCGTCAACTCCTCGAGCACCAGCGTTCCAGATCCCTCACCGGCCACGAAACCGTCCCGATCGCGGTCGAAGGGCCGACTTGCGGTAGCCGGATCGTCGTTGCGCGTCGAGAGCGCCTTGATCGCATTGAAGGCGGCGATACCGGTCTCGCACAGCGAGGCCTCACTACCCGCGGCCAGCATCACGTCGGCATCTCCCCGCTCAATCGCCCGGAAGGCCAGGCCAATGCTGTGGGTGGAGGCCGCGCAGGCGGTGGCAATGGTCGCGTTCGGGCCTCTCAGGCCAAAGTTCATCGCCACCTGGGCGGCCGCGATATTCGGGATCACCATGGTGGCGTACAGGGGTTGCAGCCGGCCTCCATTGAGAAATCGAGCCGCGTCTTCGGTCATGACCTCAAAGCCGCCGATCCCTGTGCCCATCTCGACCCCGACCCGAAAGCGATCCTCAGCTTCCAAGTCGAGTCCGGAGTCCTGCAGCGCCAGGCCGGCCGAGGCGACCGCGAACTGGGCGAATCGAGCCGAGCGCTGAGCCACCTTGCGATCCATGTAGACGAGCGGGTCGAAGTCCGGAATCTGGCAGGCGAACTTGGTCACCAAGCGCTCCGACCTAAAGCCGGTTATCGGCGCCGCCGTACTGCGGCCGGAAATCAAACCTTCCCAATACGAGTCCAGCGTTGAGCCCAGGGGATTCACCGTGCCCATGCCGGTGACCACCGCGCGCCGGATTCCGCCCACCTTCCTCATCGCCCCACCCTGAGCCGAATCTTATCGACCAAGCCAGCCTCGACCGTGTGCTTGGCTACCCGCACTGCGTTGCGCACGGCCACCTTGTCGGATCGTCCGTGCGCCACCACGGCGACGCCGTCGATGCCGAGCAGCGGGGCACCTCCGAACTCTCGCCAGTCCATGCCCTGGCGAATCCCCGCCACGGCCGGGCGAATCAGCAGCCCGCCCAACCGTCCGCGCCAAGTTCTGGGGATCTCATCCCTCATGGTGCGGAAGATGAACTCGGCGGTGGCCTCCGCCATCTTGATCGCCACGTTGCCGACAAAACCGTCTGCAACCACCACGTCGGCGCGCCCGGCCAGGACCTCCTTGGGCTCCAGATTGCCGATGAAGTTGAGACCCTGCTCCCGAATAAGGCGGGCGTGGGCCTGCTGCACCAGATCGTCCCCCTTGCCCTGCTCCTCGCCGTTGCTGAGCAGGCCCACGCGAGGATTGGGCCGGCCCATGACCGACTCCGCGTAAAGAGCCCCCATGTGTGCGAATTGGACCAGATACTCAGGGCGCGACCCGACGTTGGCCCCGACGTCGACGAAGTAGCACTGGCCGCCGGCGACCGGGAGCACCGTGCCCAGGGCCGGACGCTTAACCCCTCGAAGCCGCCCCTGGACCAATATCGCGGTGGCCATGATGGCGCCCGAATTGCCGGCCGAGACCCAGGCGGCCGCCTGGCCCTGGCGACAGAGACGGGCGCACACACTCATGGACGAGTCGGGCTTGGCTCGCACGGCACGCGCAGGATGCTCCCCCATGGTCACCTCCTCGCTGGCGGCCACGATCGTGACGCCGGCACCGGCGCCAACCAGTGGGGTGAGAAGTTCAGGCTTGCCCACCAGTGCAATCTCCACCCCAAGGTCGCTGGCCGCCATCAGGGCCCCGTGCACGGTTTGAGCTGGAGCAAAGTCGCCACCCATTCCATCTATGGCGATGCGCACCTGCGCGGCGCCTAAATGTCGAGGTTGCGCACGGCCTTGGCGTGCGCCTGGATGAACTTCCGTCGCGGCTCCACCTCGGGGCCCATCAGGCGCTCAAAGGTGTCCGACACGACCTGGACGTCACCCACGTCGACACGCAAGAGGGTTCGTGTGGCCGGGTTCATGGTCGTCTCCCAAAGCTGGTCGGCGTTCATCTCGCCCAGACCCTTAAACCGACTGACCTCGACCTTGCCGCCCATCTTCTTGAGCTCGGCGTCTCGTTCCGACTCGCTGTAGACCCAGCGCGACGCCTTGCCCTTGGTCAGCTTGAACAGTGGAGGCTGGGCCATGTACAGATACCCACGCTCTATGACCTCGGGGAAATAGCGGAAAAAGAAGGTCAGGAGCAAGGTGCGAATGTGGCTGCCGTCCACGTCAGCGTCGGTCATGGTGATGATTCGGTGGTATCGGATCTTGTCGATCTCCAGCCGCTCGCCCACCCCGGCCCCCATGGCGGTGATGAGATTTCGGATCTCCTCTGACGTCAGGACCTTGTCGAGGCGCGCCTTCTCCACGTTAAGGATCTTGCCCCGCAGCGGAAGGATCGCCTGGGTGCGGCGATCGCGGCCGGCTTTGGCGGTGCCACCGGCGGAATCCCCCTCCACGATGTAGAGCTCGCATTTACTCGGGTCGCGCTCAGAGCAGTCGGCCAGCTTACCGGGCAGAGTCGAACTCTCGAGCAGGCTCTTGCGCTGGACCAGATCGCGCGCCTTGCGCGCCGCCTCTCGGGCCCGCGCAGCCGTGAGCGACTTCTCGATGATCCGCCGACCCTCGCCCGGGTTCTCATCCAGATACTGCGCCAGCCCGTCCGTCAAAACGGCGCTGACGTGACCCTGGACCTCAGCGTTCCCGAGCTTGGTCTTGGTCTGGCCCTCAAACTGAGGTTCTAGGAGCTTGACGCTGATGACGGCCGTCAGGCCCTCCCGTACGTCCTCGCCGGACAGGTTGGAATCCTGCTCCTTGAGCAACCCCGCCTTGCGCGCATACCGGTTCAGCGCGTTGGTCAGGGCGGCCCGGAACCCGGTCAGGTGGCTGCCCCCCTCGGCCGTGTGGATGTTGTTGGCAAAGCTCAGAACGTTCTCTACGAAGCTCGAGTTGTACTGCATCGCGATCTCGATCTGCGTCGATTCGATCTCACGATCGACGTAGAACGGGATGGCATTCACCAGCCCCTTGCCCCGATTGAGGTGGCGAACGAAAGAGACGATTCCGCCTTCGAAGTAGAAGGTGTAGGACCAGCCCAGCTCCTCGTCGGCGAGGATGATCTTTAGGCCCTTGTTCAAGAAAGCCATCTCGCGGATCCGCGCGATGATGGTGTCTCGATCGAGCTTGGGGTCGGGAAACATCTCGCGATCGGGCCAGAACCGGATCGTTGTCCCGCGCAGCTTCGACTTGCCGATGGCGGCGACCTCGCCCTGGGGAATGCCACGCACGTACCCCTGGTGGAACTCACGCCCGTCGCGGCGCACGTAAGCGTCGAGCCGCTCGGAGAGCGCGTTGACCACCGACAGGCCGACTCCGTGCAAGCCCCCGGAGACCTTGTAGCCACCACCGCCAAACTTGCCGCCGGCGTGAAGTACGGTCAGCACCACCTCGAGCGCCGACCGCCCGTCATCCATTTTGTCCACCGGGATGCCGCGCCCGTTGTCAGCCACCGAGCAGCTTCCGTCAGGGTGCAGGGTGATCAGGATCTCATCGCAGTGTCCGGCGAGAGCCTCGTCGACCGCGTTGTCCACGATCTCCCAGACCAGATGGTGGAGGCCGCGGGAATCGGTGGAACCGATGTACATGCCGGGACGCCGACGCACCGGCTCCAGGCCCTCGAGCACCTGAATCTGGCCCGCGTTATAGGCCGCGTCGGCGCCCAGGGCGCGCGGACCCACGCCTCGGTTCACTCCGCTCACGGCGCTCCCAGCGGGCGCTGACTCAGTTCGGAACAGCTGGGGTGTCGAATGGGGTAATTCTACCCAATCCATCCCTCGATCCGCTGTGCGCATGACCGGTCGCGCGCGCGCGCGCGAAGGGTCAGGCGGGTCGTTCCTCAGGCCTCCAGCGCAACACCGGCCGGCGGGCGGCCGCGACCTCGTCGAGTCGACCGACCGGCAGGCTCACGGGGTCGGCGTGCAAACGGTCGGGATCAGTTCGAGACAACTCCACCAACTCCGCCAGCGCGGCCACAAACGCGTCCATGGTGGCCTTGGTCTCGGTCTCGGTGGGCTCGATCATGACCGCCTCCGGAACGATCAGAGGGAAGTAGATGGTGGGAGCATAGAATCCGCGCTCAAGCAGACCCTTGGCCAGGTCCAGAGCCCTGATGCCCTGGCTCGACAGGGTGCGGGCGCTGGCCACGAACTCGTGCATGCACGGTCCGGGGTGGGGCACGTCCAGCAGCTCGGATACTTGGGCGCGCAGGTAGTTCGCGCTCAGGATGGCATCCTCGGAGGCCTGAGCCAGTCCGTCGCCGCCCATCGCCACGATGTAGGCGTAGGCCCGCACCATGACCCCAAAGTTGCCGACGAAGCTCCGCACGCGCCCGATGGATTGCGGGCCGGAGGGGGCAAGGCTGAACGATCCGCTCGGAGCGCGCTCGACCAGCGGTCCGGGCAGGAAGGGCACCAACTCTGACTTCACGCCGACCGGGCCCGCACCGGGTCCTCCGCCTCCATGGGGAGCGGTGAAGGTCTTGTGCAGGTTCAGATGGACGGCATCGAAACCCATATCACCCGGGCGGCACACACCCATCAGCGCGTTCAGATTGGCTCCGTCGTAGTAGAGTCTGCCGCCCGCACCATGGACCGCCTCGGCCACGCTCAGAATGTCGCGTTCGAACAGGCCGAGAGTGTTGGGATTGGTCAGCATCAGGGCCGCCACCCGCGCGTTCAACTTGCTCTTGAGATCAGCCAGGTCCACCCTGCCATCGGCTCCCGAGCGCACCTCCACGACCTTGAATCCACAGAGGGCGGCTGACGCGGGATTAGTACCGTGCGCGGAGTCGGGCACGATTACGACGTCTCGGTCGTCGCCGCGCGAGCGGTGATAGGCCTGGATGATCCGAAGCGCGGTCCACTCGCCGTGAGCCCCGGCGGCGGGCTGCAGGGTTACCCGATCCACCCCGACGATTTCGCACAGCGCGCGCTCCAGGTTCCAGATCAGCTCCAGCGCGCCCTGAGCGGTGGCGTCGTCCTGGTAGGGATGCAGGTTGGCGAATCCGTCGAGTTGACCCAGCACCTCGTTCACGACCGGGTTGTATTTCATCGTGCAGCTGCCCAGGGGATAGAAGTTCTCGCTGATGGAGTAGTTGAGGGAGGCCAGACGGCTGTAGTGACGCATGATCTCAGGCTCGCTCAGCCGCGGCAGATCGAGGGCCTGGCTGCGCCGTAGGTGAGATGGAATCTCGACGGTGGACTCAACTCCCGCTTCCGGCAGGCGGGGACCGGCCAGTCCCGGGCGGCTCCGCTCGAACGACAGGGGCTCGGTCATGATAGGGGGCTGCCCAGCGCCACCACGAGTTCATCGATCGCCGCTGGATCGTTGACCTCGGTGCAGCAGAACGTGTACACCCCCTCCAGATCTGGATACCAGCGACCCACGTCGAGTCCGGCCAGAATGCCACGCCGGTTGAGGTCCGCAGCGCGAAGCCGTTCCGGATCGATGCGGAGGGGAAACTCGTATAGAAAGGGCCTTCCGGGGAACGCCGCCGTGACCCCGGGCACGCCCTGCAGGCGCTCCGCCAAGGCGTGGGCGCGGGTCGCGCTCACCTCGGCCACCTGCCGCAACCCATCCGGGCCCATGTAGGTCAGGTAGACACTGGCCGCGAGAGCGCACAGCGAGTGATTGGTGCAGATGTTGGAGGTCGCCTTCTCGCGCCGGATGTGCTGCTCGCGCGCGGTCAGGGTGAGGGTGAACCCGCGTCGCCCCCGGCCATCCAAGGCCTGCCCGACCAGACGTCCGGGGAGCCGGCGGATAAGTTCCTCGCGGCAGGCGATGAACCCCACGTGAGGTCCGCCATAGCTCAGTGCCAGACCCAGCTGCTGGCCCTCGCCGACCGCGATGTCGGCGCCGTACTGGCCCGGGGGAGCAAGCAGGGCCAGGCTGATCGGATCGACGCAGGCCACCGCCAGCGCGCCCGCCTGGTGAGCGCGCTCGGTCAGCTCCGGCGCGTTCTCCAGCAGCCCCAGGAAATCGGGCTGCTGAAAGATCACTGCGGCGGTGAGCTCACCGAGTTCGCCCTGCTCTCGCACCAGGATGCCGCGCCCGCCGGCGTACGTCCTCAGGACCTCCAGGTATTCGGGGTGGATGCGCCCCGCCACCAGGACCTCGTGCCTTCCGGTCACGACCGTCGCCATCATTGCCGCCTCCGCCAGCGCCGTGGCGCCGTCATACAAAGAGGCGTTGGCCGCGTCCATGCCGGTGAGCTGCGCGATCAAGGTCTGAAACTCGTAGATCGATTGCAGGGTGCCCTGGCTGGCCTCGGGCTGGTAGGGCGTGTAGGCGGTGTAGAACTCGGGCTTGGAGGTCACGGCGGCGACCGCGGCGGGAATGAAGCGGCGATAGACCCCTCCACCGATGAAGCAGAGCCGATCGGCGAAGACCCGGTTGCGAGCGGCCAGGGCCGAGATCTGGGCCACGGTTTCGAACTCCGAGCGCCCCGCGGGCAGACCCAGGGCCGGTAGCCGCAACCGGGGCGGAACGTCCACCAGGAGGTCGTCGATGGATTCCGCCCCGAGGCGGCCCAGCATCTGCTCACGATCCGCGGGCGAGTGAACCAGGTAGGGCACCTACTGCAGACCCGCCACGTACGATTCGTAGCCCATTTCATCGAGCAGGCCAGCCGTCGCCTCCCCGTTCAGGCGGACCTTGATCAGCCAGCCGCGCCCGAGCGGATCGGCGTTCACCAACTCCGGCCTCTGGCTCACCTCGGGGTTGGCCTCGAGCACGGTGCCCGCCACCGGCGAATACAGATCGCTGGCCGCCTTGACGGACTCGATCACACCGAAGTTGTCCCCGGCTTCGAGCGCCTTGTCCGGGGCTGGCAACTCGAGGAAGACCACGTCCCCGAGTTGGGCCTGAGCGAAATCGGTGATCCCTATGGTGGCGATATCACCGTCGACCAGCACCCACTCGTGGCTCTCGGTGTAGTAGCGATCGGCCATGCTCCCCTCCCTCTCCGCTTATGGCCGCGGGGCCGATTCAGAATCGCTGGTCGCGATCCGGCCTGCGGAACCTCTGTACATGGGCAGCGCCAGAACCTCGACGGCGCCCCAGCCGTTGTGAACCTCTACCTCCAAATACGCATCCAGCGGCACCTGCGCCTGCACCAGGCCCAAGCCGATGCCGCGCCCGAGCCAGAACGAGTACGTCCCGCTGGTGACCGTGCCCAGCGCTGCCATCCGGCCGATGCGGGCGCCATGGCGAGGAATGCAGCGCTCCACGCCGCCCAGTCCTACCAAACGACGCGCGGGGCCGCGCGCGAGCTCCGCGGCCAGAGCGTCGTGGCCCACGAAATCCCTCTGGTCGAGCTTCACCGTCCAGCCCAGGCCCACTTCGAGCGGGTTGGTGCTGCGATCCATGTCGGCACCGTAGAGCCTTAGACCTGCCTCCAACCGCAGGGCATCGCGCGCCGCCAAGCCACAGGGCTTGGCGCCCGCGTCCACCAGGCCACTCCAGAGCCCGGCGCTGCACTCGGCGGGGGCGAACAATTCAAATCCGTCCTCGCCCGTGTACCCGGTGCGCGAAACCAGCATGTCCACGCCGACCACGTTGGCACGCGCAACTCCAAAGTAGGGCAGGCTCGCCAGGTCGCATCCCAGACTGCTCAGCAAGCTCTGAGCTCTCGGACCCTGCACGGCAACGAGGGCCGACTGCGCACTCTGGTCGTGGACCTCGGCATCCAGGATGCAGTGTTGCCGGATCCAGGCCAGGTCGGAGATGCGATTGGCCGCGTTAACAACGCAGTGCCAGTCCCCTTCCCAGTCGCGATAGACGACCAGATCGTCAATGATCCCGCCGTCGGACGCGCACATGAGCGTGTATCGGGCGCGGCCCGGCTCCAGGTCCGAAATCCGGTTGGTCAGTATCCGCTCCAAGACCTCTGGAACTGCTCGGCCCGAGAACGAAAAGCGCCCCATGTGGCTGACATCGAACACGCCGGTGTCGGTGCGCACCGCGGCCTGCTCTTCGCGCACGCTGGAATATTGCAGCGGCATCTCCCAACCCGCAAAGTCCACCATGCGGGCACCGAGGCGAAGGTGCTCCTGGTACAGCGGGGTCCGGCTAGTCGTCATCGTCGACCTCGGACGGCGCGTCCTCCTCCTGTGCTCGCAGGTACTCGAGCAGCTCCAGATCGTGTCTGAGCCTGGCCTCCTGAACCATGCGCCGAACCTCGGCCGCCCGCTCCGTCTGCCACTCCAACCTGGCCCCGACCTCGCTCGTTTCAGGGACCCGCCCGCTGGTGCGGCCGATCTCGAGCTCGATCTGCTCGTATTCCTCGGCCGCCTTCAAAATCAGGGCGTCGGCCAGCCGGAGGCCTCGCGCGGTCGCGATGGCGCGATCCATCTGCTCTGAGACCGCGCGCCGCAGGTCCGCGTCCGAGATATCAGCGGCGGCGAGGGCCCCCAATAGACCGAGCGCGCCCTCCTGGACCAGATCGGCATCATCCACGCCCTGGCCGCGGCGCTCCAGAGCTGCCGCCTCGATCCAGTCCACCTGCTCCGGGCTCATCGCAACGCCTCCGCCGTCCACGGGAAGCCTCCGCATGGCCTGGAGTAGCGCGTGAATGCGGTCCGCGGGCTGGGCATCGACGCCGGCCGTGTCCTCGGGTGGGATGGCCATTCGTCTAATCAAGTTTAGGCCGACCAACCCCGCGGTCAGAGGCCCCTATACCATCCAGCAGTGCTCGCCTTCGCTCTCGACCAAGAGCTCGCGCTGCTGCTGCCCCTTCCCGTCATCTACATGGCCAACCTGGCGGTCGACCCGGACCGGTCCGAGTCCACGCGCAGGTCCTTTGGGCGCGTTATAGCAGCCTGCATCGGCGCGCTCGCACTGGCTCTGCTCTTGTCCGCCGTGGCGGCGCTTTCGAGCTCGCCACTGTACGCCCTCATCACCCTGATCACGGCGCTGGTGGTGGCAAGCCTCAGCTCGGTCCGAACCCGATTCATCTGCGGCGCCCTGGGAATGGATCCGAAGAACACATTGCACGCCCTGGCCGCCGCTCTCACCGTGCTCCTGCTCGGGACCCAACTCGCCGCCCAATTTGCCGGGAACGCACTCGCCCAGGAGGCTCGGAGCGGAGTTGCGCTCACTCCTCTGGCACTCCTGGCGCAGGAGGTCCCGTTTCTTCTGGCGGCGCTGCTCGGAGTCGGCCTGCTGAGCCGGCGGGGGCCTCGAGCGACCGCCGAGCGCCTGGGCTGGGTGCGCCCTACCCCCTCCCAGCTGGCCTTGGGCCTGGTGGCGGCAATCGTCTTCTTCGGCCTCGGCAGCGGAGCCGACTGGCTCAGCTCGCGCCTGACCCCGGATCTGGCGCGCGAGGTGGCCGCCGCCAACGGACGCCTCTTCGGTGGTCTGGATTCGCCACTTGGCATTGCGACCGTGGCCCTGGCCGCGGGGGTGTGTGAGGAGGCCCTGTTCCGGGGGGCGTTGCAGCCTCGGATCGGGCTCGTATTGACTTCTCTGGTCTTCGCACTGCTCCACTCCCAGTACGGCCTCAGCATCGACACCATGGCTGTCTTCGTACTGGCCATCGGGCTCGGTCTTTTGCGCCGATTCGCCAACACCACGACCTCCACCCTGACCCACGTCGTCTACAACACCTTGGTGGGAGTTGGGGGCGGCCTGCCCCTCCCCATAGTCGCCACCGCGGTGCTGCCGCTCGCGGCCCTGGCCTGGGTTGCCCGAGACCGCTCTGGGACCCACATAGGGTCGGACGGAAGAGGCAAAAAAGGAGTTGGAGGCCGGCCCGGGCAGGATTAGACTTTCCGAGTGGCCCCACATCTTGGCACTTATCCAACAGTTAACCCCAAGATGTTGATATCTCGAGCCAGAACCATTGCAGTAGTGAACCAGAAGGGCGGGGTCGGCAAGACCACCACCGTGATCAACCTGGGAGCCGCGCTGGCTGAGTCGGGTATGCAGGTGCTGGTGGTCGATCTCGATCCCCAATCCAACGCCACAAGTGGCCTTGGAGTCGACCCCCGGCGTTCGCGACCCACCACCTACCGCCTGCTCTCCGGGGAGAGTGACGTCGATCAGGTGGCGGTGCCGACCTCGACCCCCGGCCTCTATCTACTGCCGGCCGAGGTCGGCCTGGTGGGGGCGGAGATCGAACTCGCATCCCAGCCCGAGCGGGAGTTCCGCCTGCGCCGCGCGCTCGAGGCCCTGTCCGGGGGATATGGCATGGTGCTGATCGACTGCCCCCCCTCGCTGGGCCTGCTGACCCTCAATGCTCTGGCCGCCGCGGACGAGATCCTGGTTCCGATGCAGGCCGAGTATTTTGCCCTCGAAGGACTGGCCCACCTAGTCCACACTCAGCGCATGGTGCGCCTTGGAGTCAACCCCGAACTTCGCCTTGGCGGCATCGCCATGACCCAGTTCGACGCCCGCACGACTCTGGCCTGGGACGTACTGAACGAGCTCCGCCGGGTCTACGGGGACCTGGTCTACAAAACCCTGATACCGCGCAACGTGAGAGTCGGGGAGGCGCCGAGCCACGGACTTCCCGTACTGCGATACGACTCGGCCTGCCGCGGATCCCAGGCCTATCGGGAACTGGCCCAGGAGGTGCTGAAGCGATGAGCCGACCATCGGGGCGCGGGCTCGGGCGGGGCCTGGAGGCACTGATCGAGATGCCCGAGGGCGGGGCGGCCGTGCCTCAGATGATCGCGTTGGACGAGATTCAGCCCTCGGGAGAGCAGGTGAGGGTTCGGTTCGAATCCGATGCCCTGCGCGAGCTGGCCGATTCAATCCGCGTCCACGGTCTGCTCCAGCCTGTCCTGGTGCGCCGCCGCGAGCGCGGATACGAGCTGATCGCCGGTGAGCGCCGCTGGCGAGCGGCGCGAATGGCGGGTCTGGCGCGGATCCCGGCCATCGTGCGGGGTTCTGATCCGGAGGACGCCAGGGAGGGCTCGGACGAGCGCCAGGCACTGATCCTGGGCCTGATCGAGAACCTGCAGCGGGCTGACCTGGACCCCATCGAGCAAGCTCGCGGCATTCGCCGGCTGATCGATAGATTCGGCCTCACCCACGATGAGGCAGCGCGCCGGCTGGGCAAGCATCGCGTGGCCGTGACCCAGGCCCTGAGTCTGCTCACCGCAGCGCCGGCCGTGGTCTCGGCCACCTCCAACGGCGCGATATCGGCCGGCCACGCTCGCGTTCTCGCCACCCTCGACGACCATGCCGCACAGGAGCACGGACTCAAGGTCATCCTGGGCCGTCGGCTGAGCGTCCGCCAGACCGAGGTCTGGGCCCGCGGGATGAAGCAGACTCGGCCCCGACGCCGACGCGATCTGTCGACCAGCTCTGAGTTGGCCGAACTTCAACGCCGGCTGGAGGCGCGCCTGGGGCTGGTCGTGGCGGCCCACGGCGGAGCCGAGCAGGGGCGCCTGGTCCTGGAGTGGACCACCCCCGCCGAGTTCGAGGAGCTGCGCCGCGCCCTACTTTGAGTAGCCTGGATGTTGCACGTGCTACATGACTCGTCGACCGCCGCCCCGACGGTGCGCCCGGCGCGCAGCCTACTGGCCGAGATCACCGAGGTCTTGGTCCTGGCGCTGGCCATCTATCTCGTGGTTGGTTTCGCGATTCAGACCGTACACGTGGTGGGAACCTCCATGTATCCCACCCTGGGCAACGGGGACTACCTGATCGCGAACAAGCTCGAGTACCACTTTCACAACCCGCAACGCGGCGACATCATCATCATGCGCGACCCCTACGACCAGTCGCTGGACTTCATCAAACGCGTGATCGGGTTACCGGGCGAGCGGATTCTGATCCGCGATGGGAGCATCTACATCAACGGGCGCCTGCTTCACGAGCCGTACCTCAAGGGCAACGAGCCCTGGACGGTGGACGCGAACCTGGCTGATCCCGGAGGCAACCCCGAGGGGTTGCTCATTCCCAACGGCTACTACTTCGTGATGGGTGACAATCGAAACCATTCGAGCGACTCTCGCTTCTTCGGACCGGTGCGCCGAGACGAAATCGAAGCCCGAGCCATCTTTCGGGTCCTGCCTTTGAATCGTGGCGGCGGGATCGGCGGCCCGGCCCCCTTCCTGGGAGCGTCGCTACTGGCCGCCTGAAGGGCTCAGGCGTCGATGGCCGAGCGCAGAGCCGACTCTTTGGCGAAGGGGCCGATCACGGCCATCTGTACGGGCTGGGTGAGGACGCGCTCGGCCACCCGCTGGAGGTCCTCGGCGGTCAGCCCATCGATCGTCTCCACCACCTCGGCCACCGTCTTGATGCGTCCGAGCAAGAGCTCCTGCTGGCAGAGCCAGCTGGCCAGCGAATTGGTCCCCTCCAGACTCAGCTTGAGGCGACCCTTGGTGAATTCCTTGGCCTTGATCAGCTCCGGCTCCAGGATCGGCTCCCGAGCCAGGCGAGTCATCTCCTGGCGCACCGCCTGGACTGCTTCCGCCGCCTTCTTGGGGTCGACCCCCATGTAGACGCCGAAGTAGCCGGCGTCTCGGTGCTTGCTGGTGAAGCTGTGCACGTCGTAGGCCAGGCCTCTTCTTTCACGGATCTCAAGGAACAGGCGCGAGCTCATGCCCTCGCCCAGGACGCAATTGAGCAGGTCCAGTGCGTGGCGCTCGGGGTCGTGGTAGGAGACGGCCGAGGTGCCCAGGCAGATGTGAGCCTGCTCGGTCTTGCGGTTGAGCAGGTGCAGCCTGGCCTCGGTGGGCGCGGTGGGGGCGTCAATGGGGCTCGGTTCGAGCACCGACGGCAAGCGGAGGTGGGGACTGATCAGATCGACGATTTGATCGGGCGCGAAGCTCCCCGCCACCCCGACCACCAAGTTGGGGGCCGCGTAGTGCCGCGCAATGTACCCGATGAGGTCGTCGCGGGTGGTGCTCGACACCGACTCGATGCTCCCGATGATGTCCCGGCCCAGCGGGTGCCCGGGCCAGAGAGTGTCCTCAAAGAGGCTGTGCACATAGTCCTGAGGCTGATCCAAATACATCTTCAGCTCTTCGAGGATCACCATGCGCTCCCTCTCCACGTCGTCCGGGGCGAGTTGGGAGTCGGTGACGATGTCGCACAGTACTTCCACAGCCAGGGCCAGGCTGTCGGCCGGCACCCGGGCCCAGTAGGCCGTGATTTCCTTGTCGGTCGAGGCGTTGATCATCCCGCCCACGCCCTCGATAGCCTCCGCAATGAGCTTGGCCGTCGGCCGCCGTCGGGTGCCCTTGAAGAGGAGGTGCTCGATGAAGTGCGAGGCGCCGGCGATGTGGTCGGACTCAGTCCGCGAACCCACCCCGAACATGAGCACCAGACTGGCCGAGGCGCGATCAGGCAGGACGGCGGTCAGCAATCGGGCCCCGCCGTCGAGGACGTGGCGAGATTGGTTGGCGGCAAGACCCATCGCCGCCAGTATATCGGCGGTCTCCAGCGGGCCCACGGGAGGGGTTGCGCGTGTAACACGTGCAACCACCGCGCTCAGTCCTGGCCCAAAACCCCCAGGGCAGCGTACAGCGCCATCGCCACGTGCTCGGCGGGCATGCCGTCGGAGACCGAGTCCAGGGACTCGACCAGATAGCGCCGAAGACGCGGAGAGTGATCGCCCAGCTCGGGCAGTTCCAGGGCGTCGCGGATGGTCTCGGCTATGGCCGAAGGGGTGACCTCCTCGTCACCGGCCCCGTCGGCGGCGGCCTCCACCAGGTGAATGGCGGCGGAGATCAATTCCTCCAGTTCGGAACCCTCCGTCTCGCCCTCCCGCTAGGACCGCTCGGAGGCGGGACGAGGTCCGACCACCACGCGTCGATCGGGATCCTCGCCGATGCTCACCGTGGTCACGTCCGGGTCGTCTTCAAGTGCGAGGTGAATGGCTCGACGCTCGAATGCCTGCATGGCGTCGAGCGTGATCGGGTCTCCGGTGACCTTGACCTGGCGAGCGGCGCGCAGCGCGATCTCGCGCACTGTGTTCTCTCTGCGCTGACGGTAGCGCTCGACGTCGACCACAACCCGATGGTCGGGGCCCAGACGCCGACTGGCCAAAAGGTTGGTGACGGTCTGAACCGCGCGCAAGGTCTCACCGCGCCAGCCGATGAGCTGGCCCAGGTCGCGGCCCGACACGTCGACCGCGATCTGGTCGCCGCTGACGCGGGCGCTGACCTGACATTGAATTCCCATCAGCCGGAGCAGCTCCTCGACCATCTGGCGCGCGGTCTGGGTCTGGTCGTCGCCTGCGGAAGATTCCTCGGCCTCGGCCCCGGCCACCACGCTGACCTCGACCACGGTCTCCTCGGCATCCTCAGAGATGACGCGTACGTCGACGTCCCGTCGTGACTCCCCGAGCGTGATGAGGGCGGCGTCGATCGCCTCGTCGAGGGTGGCTCCCCGCCCCTGTGCGGACTTCATCGCGTTGGCTTCCTTCGCTTTTTGGCCGGAATGGGGTTCGACGCCGGCTTGGAGGTGATCGCCGCTGCGACCACGGGCGCCGGCCTAAACCCTCCCCAACCGGTGACGAGATATTGCTGGATGATAGCGAAGCAGTTGGACACGAACCAGTAGAGTCCCAGCCCGGCCGGGGTCAGGATGGCAAAATATCCGATCACCAGGGGCATGATCACCTGCATCTGGCGCGTCATCTGCTGGGTTTGCTGCTCTTGATCTGTGGCCAGCGGGTTGGGGGGTTGCTGCATCATCCGCGACTGCACAAAGGTGGTCGCCGCGGCCAGCAGGGGAATGATCAGGTAGGTCAGATCGGGTATGGGCAGCCCATGGAGCATGGGGTGGTGCGAGGGCAGATCGTTGAGGTGGGGCACGAAAAGGAAGTGGTCGGAGAAACGATTGGCGTGCGCGTTGCCCAGGAACACCCAGTAGAGGGCGGTCAGGACTGGAAACTGGAGCAGGGCTGGAAGGCAGCCCATGAGGCCGCCCAGGGGATTGATCCCGTGTTCCTTGTACAGCTCCATCATGGCCTGCTGCTGTTTCTGCGAATCGCCCTTGTACTTCTTCTTGAGCTCCGCCACCTGGGGTGCCACCTTGCGTTGCTCCTGCATGGAGCGGCGCGAGATGCGGAGCTGAAACTGGTAGAGCGGCGAGAGGATGAGGCGGATCATGAGGGTGACGATCACGATCGCCAGGCCGTAGGCACCCACCGCCGCCAGGGCGGGCACCGAGCTCACCGCGTCGTAGACGTGGGTCAGCCCCCAGCTGATGGTCTGGCCGAAGATCGCCCACCAGACGTCGTGCACAGGCAGGAAGACGTCGAACGCGTGGCGCAGGTTTATTTCAGGTCACTCCTAGCGGCTTGGTCACGGTACCGGATCGTAGCCGCCCTTGGCGAGGGGATGGCAGCGAAGGATGCGCCTTAGACCCATCCCGGATCCGCGCAGCCAACCGTACTTGGTGACCGCCTCGTAAGTGTAGTGAGAGCAGCTCGGGTAGTACCGGCAGGAGCGGCCTAGGAGGGGCGAGAGGGTGGCCTGATATCCCCTGATGAGGGACAGCAGCAGCCGAGTCAAGCCCGCCGCAGGAGCCGTTGATACGCCTCCTGGACCTCCTCGGTCACCAGCGGAAGCGAGATCTTGACCATCTCTGGCCGGGCGATGACGACGATGTCTAAGCTCGCCGACCCGGGAGCGTCGAGGAGCCCGACCCGGACCGCCTCGCGGAGCCGCCGGCGGGCCCGGTTCCTGTTCACCGCCCCCTTGATGTGCCGGCTGGTGGCCACACCGACGCGCAGCCGACCGAGATCGGAGGGCACCCCAAAGGCGATGAGTGCCCGGCCTTGAAACACCTTCGGGCGGCCGAGCAAGCGCTGGAAGTCACTCTGTCGGGTGAGCCGGGCGCGCTTCTTCAAGCCACTAGCCGGGGCGCTACCTCGGCGTCAGCCGGTGGCGGCCCTTGCGCCGGCGGTCACGGATGACTCGCGCCCCGCCTGGGGAGGACATCCGCTGCAGAAATCCGTGGACTCTGCGCCGATAACGTTTTTTGGGTTGATAGGTGCGCTTGATGGATCGATCCTCGTATGCGATGGACGCCCTTGGCCGAAGGGCGCAATGGAGTATACCGCCCGGGTCTGGCCGGGCCCCCGCAGCCGCCCATTCTGCTCCCCAGGGGAGGTCGGCAATATCCGTTTCTTACCCGTCCCCGTCTGCTACGCTTGCCAGCCGGAAGTGGTCGCGAGGTCACATCCAGCGTCGGTCCAGCCGCATCACAGCAACGCTCCAGCCCTCCGATACAGCACCCTATTTCGTCCGCGTCCTTGTACTCGCACGTAGCCGGCGGAGGGGATAGGACACACCCCAAAGGACGCTCGGGGCGATTCGGGTGTGTTTTCCACAGAGTCTCAACAGGGAGAGGCAGAGTTGCGAGCCAGGTCCAGAACCTGCTCTGCCGTCTTCCCGACCGTTGATAGCGGTCGTGGGGGATGGCGGTGCCAAAAGGAGAGGGGGACCGGCTCGGAGACAGTTATCCACAGGCTCTCCGCTGCTTTGGACCGGTTGTCCCAAGTCGGTGCAGATTCCAGCACCAGTTATCCACATGCGAGCCGGATCGGGACGCGGCCCTCTTCCCGCTGCGGCCGAGAACGCGGGCCCGAGCGCGCTCCTTGGCGCGCTGGACTTTTCAACAGGCGGCAACGCCGAAGGGGCGGAGGATGAGCGTTAACCCCGATCAGATCTGGAGCGCGGTTCAGGAGGAGCTGAGATTTCAGCTTGCCCGGCCCAGCTACGAGACCTGGCTTAAAAACGCCACGCTGCTCTCCGCCGACGGAACCACCTACCGGGTCGGGGTTCCCAGCAAGCTGGCCAAGGAATGGCTGGAGGATCGTTTCGCCGGGCTGATCATGGAGACGCTGCAGGCGGTGACCGGAGGCGGCGAGGTGGAGGTGGACTTTGTGGTCTCCAACACGGCCCAGCACGCCACCCAGCACGAGGAATTGCCGAGGACCGAGGAGCCGATCGAGGAAACTGTGATGGTCACCGACCTGAACGAGAAGTTCAAATTCTCCAACTTCGTGGTCGGCAACAATTCCCGCTTCGCCCACGCCGCCGCGCGCGCCGTGGCAGACGCGCCGGGGGAAAACTACAACCCTCTCTTCCTGTATGGCGGAGTGGGGCTGGGCAAGACTCACCTCATGCACGCCATCGGGCACGAGGTGAAGATTTCCCACCCCAAGAAGAGGGTCGTGTACCTGACGTCTGAGCAGTTCATCAACGAGGTCATCAGCTCCATCCAAACCTCTCGGATGGGAGAGTTCAGGACCAAGTACCGCACGGTGGACGTGCTTTTGATCGATGACATCCAGTTCCTGGCCGGAAAGGACCGGACCCGGGAGGAGTTCTTCCATACCTTTAACGCCCTTCAGGAGCTCAACAAACAGATCGTGATCTCGTCCGACCGCCCTCCCAAGGAGATACCCACGCTGGAGGACCGCCTGCGCTCCAGATTCGAGCAGGGCCTGCTGGCTGACATCCAGTCGCCCGACTTCGAGACCCGGCTCGCCATCCTCAAATCGAAGATCGGAGCCTCCGCCAATCTCGTCTCCGAGGAAGTACTCACCTTCATCGCGCACAAGGTCCAGAAGAACATCCGCGAACTCGAGGGAGCGCTGACCAGGGTCCTGGCTTACGCCGCCATCCACCAGCGGCAGATCGACGAGGAGACGGCGGCCAAACTGCTCGAGGACATCATCCCGACCGGGATCAGGCGCCCGCTCACCATTCCCCGTATCCAGCAGGTGGTGGCCGATTACTACCAGATCCCACTGGATGACATGTGCGGTAAGCGGAGGGACAAGCACATAGTCTTCCCGCGCCAGGTCGCCATGTACATAGTCCGCGATGAAACGCCATCCAGCCTGCCGGTCATCGGCCAGGCGTTTGGAGGCCGTGACCACACAACCGCGCTGCACTCGATCGAGAAGATTGCCAACGAACAGAAGGACGACGAGCGGCTGCGCTACGACCTACAGGAGATCAGGGAGCGGCTGTACAACAATGGATGAGGCTTTACACAGCGACCTGTGCAAGGTCCCAGCTCAACCTGTGCCAACCTTTAAGGCAGGTGGGTTAACCACCGCCAGCGCACAGTCGGGACGGAGATGGGGGTGGTTTGAAGACCTCGTTATGCACCGGGCGCACAAAGCTGGGTTCAATACGTTGAGCACAGTTTGCACAACCCCTACTGTGACGGCGGCGATCTTTTTCTTTCGTTCCAGTAATGAAGTCATGGGGATAAGGAGCCGAGCTTGAAACTTTCCTGCCGTCCCAGCGTTCTGGGTCAAGCACTGCAGACCGTGAGCCGGGCAATTTCGACCCGTACCACGCTGCCGATCTTGAACAACATCCTGCTCGAGACCACCTCTGAGGGTCTGGCTCTTACCGCCACCAACCTTGAGGTCGGGATCCGAAAGCTGATCCCGGCGGAGATCCAAAGCGAGGGCGCCACCACGGCGCCGGCCCGTCTCTTCACCGATTTCGTCGGCACCCTTCCCGATGCCGACCTTCACCTCGAGCTCGACTCGGAAGGTGAGAATCTGCACGTCCGCTGTGACCGATTCGACACCCATTTCAAGTGCATCGAGGCGGAGGAATTCCCACCCGGACCGCGGCCAGACGAAGGCGACAGACTCACCATTCCATCTGACGATTTGATTCGCGCGATCGAGCAGACCCAGATGGCTGCCTCCTCTGACGAGTCTCGTCCGGTTCTCACCGGCGAACTCCTTCACATCGACGGAACCAGCCTTACTCTGGTGGCCACCGACGGTCACCGCCTGGCCGAGCGCAAGCTCAAAGCATCGTCTTCCGGCGCGCTTGACGCCAGGCTTATCGTTCCCGCCCGGGCATTGGCGGAGCTGCCTCGTGTCTTCAAGGGAGAGGGAGGCGAGATCGAAGTCATCGTCTCCTCCACCCGCAATCAGGTCTTCTTTCGCTCCGGATCGTCCGAGATCACGAGCCGGCTGATCGACGGCACGTATCCCAACTACACCCAGGTCATCCCGAGCAAGAGTTCCACCGTGGTGAGGGTCGATCTCGCCGACTTGATCCAGACGGTGAGGGCGGTGTCGCTGTTCGCTCGGGACAACGCAAATGTGATCAAGATCAAGGCCGGATCTGGAACCCTCACCTTGAGCGCCACCACCAACGAGGTTGGTGACAGCAAGGCCGATATGGCAGCCGATATCGAGGGAGAGGAGATCCAGATCGCATTCAATGCTCGTTATCTGTTGGACGCGCTAGCCGTGATCGGCGAGAGCCGAGTTGAATTCAGTTTTGACGGTCCTCTCAGCCCGGGTATGATCCGGGCCCCCGGTTCTGACTCCTACCAATACGTGATCATGCCGGTCCGAGTGGCGATGTAGCCCCATCGGTTGCGCATACTCCATCTCGCCCTGCGCAACTACCGAAATTACGGTCGTCTGGATCTTGATTTTGGGCCCGGAATGAACCTTTTCATCGGCGACAACGGGCAGGGAAAGACCAATCTCCTGGAGTCGGTGGCCATCCTTGCCTTATCCACCTCTCCCCGAGTGCGGCGGGAGAGCGAACTCATCGGTCCGCTGGGCGGCGAGTGCCGGATCGAGGCCGAGATCGAGAGTGGGGGCAGACGGCGCGAGATCAAGGTCAGCGTGCGGTCTGCAGGGGAGGGCAGCAGGCGAGCGATCGAGGTCGACGGAGTCTCAAAGCGAGCCCTCGACCTGCCAGGAATACTGCGCGTAACTCTGTTCTGGCCCGATGACCTGAGTCTGATCAAGTCCGGTCCCGACCACCGCCGTCGTCTACTGAATCAAATGCTGGTCCAGATCGTGCCCGGCTACGCTCGACACCTTGCTCGCTACGCGCGCGCCCTCGACCAGCGCAACCGCCTGCTCCGGCAGGTAGGTAGAGGTGAGCAGAGACCCCAGGCGCTAGACGCCTGGGACGCGCAACTCGCCGAACTCGGAGATCTGATCACCGCAGCCCGCGTCCCCGCCGTGCAGCGACTAAACCTGATCGCCCAAACCCATCATCGTCAGATCTGCGGAGACGAGCTCTCCATCGCCTACCAGGGTTCAACCTCTCCCCTTTTGGAGTTGCTTCAAATGACCCGCGTCGATGACGTGCGGAGGGGGGCCACCGGGGTGGGACCGCACCGAGACGACCTGGTGATCCTGATCGGAGGTCGCCCCGGGCGTTCCCATGCCTCCCAGGGTCAGCAGCGCACGGCCGCGGTCAGCATGAAGTTGGCCGAGGCGGACCTGGTCACGGAGTCATCGCAGGAAAATCCCGTCCTGCTTCTGGATGACGTGCTCTCCGAGCTGGACGGAGAACGCCGTCGCGCGCTTCTGGAGCGCCTGGGTCCTGGGGGTCAGACCGTGATCACCGCGGTCGAGGCGGACGCTTTCGAGGGTCGCCTCAACTCCCAATCGAGCATCAGCCGGGTCGTGGCGGGCACGGTGATCCGCGGTGGATAGGCTGGGTCAGATCCTGGGTCGGGTGGTTGGCAGCCAGCCCGGTGGGGAAAAGCTGCGTTCGGCCCAGATCCGGCAGGCCTTTCTGACCATTCTGGGCGAGAGCCTGGCGCGTGAGATCGACACCTGCGAAATGCGAGCGGGGGTCCTCCACGTGTCCACCTCCAACCCCTCCCTGGCTCACCAACTGAGCAGCGACAAAGACCATCTCCTACAGGTGCTGAACCATGGGTCGGGCGGCGGCATCAAGCAGTTGCGGGTCAGAACCGGACGCGGTCCAGGGTGAGCCTTCATCTCAGCTCCGAGCAGCTCCAGGCGTTGGATCCCACCTGGGGTCCGGTCCGAATCATCGCCGGCGCCGGCACCGGGAAGACGACGGTCATAGCCGAGCGCTACCGAAGGCTGGTCCAGTCCGGAATCGATCCCAGCCGGATCATCGTCATGACATTCACCGAGAGAGCGGCGGGAGAGATGCGCGATCGCATCGTCACCGCCACCGGACTCGAGTCGGTGAGCGGGGTGGGAACGTTTCACTCACTGGCCCTGGGATGGCTGCGCGAGGAACCTCCGGCGGCCGGCCTGGAGAGCGGATTTCGAATTCTGGAAGGCCCTGAGCGCTGGATCGCAATGCGCGAGCTGATGTGGAACTCGGCTCCCGCAGCGCTCCTGGAGGAGGACCGACCGGACGATCTCATTCCGGCCATCCTGAGCCTGCAGGAACGCTTAAAACAGGAGTTGGTCAGCCTCAACGCCTATGCCGCCTGGGCCGCGGCCATCCCCGACCCGGACCTGCGGCGCCGCCAGCAGGCGGTGCACCGGCTGCTGCTTCGATACCAGCGCTTCTGCCGCGCCGGTCGCCTGGTCGATTTCGACGACCTGCTCCTGGGCGCCGTCCGCCTGCTGGAGACCAGGAGCAGGACCCGGCAGCACCTGGTCGGGACGTCGAACTGGGTCATGGTCGATGAATACCAGGACAGCAATCGAGCCCAGGAGAGGGTGGTGCAGCTGCTCGGCACACCGTGGGGAAACGTCTGTGTCGTGGGGGATGACGACCAGAGCATCTACCGTTTTCGGGGGGCGTCTCGGGCCAACCTGGAACACTTTTTGGAGCTCTTCCCCGCCGCTCAGTCGCGCACCCTGGGTACCAACCGCCGCAGCGTGGAGGCGGTGGTGAAGGTGGCCGCGCGCCTGATCGAGCACGACCGGGCGCGCCTGGGCAAGGAACTCGGGAGCGCGGAGGCTGGGCCGGGCCGGGTCTCGGCCACGAGCTGCGGCACCGAGGGTTCGGAGGCCGAGCTGATCGCGACCGAGATCAGGGAAATGGTGCTGGGGGGAATGCAAGCTGGTCGGATCGCCGTTCTGGTTCGCACCAGAGCCCTGGCCGAGCCCATCGCCCGGGCCCTGGCGCGCTCTCAGATACCGGTCACGAACTGGGCCGGGCGCGGCTTCTACGAACGCCCTGAGGTACGCGACATGGTCGCGTACCTGCGCCTCCTGGCCAATCCGTCGGACCTGATCTCGCTCCTCCGCCTGCTCCAGCGCCCCCCCTTGGGTCTTCCCCTGGAATTGGTGTGGGAAGCCATCGGAGCGGAGCCGGGCGCTGACCCGCTTCCGGCAGTGGCCGAGTTGGACCCGGCCCGGGAGTGGGCACTGGAGATGGTTCGCCTGCGCCAGGAGGCAAAGCAGCTTGGGGTGGGAGACCTTCTCTTCGAGGTGATGCAGCGTACCGGTTACCCGGTGGCGGCCGAGGCCGCTGCCGAGCCCGCGACGGCCTCTCTGGTCGGGGCGCACATAGGGCGTTTCGCAGAGATCGTAGAGCAGTGGTGTGAGCGCTCCCCAGACCAGAGTCTGGCGCTCTTTCTGGCTCACCTGGAGCTGGTTCTGATCTCCGGCGTGGACCAGGAGCGGATCCAGCCTGATCTGGGCTCGACCGGGGTGTCGGTTCTCACCATCCATCAGGCCAAGGGATTGGAATTCGAGGCCGTCTTCGTCCCGTCGATGGTCGAGGGTAGGCTGCCGCACCGCCGGATCGGCGCATCGTCCATGGAGCTACCCGGAACCCTGGCCGGTCCGATCGGGCGCGCGCGAGAGGACCATCTGGCGGAGGAGCGCCGCCTGCTATACGTCGCCCTCACTCGGGCTCGCTCACGGGTGCAGCTGACCCTGGCCCAGCGCTACTCGGGGGTCGCGGTCTGGAAGCCGTCTCGCTTTCTGGCCGAGATGGGCCTTCCTCCCCCGAGCGAGGTGGCCACCGAGGAAGCTCCGGAAGAGGAGCTAAGGGCGGCCACTCAGATCGGGGTCGAGGCGTCGCCGGTGCGGCTCTCCTTCTCCTCCATCAACGCCTACCGGACGTGCCCGCGCAGCTTCTGGTACCGCTACCGCCTTCGCATCCCGGCACCGGCCTCGATCGAGGCCGAGCTGGGGACGGCGGTGCACCAGGTTCTGATGGAGGCGGGTCAGGCTCGACGGCGTGGCGTAGAGCTGAGCCAGTCCCTGCTTGACGCCATGTACCGATCGGCCTGGAGCTCGCTGCCAGCGTCCGACGATCGCCGCTGGGCGGCCCTGTACCGCAAGGGGCGAGGTCAGCTCCGGCGCCTGCTCGCCGGCGGCGGACTCAATTCAGTCCCCGATCTGGTCGAGGAGCGCTTCACCGCTGCCATGGATGGTTGGGAGCTGAGTGGGGCCATAGACCGGGTGGAGCGTTCGGAGCGCGGCTGGACCATCACCGACTTCAAGACCGGGACCGCACTGCCCGCCAGCCGCCTGCGCCGCGATCTTCAGCTCGCCCTGTACGCGCTGGGGGCGCGTCGAGGATTGGGGCTGAGCGGCCCGATTGAGCTTCAGATCGTGTATTTGCAGGATGGCGGCCGGGTTCTGCTCGATGCCACCCAGGAGCTCTTGGATTCAGCCCTGGAGGCGGGACGTGAAGTTGCGGACGGGGTTCGATCAGGCGCCTTTGAAGCCCTTCCCCAGGCCCGGAGCTGCCGCATCTGCCCCTATCGCATGCTCTGTCCGGATGCCATGTGAGAGCGCGCCAGGATCAGGCACTGGCCGGCGATGTCGAGCGCAGCGTAGGGGCGGGCCACAGCCCCTGTCCTGTCGGCCAGGTCGGTGACGCCCCTCCCTCCGTCCTTCAGGAGCTCGACCAGGGTGGACTCGAGATGCTCTGGCCGGGGGCAGTAGACGCCGATTCCAGAGCTGGTCACAAAGTCGACGTTGCTCGTCTCCTGGCCGGGAAGAAATCCGGTCAGGATCAGCGGAATGCCCGTGGCCAGCGCCTCCGCAATGGCGCCGGGGCCGGCCTTGGTCACAATCAGGTCGCTGGACCGCATCAGCTCGGGCATGTTGTCAACGAAGCCCAGGACTAAGTTGGGAGTGGAGAAGCGAACGCGCGCCAGCCGCTGGCGCAGGCGTTCGTTACGACCACAGACGGTGACCAGCTGCCAGGGATGAGCGGCCCAGGCCAGAGCCCTCACCTGGGCCAGGATGCCACCGGCGCCCTCACCCCCTCCCGCCACCAGAACCGTGCACCTAGTCTCATCCAGACCGAATCGCCGGCGGAGGGCGGCTCGCTCGCCGGGGGCCGGGGGTCTAAAGCCAAGGTCCACGGGCAGTCCCAGCAGGCGCACCCGACTGGCCGGAATGGATCGGGACAGGACCAGGTCGCGCGCCGCCTCGGTGGGCACCACGATGAGGTCGGCGGTGGCGCAGATCCAGCCCCGGTGGAGATCGACCAGGTCGGTGACAACCGTGACCAGGGCGCGCTTACGGCCCGAACCGGCGATGGCTTGGTGGGCGACGTGATTGAGCAGGGGATGGACCGAAATCACCAGGTCGGGGTCGAGGCGGCGTAGATCGTCGCTCAGCCGGCGCCGGACCTGCCGCCCGAAGACCGAGCGGATGGCGGCGAACCCGGCGGTAGTGTTGGAGGATCGGTAGACCACGCCCCAGGCAGCTCGGGACCGGTTGATGATGGTCGGATAGAGCTGGGCGAGCTGACGCACCACGGCCGGTCCTTGGCCGATCAAGGGATCCAGCAGCTGAACCTTGACGGAGTGATCGGAAGCCCGCAGCCCGCGCTCCACGGCGCGCGCGGCGGCCCGGTGCCCGCCACCGGTGTCGGAGAAGAGAACGAGGATGCGGGCCGGAGGGGCGGCCGGCGGCCTCAGCTGCGGCGTCCCGTCTCCCCTCTTTCCGCGGCTCGGCGAGCTATCCAGCGCATGTTGTAGCGCGAGAGCAGGTAGGTGAGGAAGACCATCATCAAGACCGAAACCGTGATCCAAAAGACGGTGCTCCGAGCCAGATCCTCGGGGGTCAACGCGGCCGCTCCGCCGCTCTCGTTCTGCTGCAGGATGAAGGACACCACGTCCTTGATGTCCTGCGGGCTGAGGGTGCCACCGAACTTGGGCATGGCGGCGCTGTATCCGGGATCGCCCGAGCGCCCATTGGTCACGGTCGTGATCAGGTAGTTGGGATCCTTGGGGTTCTTAACCCCGGGCAGCTGGGTCAGCGGATTGAGTCGAGGACCCACGCCACCCTCCAGGTTGGCTCCATGGCAGGCGGTGCAGTTCTGGCTGAAGACGCTGGCGCCGTGGGTGGGGTCGCCGGGCAAAGCGGTGGAGGATCCGGCCGCGAAGACGGCGGTCAAAGTCCAACCGGCGAGGATGAGGGGGACGGCGACAGCCAGAGCAGCTGGAATGCGCCATCGTCTTTGTCCGATCATGGTCGCATCGAAATGTACCAGACGGGGATGGGTCGGTCCGAGCGCGCGCCCGGTGGAATAGTCGCGCGCGACAGCCGCTTAGACCGCTATATGTGTTCGATTTCCCCCGTCTCCGCTTCGAGATTGGCGAGCCGCAGTCGGCGCTGGCTCGATGGGAGAGCGTCCTTTCGTGGCTGACCGTGTCGACTGGGAGCCGGCGCGGGCCCAGGGCCCTCGGCCACGTCTGGCTCTGATCTGTCTGCACACCTCCCCCACCGCGTCATTGGGTCAAAGCGCCAACGGCGGCCTCAACGTTTACGTGCGCGAGATCTGCTCCGGTCTCAGCGCCTGCGGCATTGCCACCGACGTCTTCACCCGGAGCCACGGTTCGGGCTCGATCCAGGTTGAATCGCTGGCCAACCTGAGCCGGGTCATCTACCTACCGGCCAGCCGGCCGGCGCCAGACAAATACGCGCTGCTCGATGAGGTGACCGATTTCGGACTCCACCTGGCTGGCTTCATCGCCGACTCCGGCCTCAGCTACAGCGCCGTCTATTCCCACTACTGGCTCTCCGGCGCCGTCATGCTGGGGCTGCGCGAGAGACTGCACCTGCCCTGGCTGCACACGGCGCACACGCTGGCCCGGGTCAAAAACCGGCACCTGGCCCCGGGGGCCAGGCCGGAGCCCGAGGTTCGCGCTCGGATCGAGACGGAGATCGCGCGCGAGGCCGATCTCCTCATCGTCTCGACCAGCTCGGAGGGAGAGGACATGGTGCTTGAATACGGCGCCGATCCCGCTCGCCTGGCGGTCATCGCGCCCGGGGTCGACCTGCGCGGATTCTCGCCGCGGGAGCGATCGCGGGCCCGCGCCGCCCTCGGCCGAGAGGGCCAGCGCCTCCTGTTGTTCGTAGGCCGGCTGGAGCGGCTCAAGGGAGTCGAGATCATCCTCCGAGCGTTCCACCTGGCTGCCGACCGGCGCCATCCGGACGCCCGGCTGGTCATCCTGGGAGAGGACTCCGATCCGGGCATCCCGAGCGAACGGGCACGTCTGGCGGGCATCGTCGGTGATCTCGGACTGACCGGGAGGGTTGAGTTCGTGGGTCCGGTGCCGCAGCGAGAGCTCGGTCTTTGGTATTCCGCCTC
>Ga0307372_10002299_pt1 | contig 31871 bp, 26 predicted proteins | sample OX1MG_FD_202533 | JGI IMG/M metagenome (GOLD analysis project Ga0307372, IMG submission 202533) | Soil microbial communities from Risofladan, Vaasa, Finland - OX-1 | ecosystem: Environmental > Terrestrial > Soil > Coastal area > Acid sulfate soil | place: Finland: Risofladan, Vaasa | collected... | reverse complement strand
GTGGCGGCCCACGCCGTGAGACTCACCCGCAGTCCCGCTCCCCTGCTGGCCCATTTGTCGGTTACAGCCCGCCTGCACGGGGCCTGCATCGGCGCCGGCATCGAGCTGCCGGCCTTCTGCCCTCGGGTGGAAGCGGCCACCGGGACCTGGTTCCGACTCCCCGAGGTGGCCATGGGCCTCATCCCCGGGGCCGGTGGGACGGCCAGTATCCAGGCCCGGATCGGCCGACACCGGCTGGTGTGGATGGCCCTCACCGGCAGCCGGGTCGAGGCTGGCCTGGCCCTGGAATGGGGCCTGGTCGACTCCCTGGCTTGACTCCCTCACCCGGAGTGAGCTCAGCCACCGACGGTGGCGCGGAGCGGGGTATGCAACTTAGAAACACCCGGCCGGATCTTGAAGAATGTCGACTGGTGGAGAACGGAAATTCTCCATCAGTCGACACTCGTCCGGATCCTGGGGTAGGTCTTCGACCTGCATCCCGCGGCCGGCGCCGCTCAGTTATGGGGGACCTGATCGAAGGGCACATCGCGGTCCAGGCTCGGCTCCCTCGGCAGACCCAGGGCCACCTCGCCGACGTTGTTGCGCTGGATTTCGTCGCTGCCGCCGGCTATCGAGGCGGAGCGGCTGGTGAGGTAGTCGCGGGCCCATTCGCCGTGCTGGTCTTCGGGGGACCAGGCCAGGGCGGCGGCACCGGCCAGGTCGAGACCCAGTTCGGCCCTTCGCTGCCAGACGATGTCGGCGCCCAGCTTGAGGATCCCGCTCAGGCCGGGGCTGAGCCCGCCGCTCTCGATGCCCTTGGACACCCGGACGGACATGAGTTCGTGGGCCCGAGCCAGTGCGTGCAGGGCCGCCACCCGGCGCTGGATGCCGGGATCACCGGCCAGTCGGCGGGAAGCGGCCAGGGAAACCAGCTCGGCCACGCCGGTGGGCCGGCGGGTGCCTCCTCCCCCGCTGCGGCCGACCCAGGCGTGTTCGATCTCGAGCATGCCGCGGGCCACCCGCCAGCCCTCGTTCTCCTCCCCGAGGACGCGGTCGGCGGGCACGGTCACGTCGGTGAGGAACTCCTCGCAGAACTCGGCGCCGCCGTTGATCTGGCGGATGGCCCGGATCTCCACGCCCGGGGAGTGCATGTCGACCATGAACATGGTGATGCCCCGGTGCTTGGGCACGTCCCATCGGGTCCGGGCTGGGCAGAGGGCGAAGTCGGCGTGGGCCGCCCCTGTGCTCCACGTCTTCTGGCCATTGAGAACGAAGCTTGGACCGTCCCGGTCGGCCCGGGTCAGCAATCCTGCGAGGTCCGACCCGCCGCTGGGCTCGGAGAGCAACTGCAACCAGATCTCCCGGCCGTTCAGGATGCGGGGAACATGCCGGAGCTTCTGTTCACGGGAGCCGAAGGCGACGATGGTCGGACCAAGGATGTTCTGGGACACGGCGAAGATCTGGGTCGGCACGTCATAGCCGGCCGATTCCTCCTGCCACACCGCCTCGTGATCGAGGCTGAGGCCCTGCCCTCCGTACTCGACCGGGTAGGTGATGCCGGCCCAGCCGGCCGCGTGCAGAGTGAGTTGCTGGGCCCGGGCTTCGGTCAGTTGAGCCTCAGAGGGTTGACTGCGATCCGGGACGATGACCGTCCCGTCGGAGCGACGCGGTAAGGACTCCACGTTGTCGATGAGCCATTGGCGGGCCCGGATGCGGAAGTCATCCAGCCGTTCGGTCCCTTCGGTCACGCCGGCACCGGGAAGCCCACCAGGCCGGCCAGGCGGGAGCGATGGAAGTCGGTGCTGCCATACAGATAACCGTTGGCCTCGACTCTCCTGAGGAAGAGGTGCACGTCGTGTTCCCACGTGTAGCCGATCCCGCCGTGGACCTGCACCGCGCTGCGGACCAGCAGGGGCCCGTGCTCCCCGATGACGGACTTGGCCACGCTGGCGGCTTCGGCGGCGTCGGTGCCGGCGCCCGCCCCGAGCAGGCCGTCCACGGCGCCGTCGCGGTCGAAGGCATCAACGGCCGCCCCCACCGCCGCCTTCGACCACTCGAGCCAGAGCAACATGTCCGCCAGCCGATGCTTGATGGCCTGGAAAGAGCCGATGGGCCGGCCGAAAGCCCGCCGGGACTTGGCGTAGTCCAGGGTCATCTCGAAGCAGGCCTCCATGGCCCCCACCGTTTCGGCGCACTGCAGCACTGATGCCAGGACGAGCAGTCGCTCGAGCCCCGCGGCGCCGGCGTCCTCCCTGCCGCCGCCGAGAAGACTGGTGCCGGGAAGATCGACGGCGGCCAGGTCGAGGGTGGCGAGGGGACGAGTGAGATCGAAAGTGTCAATTCGCCGGGCGGTGAGGCCGGCCGAGGAGGCTGGGACGAGGAAGAGGCCGACGGAGCCGGCGGGGAGGGTGGCGGCCACGACCAGGAGGTCTACGGCGGAGCCATACGGGACCAGATGGCGGGCGCCGGACAGGCGCCAGCCGCCGTCGGGGGTGGGGTCGGCTGACGCGCCGGCGTCGGCGGGAGTGCCGGCTGCGGGCCAGCCGTCGTCGCCCCAGGACCAGGCCAGGGCAGCCGTCGCCCGGCCGGAGACGAGGTCGGGGAGGTGGCCGGCCTTCTGTTCATCGCTGCCGAGGTGGGCGACGGCGGCGGCGGCCAGGTTCGAGTCCAGCAACGGACCGGGGAAGAGCACCCGGCCGGTCTCCTCGGCCACGATGGCCAGGTCGGCCACGGCCCGTCCCGACACGCTCCCGCCGCCAAAGTCCTCCGGGGCCAGGGGGGCCAGCCAGCCCAGATCGGCGGCCCGTCGGTAGACGCCGGGTTCGAAGCCGACCAGGTCATCGATGAGTCGGCGGGCAGAGCCGACCGGGGCCTCGGCTTCGAGAAACCGGCGGGCCGTCTCCTGGAAGAAGGACTGGTCCTCGGTCAGGTCGAGGCGCACGGGCGGGGATGGTAGCGATGCCGGGCCTCGTCGTCGGCCGAGCCGGAGCACAGCTGGCTAGCTTCCGGAGTCCAAGGGGAGGACGGCCGTGGGTTATCTGACAGTCGAGCGGGACGGCGGAGTGGCTACGGTCACGCTGGACCGGCCGCCGGTAAACGCCCTCGACACAGCCACCTACATGGAGGTCCGGGACACCTTCGAGGCCTTTGGGCAGGACCGTGAGGTCAGGGTGGTCATCTTCACCGCCGCCGGGGAGCGGGCCTTCATAGCCGGAGCCGACCTCAAGGAGTACGCCGAGCCTCCGGCCGATCCGGATCCAGCGCAGCTGGTCGACCCCGGGCTGCTTCCCCGCCAGGCCATGTGGGCCATCTACGACTGCGCCGTCCCCGTCATCGGCGCCGTCAACGGCCCCGCTCTGGGGGGCGGCCTGGCCTGGGCGGCGTGCTGTGACGTACTGGTGGCGGTGGAGGGGGCGACCTTTGCCACTCCGGAGATCAACGTGGGACTGCTGGGGGCGAGCTCGCACCTGGTGAGGATGGTCGGGCCCTACCTGGCCCGGGAGATGTTCTTCAGCGGACGTTCGATCACGGCCGAGGAGCTATATGCCCGAGGCGTCATCAGCCGGGTGGTGCCGCCGGACGAGCTCATGAGTGCGGCCCGGGAGCTGGCGGCCGGGATGGCGGACAAGAGCCCGCTGGCCCTGCGCCTGGCCAAGGAGTCCATGAACCGGGTCGACGGGCTGCCTCTCAAGGAGGGCTACCGGTTGGAACAGGAGTACACCAACCGGCTGCAGAACCTGGAGGACTCCAAAGAGGCGCGGGACGCCTTCTTCGAGAAGCGGCCGCCCCAGTGGCGGATGCGCTAGCCGCTGGCGCCAGCGCCGGCGGCAGAGGGCCGCCCTACTTCTTGACCGGATCCGGCGCCCGCACCAGATCTTTGACGGCGGGCACGACCGGAGGGGCGTTCCGCCAATCCATCCCGTCCTCGGGCAGAGCGACCGGGTACTTGTTCTCGTGGATCTCGGCCCAGTGGGCGTGGTTGAGCTGGTGCAGGGTGAAACAGGCCTGCAGCCCGTTGTAGAAGCCCATGTTGTCCACCGTCTGGTTGACCGACTCCTTGATGAGCAGCGCCGCCATCGTGGGTAGCTCGGCTATGCGTCGGGCGAATTCGAGGGTCCGCTCGGCCAGCTCATCGACCCCGAAGACCTTGGACACCATGCCCAGAGCGTGGGCCTCATGCACGTCCAGCGAGTCACCGGTGAGCATCAGCTCCTTGGTCTTACGAGGCCCGAACTCCCACGGGTGGGCGAAGTACTCGACCCCACACATCCCCAGCCGCGTCCCGACCACATCCGCGAAGCGAACGTTGTCGGCGGCCACGATCAGATCACAGGCCCACATGAGCATCAGGCCGGCGGCGTACACGGTGCCCTGCACCTGGGCCAGGGTGATCTTGCGCAGGTTCCGCCAGCGCCGGGTGTTCTCGTAGAAGTAGTGCCACTCCTGCAGCATCCGGCCCTCGGCTCCCTTGCGGGTGCCGCCGTTGATCTGGAAGCTCGGATGCTGGTCCGGTCCGGGCTCCCGCTCGGCCAGTGACTCCTTCGAGCCCATGTCGTGCCCGGAGGAGAAGAGCGGGCCGACGCCACCGAGTATGACCACCCGGACCTCATCATCGGCCTCGGCCTGGAGGAAGGCGTCGTGCAACTCGACCAGCAGACCCCGGTTCTGGGCGTTGCGGGCGTCAGGCCGGTTCAGCATGATCCGGGCGATCCGCCCGTCGTCCACCGTCTCGTAGCTGACGTACTTGTTTTCCCCCACGACCTACCTCCTGTGACGAGCCTGGGCATCTTATGGCCCGGGATCTACTGCTCGGCCAGGATGGCCTCCAGCTCGGCCAGAGGATCGCGTACCACCGGGCCCGTGGCAGTCACCACCGCCTCGAGGATGCGTCCGTTGAATGGAAACGGCGCCCGGTAGCCCGGACCGATGGCCGGCCCCCACTCGTAGCCACAGGTGAGCCCGACCCCGACCCCGTTGAACCGGGACGGGGTGAAGACCGGGATGTCGGCGCCGGCCAGGACCTCACCATCCCACCGGAGTTCCGCCCTGCCCCCTTGCCCGTCCCGGTCCTTGGTGAAGGCCATTTCGGCCGTGTGGCGCCCGCCCGGGAGAACGGGGACTCCGGCCTCCACCACGTGGTGCTCCTTGCCGTACAGGTTGTGCACGTAACGGAAGCGGCCGTCCAGGAAGTGGAGCGACCACCCTCCGAGGCTCAGGCCCTGGGCCAGAAGGACCCCGTCGGGGACCAGGCCGGCCCCCAGCTCAAAGACGACCCGGAGCCGGTGGGACCGGTTGCGCACGCTGACCGCCATCTGCTCCGGCACCTGGGCTCCGCCCTGGAAGTAGCGGGCCTCGTCCACCGGGCGGCGGCGGTCGGGACGGGGATGGACCAGGGCCCACAGCACCCGGTTGTCCAGGGGCAGCACCTGGTTGGCCTCGGCCTCGGCCCACCACAGCTCGACCATCTGGCGCACCCGCTCGGGCTCCGACTCGGCCAAATCCCGGGTTTCGGAAAGGTCCTCGGCCACGTGGTACAGCTCCCAACGATCGTCATCGAAGGAGGCATTCGGGTCGAGGCCGTCCCCGTAGATGGGACCGACGGGGTGGAAGGTCACCGCCTTCCAGCCATCGTGGTAGATGGCCCGGGAGCCGAACATCTCGAAGTACTGGGTCAGATGACGGGCCGGCTCGCCTTCAGCGCCGGGCCGGAGCAGGTAAGCGAAGCTGGTCCCGTCCAGGTGGGTCTGGGGCACGTGGTCGAGGACATCAGGAGGAGCGAGGCCGACCAGCTCGAGCACGGTGGGCACCAGGTCGATGGCGTGGGCGTACTGGTGCCGGATGGCACCACCGGCGGCGCCCAACCGGGCCGGCCAGCTGATGATGCACGGATCGGCCACCCCGCCCTCGTGGACCTCCCGCTTCCAGCGTTTGAAGGGTGTGTTCCCCGCCATGGTCCAACCCCAGGGGTAATTGTTGTGGGTGTCGGGACCACCGATGTCGGCCAGCCGGGACACCATCTCGTCCCGGGTGGGGAAGTCGAGGTTCTGCATGCGGATGTCGTTGATGGATCCCTCGGCGCCCCCCTCGGCGCTGGCGCCGTTGTCCGACACCAGGATGACCACCGAGTCATCCAACTCGCCCAGATCGGCCAGGAAGCTGAGCAGCCTGCCGATCTGGTCATCGGTGTGGGACAGAAAGCCGGCGAAGCACTCCATGAACCGGCTCGCCAGACGGCGGGCGTCCGCATCCAGGTCTTCCCAAGCACTGACCCAGGCCGGACGGGGGGACAGATCGGTACCGGGAGGGATGACTCCCGTCTCCAACTGGCGGCGATGGATGGACTCGCGCATGGTGTCCCAGCCACCGTCGAAGGCGCCGGCATAGCGGTGGATCCACTCCGCCGGCGCCTGATGGGGTGAGTGACAGGCCCCGGTGGCGAAGTACAGGAAGAAGGGACGGTCCTGATCCACCGCCCGCAGGTCGGACACGAACGCCACAGCTCGGTCCACCAGATCCTCGGTCAGGTGGTAGCCGTCCTCCAACTCCCTCGGGGGCCGGACGGAATGGTTGTCGTGGTAGACGGCCGGGACGAACTGGTGGGTCTCGCCCCCGTGGAAGCCGTACCACCGGTCGAAGCCGCGCCCCAGGGGCCAGCTGGCGCGGGAGGCGGCCATGTTGATCTCGTCATCGGGAGTGAGATGCCATTTACCGACGGCATAGGTGGCGTAGCCCTGATCACGCAGCATCTCCGACAGGAAGCCGTTCTCCCGGGGGGGCTTACCCCAGTAGCCGGGGAATCCGACGGCCAGGTCGGCCACCCGTCCCATCCCATTGCGGTGGTGGTTGCGCCCGGTCAGCAGGCAGGCCCGGGTGGGCGAGCACAGGGCGGTGGTGTGGAAGTTGGCCAGGCGCACGCCGCCGGCAGCCAGCCCGTCGATGACCGGGGTGGCGATGTCGGAGCCATAGCAGCCGAGTTGGGCGAAGCCGACATCGTCGAGGACGATCATGACCACATTGGGGGCGCCGTCCGGGGCATGGGGTTCGGGTGGCCACCACGGCTCGGAGTCCCGCCAGTCCCGGCCGATCCGCCCGCCGAAGCTCGGGCTAGGCACCGGCGGCTCCGACCACGACCGGCCGCCGCCCCTCCAGGGAGGGCTCAGCCGACACGGATCGGCACCTTCCGGTGTCCCCGCACCGTGCTGGTGTGCTGACGCTCGGTGCGGGCCCGGTCCACCTCCCAGGTCGGGAACCGGGCCAGCGTCTCCTCCACCGCCCCCGGGATCAGCGAAGGTATGAGGGCGAGCACCTCGGGCCGATCGGACTCTGGTACGCCGAGGAGGGTCGAGATCACCCGGGAGGGAAGCTGGGCCCCGAAGTCGGCCACATAGTCGAAGCTGCCGACACCGGCCTGGCCGTCGAGCAACTCGGCGCAGATGGAGCGGATCCGTCCCTCCAGCTCGGCGGCCCGACGGGGCGTGAAGGCCCGGGAGACCAGAGCCCGCAGGGCGGTGTGCTCGGGCGGGTCCATGAAGATGATGAGCCCGGGCCCGCGCAGTTCGGCCCCCATGAGCTCCAACACGGTTCCGTGCCCGGACTCGAAGGTGTGCGGGTCCCGGGAGGCGGCGGCCACATCCTCGAAACGGCTGAGGGCCCAGAAGTCGAAGCGCGGGTTGTAATAGACGGGCGCCTCATCCCGCAGCCGCTTCCACACCCCATAGGGAGAGCGGTCGATGTCGACGTCGAAGGGGTCCCAGTAGAGATCAGCCGGGGCGTCGATGGCCACGGCCTCACCCTACGGCGGGAGTTGCCGGGGTTGGCGCCGCAGGCGGCTCAGGCGGCACAGGCGCCGCCATCCGCTCAGGCGGTGCGGGCCGCCATGGTGTCGGGGTCCAGCCGCTTGAGCACCTTGAGCAGGGCGGCGTGGTCGGCGTCGATGGCGGACGCTTGGTAGGACCCCTTGCCCCCCACCCCGCCCGCTATGGCCGCCCCCACCCAGTAGGACAGGGCCCACATGGTGAGGGTGACGTTGTAACCGGGGGCGGTGGCGAACAGGCCGCCGCCGGAGTAGTAGAGGTTGTCGAAGGCCCAATAGCGCCCGAAGGGATCGGTAGGCCCGTGCTCGGGATCGAGCGCCATGCGGTGGGTGCCCATGATGTGGGCGCTGGCCGGTACGTCGCTGAAGGGGGTGGCCGAGGTGATCGGGGCCGCACCGCCGTCCAGCGAGCCGGGGGCGACGGCGGGGACGTTGGTGTTGATGATGGCGGCCGCCACCGGGCGCACCGTGGGCCACGGGGAACCGGGTCCGCCGATGTTCTGGAGGATCTCGACCATCTTCGGGATGTAATAGGCGGCGGTGGCCAGTTCATAGTCATGGTTCTTGTAGGTCACCCGGGGGGCGGGTTGGCCGAAGATGTCAACGACGCCGGGATCCAGGTCCACGTAGTTGGACAGCTGGGGCATGTCCTCGCCCTGCATGGTGAGGCTGGCGATCCGCTTGGTGAGCGGGCCCAGCTCCATCCACTGCTTCTGATCGGCGCCGTAGACCAGGGCGGCGGGGGCGATGGCCTCGTTGACCGGGTCGTAGTTGCCGCCCAGCTCGAGGATGCCGCCCCGGGGGACGTCGGGGTTGAACTGCTTCGCCGACGGGCCCGCCCCGGCAAAGGAATCGAGGCACTGCGTGCTGGCCCGGCCCCGGAACGAGTGGATGTCCTGGTTCATGACGGCAATGCCGATGATCTGAAGGTGGAACATGAGATTGCGGCCGAGCAGGCCGCTCGGCTCGGTGACCGTGGGGGTGAGGGTGGAGAGGCTGGCCTGGTTGGGGGCCTTGGCGATGCCGGACAGAAGAGTGAGGCGGGTGGCCTCGATCGGACTGTTGGCCAGCACCACCAGGTCGGCGGCCTGGGTGTGGCTGTTTCCGTCCCCGTCCAGGTAGGTGACCCCGGTGGCCCGGTAGCGGCCGTTGGTCCCCTTCCGGTGCTCGATGCCCACCACGTTGGCCTCGGTCACCAGGGTCACCCGGCCGGTGGCCAGGGCGTCATGCAGGGGCCAGGCTCCACTGCCCTTGGCGTTGATGGGGCAGCCGTAGCTCAGGCATTGCCCGCACGTGTTGCAGGCCGGCCGGCCCCGGTAGGGGCGGGAGTTGACGGCGGTCGGCACAGCTGCGGCGGTGTAACCGAGCCGGTTACCGGAGTCGGCCAGCAGCAGGCTGTTGATCTGATCGGTGCCCGGAGGCATCGGAAAAGGGGTGGACCGGTAGGACTCGTGGGGATTGGGATTGACGACCTTCTGGCCCGAGCGGCGGGCCGGTCCCTGGATGCCGATGATCTCCTCGGACACGGCGTAGAACGACTCCAGGTGGCGGTACTGGACCGGCCAGTCGGCATAGGTGGTGCCCTGGATGGCCGGCTTGTCCGGAGTGCCGCCCATGAGGCTGTTGGTCATGAAGTCGACTTCGCGGAAGCGGCGGGCCTTGGCGTCGTAGTGCACCGCTCCGCCGCCCACGGTGGTGGGCAGGTTCTGCACATTGCCCACGAAGCTGTGGTCCCCGGCGCTGGGGTCGGTGCGGAAGGTACGCGGTTCGGCCAGGGGGTCCGGCATGATGGCGCCGGTTCGGGTGATGTAGCCGATCTCGTCACTGGACAAGGTGTTGGTGACCTGATCGGTGGGTCCGCCCAGGCCGGAGAAGAAGTTGCGGCCCTTCTCCAGGACGATGACGTCGTATTCCGCACTCAGAGCCAGGACCCGGGCCACCATGCCCCCCGATGGTCCGCTGCCGACCACTACCGCCTTGGGCCGGCCGCTCATCGGACCATCCCCTTCTTGAGGGTGCGCAATATGACCGGGACCCACTTGGCTTCCTCGTCCTTGGTCATGATCGAAGCCGCCGAAGTCGGTTCGAGGTAGGACACGGGCCGGTACTCCACGTATCCCCCCGAGGGCTGGTAGACGCCCTTCATCCCGAAGCCGGCGTTGGGCCCCTGACCGACGCCGGCCCCCTTGAGGTTGGCGTCGTAGATGGTGCTGCCCAACGGCTGGGTGTCCCCGTCGTAGCCGATGAGGTCCCACAGCGGATTGCTGTGCTGCCAGCGGTACTCGGGCAGGCCGTAACAGGCCTGGAAGGTGTGGACCAGCAGGGTGGAGAACAGGGCCGACGCCGCCGCCGGGGGGGCCGGGGGGCTCGGGAAGGGGGCAGCCGAGAGGCCACCCACCAGCGGGTTGCCGGCCAGTTCCAGCAGGGCGTCCTGTTCCTGGGGGGAGGCGTCGGCGTAGTGGGTGCCGAAGGTCGACTCAGACCAGGAGTCGAAGGCGTCCAGACCGGTGGCGTACAGGTGGCGCTGGCCGCCGGAGGGCGGAGCGGGGACGTTGCCCGAGTTCACCTGGGCAGCCCAGGCCTTGACGGCTTTGGCGGCGGCGGTGCCTTCGCCGGATTTTCCGGCCTCGGCGGTGAGGACCTCCGGCCCGTAGAGGGTGGCCAGCCAGGAGAGGCGCTGGGCCCGGCTGAGGGAGAGGAAGTGGGCCTGACCGTTGCTGCCCAGCATGGAGTCGGCCGGGTGCTGGGCGGACGGCTTGCCGTTGGCGGGGTTCGGCTCCGCATTCCGCCCGGAGAAGGGACCCTTCACCCAGATGGCCGGATTGTCAGCCAGGGACTCGGGCAACTCGAAGGCGGACAGGTAACGGTCGATGAAGACCACGGCGTGGGCCTCGGTGGCCCCCGGATCCGTGGCCGGGTCGGCGCCGGTGGGCACCACCCGGGCGCAGAGGGCCGAGCAGGTGGACCAGCGGCGGCTGTCGAGGAAGAAGCCCGAGGAGGCGGCCGCGGCCTTTCCGCTGGCAGCCGAGTGGGTGGCGGCCCGGGCCCACTGGGCCAGAGGGGTGGGTACTGCCACTGCGGCCCCCCCGGCCAGCGCTGCCTGGATGAACCGCCGGCGGTTCAGAAGCATGAGAGTTGATTTCGACGCCGGGCGTGGTGGATCCTGTCGGCGGCCGGAAGGGATGGGGCGCTGAGCGACCAAGCGGTGGGATCAGGCGGATCAGAGGCAGGCCGACCGGCCGTTACGGCCGGTTTCGGCCATATCGGCCTGTGCGTCAGTGATCTGGACCGGTCCCGGCGCTTCTACGTGGAGGGGCTGGGCTTCGAGTTGGTCAACGGGATCGATGTCCCCGACTCCCCCGCCGACCGCCTGCTCCGCTTGGAGCCCCCGCTGGGCCTGCGGGCCGAATACCTGGCCAAGGACGGCTTCGTCCTCGAACTCATGCACTTCGACCGGGAGGCCAACCCACCGGGCACCGAGCGGGTGATGAACGAGCCCGGCCTGACCCATCTGTCCTTCAGCGTCGATGACGTGTCCGCCGCCGCCGGCCGACTCGAGACCCTCGGCGCTCAGGTCATGAGGGACACCGATGTGGGTGGCGGCATCTTCCTGCGCGACCCCGACGGCCAACTCATCGAGCTCTACCCCGCTGGCTACCGCCGCTTCCTTTACGGCGGGCGCTGACGCAGCCGGCCGGCGGCCGTGGCTCAGGCCGCTCCCGGCGGCAGAGGATGGCGGAAAAGGGCGGCGGCGTTGGCGTAGGTCACCTTGGCCATGACCTCCGGACCGAGGTGGCCGAAGTTGGACTCGGCGGCGGCCTGGGTGGCGGGCCAGGTGGAATCGGCATGCGGGTAGTCGCACTCCACCATGATGTGGTCCGGTCCCATCAGATCGACCACGGCGTTGACGCTGCTCGGGTCATCGATGGTGCAGAACCAGAAGTTCCGGCCCAGTATCTCGCTGGGGCGCAGGTCGCCCTGCCAGCGGCGGGACTCCTGTCCCGATGCGGAGTGGTCGAGCACGTAGTCGGCCCGGTCGGCCAGCATGGCCACCCAGCCGATGCCGCCCTCGGACATGGCGATACGCAGGCCGGGATGGCGCTGGCAGACCCCCGACCACAGCCAATCGGCCGCGGCCACCATGGAGCTGGCCGGGAAGAGGGTGGGGAACAGCTCGAAGGGAGGATCGGGTGAGGGAATGGGCGCCCACCCCGAGGATCCGGTGTGCAGGCAGACGACCGTTTCGGTCTCCTCACACGCCGCCCAGAACGGTTCCCACTTACGCGAGTGCACGGACGGGAGCCCGAGCTTGGCCGGTATCTCGGCGAAGCTCACCGCCTTGAAGCCCAGCTCAGCATTGCTCCTCACCTCGGCGGCGGCCATGTCCGGATCCGGAAGCCAGGTCAGCTGGGTGGGGATGATCCGCTCCGGATAGGTCCCGGCCCAGTACTCGATGTGCCAGCGGTTCCAGGCCCGCATGCAGGCCAGACCCAGCTCCGGGTCCTTGCTGCGGGCGAACACGGCCCCGCAAAAGCCGGCGATCAGCGACGGAAAACAGACCGACGCCCACAACCCGCCGGCGTCCATGTCCTTCATGCGCTCGTGAATGTCATAGCAGCCGGGCCGCATCTCCTCGAAACGGGCCGGCTCCATGCTCCATTCCTCTTTCGGGCGGCCGATGACGGCGTTGAGGCCGACGTTGGCGTAGAAGTTGTCCTCGTACTCCCAGGCCTGCTTGCCCTCGCCCAGCTCCACTATGCGCGGGGCCCGGTCCACCAGTTCGGCCGGCATCCGGCCTTCGAACAGATCGGGCGGTTCGATCAGGTGATCGTCGACGGAGATGATCATCGGAGGGCCGCCGCTCATGCCGGCATCCTACGCTGACGCCCGTGTCAGAGACCGTGGCCGAACTGGTCCTCGCCCGGGCCTCCAACGGGGACACCGGTCTTCTCTTCGAGGACGGGCGTTGGAGCTGGGCCGAGGTGGTGCGCGAGTCACAGCGCCGGGCCGGCGCCCTCACCCGGCTCGGACGGGAAGGCCCCTTCCACGTGGGCGTGCTGCTGGAGAACGTCCCCGAATACGTCTTCGTCCTCTTCGGGGCCGCCCTCGCTGGAGCCACGGTCGTGGGCATCAATCCGACCCGGCGGGGCGAGGAACTGGCCCGGGACATCCGCCATACCGACTGCCAGATGGTTCTCACCGATCGAGCCGGCTCCGATCTGCTCGAAGGCCTCGATCTGGGCATGCACGCCGACGGGGTCATCGATGTCGAATCGGCCGCCTGGACAGACCTTCTGGCCACGGCGGATTGGGGAGGCGCGGCGGTTGAGCCGGAGCAGCTCTACGTCCTTCTGTTCACCTCGGGCTCGACCGGAGCCCCCAAGGCGGTACGGATGAGCCAGGGCCGGGCCGCCCGCACGGCGGCGGACTCGGCGGTGGCCTTCGGCCCCGGGGACGTCTTGTACTGCGCCATGCCGCTGTTCCACGGCAACGCCCTTCTGGCCAACCTACTGGCCGGCCTGGTGTCAGGAGCGACGGTGGCACTGCGGAGGCGCTTCAGCGCTTCAGCCTTCGGACCCGACATCCGGGCCAGCGGCGCCACCTTCTTCAACTATGTGGGCCGGGCCCTCTCCTACATCCTGGCCGTGCCCGAGCAACCGGAGGACGCCGACAACCGGCTCAAGTGGGCGCTGGGTTCGGAGGCTTCGCTACGGGACCGTGACGAGTTCACCCGCCGCTTCGGTTGTCCGATCTTCGAAGGCTACGGATCCAGTGAGAACGCCGTGGTCATCTCTCCCGGCGGCGGCATGCCCGCCGGGGCGCTGGGCAAGCCGCGCCGGGGCAGTGACGTGATCGTGGCCAACCGGGACAGCGGGGAGGAGTGCCCGCCGGCTGCATTCGACCCCGACGGCCGGCTGGCCAATCCGGGCGAGGCCATCGGGGAGATAGTCGGTCGCAACACGGCGGAGCGCTTCGAGGGCTACTACAACAATCCCGAGGCCGAGGCGGAGCGGTTGCGTTCGGGCTGGTACTGGACGGGCGACCTGGGCTACCGGGATGCGGAAGGCTGGTTCTGGTTTGCCGGGCGGACGGCCGACTGGCTGCGGGTGGACGGGGAGAACTTTGCCGTCGGGCCGGTGGAGCGGATCCTGGAGCGCTGGGAGGCGATCAGGGGAGTGGCCGTATACGCCGTGCCCGACCCGGTGACCGGGGACCAGGTCATGGCCGCCATCGAGACGGAGGAACCCGCTGGCTTCGACGTCGATGGGCTGACCCGTTTCCTCGGCGCCCAGCCCGACCTCGGCACCAAGTGGGCGCCCCGCTTCGTGCGGGTGCTCACCCATCTTCCCCTTACGGCCTCGGGCAAGGTGGACAAGGTGCAGCTCCGGCGTCGGGGCTGGGACGACGCCGGCCCGCTGTGGTGGCGGCCGCCGGGCGCCGACGGTTACCGGCCCATCACGGAAGAGGATCGGACGGCACTGATCACCCGGTTCCGGGAGAACCACCGGGACCACCTGCTGGCCTTCTAGGAGCGGCGCCGGCTCTACGTACGGGCCGGGCGCCGGCCCCCGAACAGGCCGACGTGGAGGATGCCGGCCAGGGCGTCGACCAGGGCTTCCCGGTCGGCCGCCACCAGCCCGACCACCGAATAGAAGCTGGCCCGCTCGACCATGGACACCATGGCCAGGGCGGCCACCTCCGGATCACCGACCGGGGCCGGCTCGATCTCCTTCACCCGACGCACCAGTTGGTTGATGAACCGGCGTAGGACCAGCGCCCCATCTCGGGCCAGCTCGGCGCTCTGGCTGTTGGACTCCGTCCAGGCCCGGATGACGGGGTGGTAGTGCCGATAGAGGTCGTAGAAGCGGCCCAGCCACTCCCGCAGTTCCTCGTAGCCCTGCCGTTTGGAGTTGATGGGGGGCAAGTCATCGGCCAGCTGGCGCATCTCCTCGGTCACATCGGCCACCAGGGCCCGGAAGAGATCCTCCTTGCTGGAGAAGTACAGGTAGAAGGTCCCGTGCGAGGTGTCGGCCAGCTTGACGATGTCATCGACCCGGGCGGCGTGGTAGCCGCGCTGGTCGAGGACGGTGATGGCCGCCTCCAACAGCCGCGACAGGGTCCGGCGGCCCTGCGCTCGCAGCTGACGGGCCTGGGCCGGCTCCCCGCCCCCAGTGGAGGGAGCCTCGGACAAGGCGCTCAGGACCGGTCGGCGAAGATCTTCTCGGCCATGGCCGAGAGTCCCCTCTTATCGGCCTTCTGGCTGGTGAGCCAGGGCACGTCGGCATCGGTGATGACGGCTATCCGCCTGGGCACCTTGTAGGACGACAGCTTCTCCCGCAGGTCGGCGCGCAGGCCCTCCTCGCTCAGATCGGCGGCCGCTTCCGGCACCGGCACCACCAGGGCCACCACGTCCTGTTCGCGATCCGGGTGGGGCACGCCCATAACGAAGGCCAGCTTCACCCCGGGGCAGCCGAGCAGCGCCGTCTCCACCTCGATGGGGGCCACATTGGACCCGGCCGTCTTGATCAGGTCCCCCTGGCGGCCGGTGAAGAAGAACCAGCCGTCCCGGAAGTAGCCGCGATCCCCGGTGTGGTACCAGCCATCGGCGTCGAAGACGGCCGAGCGCTCCTGTTTGTACAGCCCCACCATGAGGTTGTAGCCGCGGACCAGCACCTCGCCCTCGACTCCTTCGGGCAGCCCCTGGCCGGTCTCGGGATCGATGATGCGATGCTCGGTGCCGGGCACCTCGTGGCCGAAGGAACCCCGGTACTCGGGCGGGGAACCGGTCTCCTCCCCCGGGCGCCAGAAGGTGTGGGGCCCGCACGTCTCGGACATGCCCAGCGAGCTGACGGCCAGGCTGGGATCGGCCGGCCGGCGGTCGGCGGGCATGGCTTCGTAGAACGAGCCCGACCGCAGTGAGGACAGGTCGGTGGCCGGGAAGTCAGGGTGCTCCCGGAGGGTCTTGGACACCGCCGGCCAAGCCGACACCACCGTGGCCCTCTCCCGGGCCATGAGGGCGAGGCCTTCCCCTCCGTCCAACACCTCCTGGGTGATGAAGGCGGCGCCCACCGACAGGGCCCGCAGCAACGTGAAAGCGAAACCGCCCACCCAGCACAACGGCATCGGCGTCCACAACCGGGAGGAGGAATCGATACCGGACAGGGCGGCCAGGTTGGTGGCCTGGCGGATGAGGGCACCGTGGCTGTGCACCACACCCTTGGGCTCACCCGTGGAACCGGAGGTGTAGGTGACCAGCATCACCTCGCCCGGGGTGACGTCATCGCCCATGGCGTCGACCACGTCACCGAGGCCGTCAGCAGCGGACTCGGCGGCAGCGCCGGAGTCGCCAGCGGGGGCGTCGAGGCCCTCGCCCAGGCCGCCCTCGGTCCAGGGCCGGCGGGCCGGGCCCCACAGCAGGACCCGGCGGAGCTGGGGCAGCTCCGCCAGGTGGAGAGGGCCGGGACCATGTTCGGCCAGGCCGGGCACGGATGTTTCCAGGCGTTCGATGTAATCGTGCTGGATGAAAGTGTCGGTGCCGATGAGGACCTGCACGTCGGAGTGGCGCAGGAAACGGATGAGCTCGGGCGGGCGGTAGAAGGTGTTGACCGGCACCGCCACCGCTCCGAGGCGGGAGGCCGCCGCCCAGGACAGGACCCAAGGAATGCCGTTGGGGAACAGGATGCCGACTTTTGTCCCCTTCGCCACCCCCGCCCGTACCAAACGCTCGGCCAGGAGTCGGGACTGCCGGTCGAGTTCGGCGTAGTTGAGCCGCTCATCCGGAGTGACCACGGCGTCGGAGGCAGCGAAGCGGGCCGCCCCCGCGGCCAGGAGCCCGGGGACGGTCGGGATGTAGTCGGGGAAGACGGGTTCCATCAGAAGGGGCGCTCCTCGGGACCGATGCGGGGGCCGGGGGTGAAGATGGCCGGCATGCACACCACGCCGGTGAGAGTGGGGTTGCCGGAGTAGAAGCGCGTCGCGTCCAGGTCGACCTGATAGTCGGGCAGGCGGCGCAGCACCTCAGTGACCACGACCCTGAACATGGTGCGGGCCACGTGCATGCCGATGCAGCGATGGGGCCCGACCCCGAAGGCGAGATGGGGGTTGGGCGACCGGTCCAGCACGATTTCCCCCGGGGATTCGAAGCGGGACTCGTCGTGGTTGGCGGAGAGCCAGGAGAGGAGGACGACTTCGCCGGCCTTGAGCTGCTGGCCGCCGAGCTCGACCTCGCGGGCGACGGTCCGGGACAGGGTCTCGTTGACCGAGTAGTAGCGCAGGAACTCCTCGGTGGCGAGGGGCATCAGATCCGGGTCGGCGGCCAGGCGGGCCCGTTGGTCGGGGTGGGTGCTCAGGTGGTGCAGGGCCAGCGAGGTGAGCGAGGTGGTGGTGTCGAGGCCGCCGCCTACCAGGTTCCAGAGCACGGCCCCGATCTGTTCATCGTCCAGCCGGGCGCCGTCCGCCAGCTCCAGCTCGACCAGGCGGGTCAGCAGATCGTCCCGCGGCCGGCGCCGGCGGTCCTCGGCCTCGGCTAGGAGCCCGGCCATCATGTCGGGCACCTTGGCCATGGCCCCGTTCCACTCCGGGTCACCGGGGCGGTAGGCGACCATGGCGTGGAAGACCTCCCCGTAGTGCTCCCAGCCGTCCAGCGGCAGGCCCACCATCTTCATGGTGATGACGGCGGGCACCGGATTGGTGAGGTCGCCCACCATGTCCATGGAGCCGGTCTCGATGCGGGCGTCGATGAACCAGGTGGTGAGAGCGGTCATGAGCGGCTCGAGCTCGGCCACGGCGCCGGGCAGCATGAAGGGGTTGATGGCACGGCGCAGGGCGTGGTGCAGCCGGCCGTCCACCTCGGCTATCCCGGCCGCCGGGATGCCGCGGGGCCGTGGGACCCCGGCTATGCCCATCAGATCGACGCCGTCCGGGGCCGCCTGGCGATAGACGCTGGAGAAGTCCTCCTCGTCCCGTGAAACCCGTGTCACCGCCTCGTGCCCACTCACCACCCAGAAGCCACCGTGGGCCTCGCTGTAGGCCACCGGGCAGCGGCGCAATTCGCTCCAGCGCTCCAGCCGGTGATCCAGGTAGTCCCTCGAATGGTGGTCGAGATCGACCACCGGCCTTGACGCCACGCCACCCCCTGCTCCCGGGCCCGGAACTGTATATGACACGAGCGTCAGCTTTCTCGGCTCCAGGGTTGACCGCGGCCGCCGGCTCGGTTCACACTCGTGCCGTGGCCCACCTCTTCGTCGACCAGCTCCGCCTCATGGCGGAGAACTTCCCGGAAGAGGTCGCCTACCGGATCGTGCCCGGCGGGGTGGCCCTGACCTTCGCCCGGTGGGACGCCGAGTCGGACCGCCTGGCCCGGGGCCTGATCGAAGTCGGCGTGGCCAAGGGCGACCGGGTGGCCATCTACCTGGCCCCGGCCGAGGCCCTGTCCTGGATGGTCGCCTACTCCGCCGTGCACAAGGCGGGAGCAGTGGCCGTTCCCACCAACACCCGGCTGTCGCGGCGGGAGCTGGAACAGGTCCTCGGCCACTCAGGAGCGGTGGCGGCCTTTGCCGGGACCGACACCAGCGCCAACCTGTCCGAGATCCTCGACACCTTGCCCGACCTGCGCCGGGCGGTGACGACCATGGACCGCGCTCCGGATGGCTTCGTGTCCTGGGCTGAGGCCGGGCCAGCCCAGGGCGACGCGCCCAACGTGGCCGTCGACGGGGACGACATGGCCGACATCATGTACACCTCGGGCACCACCGGCCGGCCCAAGGGCGTCGTGGTGAGACACCGCAACGCCGCCATGATCCCCAACGGGCTGCCCAACTGGACGGGGGACGGGTGGCTGCACGCGTCGCCGCTGTTCACCTTCGCCGGCATCGCCTCCATCTACAACCCCATGAAGCTGGGCATGACCGGGCTCTACATGCCCCGCTTCGACGCCGACGCCTGGCTGCGGGTCACCGAGGAGCACCGTCCCTCGGCCATGTTCCTGGTCCCGGCCATGGCGCAGCTCCTCATCAACCACCCCCGGTTCGGGGAATGCGACATGTCCAGCGTTCTCATGGCCACCATCGGCTCGGCCCCGCTGCCCACTGACACCTTCCGGCGCCTGCGGGAGAAGATGCCCCAGGCCTGGGTCTCCAACAACTGGGGCATGACCGAGGCCGGATCGGCCTACTGCTCGCTTCCCCCCGATGAGGTCGACCGCCGGGTCGGATCGGTGGGCCTGCCGGCGCCGACCGTTCAGCTCAAGGTGATCGACGAGGACGGTAACGAGCTGGGCCCCAATGAGGTGGGCGAGCTGCTGGTGTCCAACCCGGGCCAGGAGCGCGAGTACTTCGGGGACCCGGAGGCCACCGCCGCCACCTGGAAGGACGGCTGGCTGCACACCGGGGACCTGGCCCGCATCGATGAGGACGGCTACCTCTACATAGTCGGACGCAAGAAGGACGTCATCATCCGGGGCGGCAACAACGTGCACGCCACCGACATCGAAGAGACCCTGCTCGAGCATCCCGCCGTCATGGAGGCGGCCGTGGCCGGCGTGCCCCACGACGTACTGGGCGAGGACGTGGCGGCGTGGGTGGTGCTGGCCCCGGAGGCGCAGGTGGAGCCGGCCGAACTGCTGGCCTTCATGTCCGAGCACCTGTCCGATTACAAGGTGCCCCGGCGCTACACCATCGTGGACGAACTGCCCCGCAACGCCACCGGCAAGGTCGTGAAGCACGAGCTGCCGCCGGCGGCCGAACCGCTCACCCGGCCGTAACTCTCGGCCTCGCCAGGCCGGCGGGGCCGGGGTCCCCGCCGGCTCCGTCCGGCCGGAGGCCGGACAATGGACTCAGTAGCCGGAGGCGGCTCCGAAGCGGGGCCGGGGGTCGGTGCCACCGGCCAGGTGGTCGTCCTCCACGCTGATCAGATGGGCGTGCCCGAACCCGTGGTCGAAAGCTCGGGCCGTCTCCACCCGGTGACCCCGCTCCGTCAGCCCGCCCGCCCACCCGGCCGGGGCGTTGGCCTCGATGGCCACCGTCAGGTCGTCACCGCCGGCGTTCCAGGTGTCGAAGCCGGTTTGTCCGCCGCGGAGCACCCAGCGGCCGGCGGCCACGGCGTCGCCCGGCGCCTGCCCGCCCACCAGCCAGCGGGCCAGCACCTGGAGGAGGAACTGAGGCTGGCCGTCACCGCCCATGCTGCCCAGCACCCCCCGCAGCCGGCCATCCGGGGTGGTGGCGGCCAGGGGGCTGAGGGTGTGGGCCGGCCGGCGGCCGGGTCGGTACTCACCGGGGTGACCGGGCTGGAGGGAGAAGCCGATGCCCCGGTTGTGCAGGAAGATGCGCAGCCCTGGCACCACCAGGTGCGAGCCGAAGCCGGAGGCGTTGGACTGGAGCACGGACACGCCCATGCGGTCCCGGTCCACCGTGGTCAGGGCGATGGTGTCCCCGACCCCGAAGGAGCCCCCGATCACGGCGGCCCGGTCCGCATGGATGCGGGCCCGGCGGGGAGCCAGCCGCTCCTCGGCCAGCAGGGCCGGCCCGTCGGCGCCCTCGTACAGGGCGTCCAGGCGATCCCCCGCCGCCTGGCGGGCCGCCTCCACCAGCAGGTGGGCCCAGGCCGGATCGGTCGGGTCCTCCGGTAACTCCAGGCCGGCGGCTATCCAGGCCGAGGCCAGGGTCAGATAGCCTTGGGAGTTGGGCGGCACCGTCCACAGCCGCACGCCCCAGGCCTCCACCGCCAGCGGATCGACCCAGTCGGCCTGGCTGCCGGCCAGATCGGCCTCGGTGAACTCGCCCCCGCCCAGGGTGATGAGCTCGGCGCCGAAGCCGCCCTGGTAGAAGCCGGCCCGGCCCTCGGCGGCAATGGCGGCCAGCGCCTCACCCATGCCGGGCCGGCGCAACATGGTCCCGGCCCGGAGCGGACCGCCTCCGGCCAGGTCTTCCGCCCCGGCCACCTCGGCCACCACCGTCGCGGCTGCGGCCAGGGTCGGAGAGGCCGGGAACCCCTCCCGGGCGTAGGCCTCGGCCGGGGCCAGCACCTCGGCCAGGGGCAGGCGCCCGAAGCGGTCGTGCAGGGCCACCCAACCGTCCACGCAGCCCGGCACCGTGACCGAGCGGATGTCGCCTCGGAAGGGCATGGAGGTGAAGCCCTCGGAACGGAGCCGGTCCGGATCGGCGCCCGAGCCGGCCCGGCCCGAGGCGTTGAGGGCGACGGGTGGGCCATCCGGCGGGACCACCACGGCCAGCAGGTCTCCCCCCGCCCCGCAGAGGTGGGGACTGGTCACGGCCAGCACGGCGCTGGTGGCCACAGCCGCATCGGCGGCGCTGCCACCGGCCCGGAGCACGGCCAAGCCGGCCTGGGAGGCGAGGTGATCGACCGAGCACACCATCCCCGAAGGGGACCGGGCCGTGACGACGGGGACGAGCTCGGTCACACTGCCGCCTCGGCCTGCGCCAACGCCACCGCCCCCGCTCAGGCCAGGATCAGGTCGGCCAGGCGGCGGCGGTGGAAGCTCTGGGAGCCGAAGAGCAGGTCGTTCTGCTTGACCCGGCGGAACAGGAGATGGCAGTCGACATCCCAGGTGAACCCGACCCCGCCGTGGACCTGGATGTTCTCGGCCGTGATCATGTTGGCCGCCTCGGCCACGAAGCCCTTACACATGGCCGCGGCCGGCTCCCTCTGCGGGTCCTCGACATCGCTGGTCCAGGCCGCCCAGTGGGTGCCCACCCGGGACAGTTCCAGCTGGTGGAGCATGTCGACGATCTTGTGCTTGATGGCCTGGAAGGTGGCGATTGGACGGTCGAACTGCACCCGCACCTTGGAGTACTCGATGGCCATCTGCAGGGCCCGGTCCGAAGCCCCCACCGTCTCGGCCGACAGGGCGATCCCGATGTCATCCAGGACCCGGGCTATGACGGCGGTCTGGTCGCCATCCGGCCCCAGCCGGCGGGCCGGGCGGCCGTCCAGCGCTAGTCGGGTCATCTGCCTGGTCACGTCGAGGGACGGCACCGGCTCGGCCGCCGGCGCCTCCACCAGGAATGCGGCCAGCCCTTCGGGGTCGTGCGCCACCACCACGGCCAGATCGGCGGAGGCGCCGTCCAGGACGAGGGGCTTCACACCGTTGAGCCGCCAGCCGGCCCCACCACCGTCACGGCTCGCCTCGGTCCGAACCCCGGCCAGAGGGTCGGCGGCGCCGCCCTCCTCCAGGGCCAGGGTCCCCCGCTCGCCGCGGCCCAGCCGGGCCAGGAGCTCCTCGTCACCGAGGCGGAGGCCGGCCAGGGTGGCGCACACGGCCGAGGAGAAGAAAGGGCCGGGCAGAGGCAGCTTGCCCATCTCCTCCTGCAGCGGAAGGAGGTCGACCAGGCCCAGTCCGATGCCACCCAGGGCCTCGGGCACCAGCAGGCCGGCCCAGCCCAGATCAACCACGGCCGACCAGAACTCATCGCTGAAACCGCGGGGATCCTCGATCATGGCCCGCACGTAGGCGGAGGGGGTCCGCTCGGACAGGAAAGTGCGGACCGAGTCCCGCATGGCTTCCTGCTCGGCGCTGAAGGTGAAGTCCACGGCGGCGGACGTTAGCGTTGCCCCGATGGACTTCTCCTATGCGCCGGAAGACGAGGAGTTCCGGGAGGAACTCCGCTCCTGGCTGGACGCCAACCTCCCGGAGTTCAAGGACCTCGGGGAGATCGGCCCGGAGCAGTCCGATTCCACTCTGCGGACCATGCAGCGCCGCCAGGCCTGGCAGCGGCGGCTCAGCGAGGGGCGTTGGGCGGCCATCAACTGGCCCATTGAGTGGGGTGGCCGGGAGGCCACCATCATGCAGAACGTCATCTACAGCCAGGTGATGGCCGAGGCCCGGGCCCCGGGCATCTACAACGCCAACGGCATCTGGCAGATCGGCCCGATGATCATCCGTTGGGGCACTCAGGAACAGAAGGAGCTCTGGCTGCCCGGGATCCTCAACGCCGACCAACACTGGTGCCAGGGCTTCACCGAACCCGAAGCCGGCAGCGACCTGGCCAACCTGCGCACCCAGGCCGTGCGGGACGGTGACACCTACATCCTCAACGGGCGCAAGATCTGGATCTCCAGCGCCCATCTGGCCAAGTGGGGACTCTTCCTGGTGCGCACCGACCCCACCGCCATCTCCCGAGGGGCCAAGCACGAGGGGATCACCGCCCTGATCGTGGACATGGAGGCGCCCGGCATCGAGTGCACGCCCATCCGGGATGTGACCGGGGCGGCCATGTTCAACGAGGTGACCTTCACCGACGCGCCCATGCCCGTCGACTACCGGCTGGGCGAGGAGGGCAACGGCTGGGGAGTGGCCATGGGCACCCTCGGCCACGAGCGCGTCGGCACCGCCGGCATGTCCATCGGGCTGGCGTCCGAACTGCAGCGCATGATCGACGCCGCCCGCACCCACAATCCCGCCGCCCTGGACGACCCGGACATCCGGGACCGCATCGCCCGGGCCTGGACCCAGATCGAACTGACCCGCCTGCTCAACAACCGGGCCCTGTCCAAGGTGCTCAAGGGGGAGAAGAACTGGCCCGAGGTCCCCCTGGCCAAGCTGCAGTGGAGCCACCTGTCCCAGAGCCTGGCCGAGCTGAACCTCGATCTGCTGGGCCCGCTGGGCGCCCTGGCCAAGGGCGGGCCCGATGCCATCGACGGCGGCCACGCCGCCTACAACTACCCCTGGCAGCGCTTCACCTCCATCGGGGCCGGGGCCACCGAGGTGCAGAAGAACATCATCGCCGACCGGGCCATCCAACTGCCCCGCCGGTGAGCGCCACCGCGCTCAAGGGCGCCCGGGTGCTGGTGACCGGTGCCTCATCCGGGATCGGAGCGGCCACGGCCATGGCGCTGGCGGCGGCGGGGGCCACCGTGGGCCTGGTCGGGCGCCGGCAGGCCAACCTGGAGGCGGTCACCGGGGAGTGCCGCCGGTTCAGCCCGGAGAGCACCTTCTGGGCCGTCGACCTGTCCGACCTGGACGCCGCCGAGGAATTGGCGCTGGATGCCTGGTCGACCTTCGGCCACCTCGACGTCCTCATCAACAACGCGGCGGTTCCGAAGGTCCGCCCCATCGACCGCATGACCTTCGTGGACGTCGAGCACGCCATGCGGGTCAACTTCTTCTCCCCGGTGCGCATGACCCTGGCCGTGCTGCCCCGCATGCTGGCCCGGGACTCGGGCACCATCGTCAACGTGGCCAGCCTGGGCGGCCGCCTCGGCATCCAGCACGAAGCCGCCTACTCGGCCTCCAAGTTCGCCCTGTCGGGATGGAGCGAGGCCATGGCCATGGACCTGCACGGCACCGGGGTGCGGGTCCGCCTCATCCAGCCGGGCGCCATCGACACCGACATCTGGGACCGGCCCGGGGAGGAAAAGGCCCTCTACTACGAGGGACCGAAGGAATCCCCCGAGGTGGTGGCCGAAGGCATCCTGGCCGCCATCGGCTCGGAGCGCTTCGAGCACTACCTGCCGGACATGAAGGCGGTGGTGGAGTTCAAGGACTCCGACATCGATGGCTACATCGCCATGGCCGCCCGGTCCCAAGACCACCAGTCCCAGGAGAACCAGTGAAAGCGCTCGTCTTCGACTTCGAGGTCCCTACCGAAGCGTGGACCCCGCCACCGGGAGCCACGGGTCTCCTGCTCAACCTCGCCAGCACGCCGATGGCCCTGGTGGACATCGAAGACGCCCGGCCCCTGCGCCCGGACTGGTATGTGGTCAAGCCCCGCCTGGTCGGCATCTGCGGCTCGGACTCCAAGCAGGCCCTCATGGACTTCGGCGCCGATGACGCCGACAGCGCCATGGCCGCCTTCTGCTCCTTCCCCCAGGTGATGGGCCATGAGGTGGTGGGTGAAGTGGTCGAAGCCGGCCCGGAGGCGGCGGGCTTCGACATCGGCCAGCGGGTCGTCATCAACCCCTGGCTGGCGTGCCGGGCCCGGGGCGTCAGCCCCGAATGCCCGGCCTGCGCGGCCGGGGACTACAGCCTGTGCCACAGCTTCCTGTCCGGCTCCATCAGCCGCGGCATCCACACCGGAGTTTCCTCCGACGCCACCGGCGGCTACGCCGAACTGATGCCGGCCCACTCGACCATGATGTTCCCCGTTCCCGACTCGCTGTCGGACGAGCAGGCGGTGCTGGCCGATCCCTTTGCGGTGTCCCTGCACGCCGTGACCCGCAACCCTCCGCCGCCTGACGCCAAAGTGGTCGTCTACGGAGCCGGCTCCCTCGGCACCACCGCCCTGGCCGTCCTCAAGGCCCTGTACCCCGGGACCGAGGTGGCGGTGGTGGCCCGCTTCCGGGCCCAGGCCGAACTGGCCCGCTCCCTCGGTGCCGACCTGGTGCTGAACCACGAGCCCCGGATGGGACTGATCCAAGCCCTGGCCGACTGGTCGGGAGGTCAGGTCATCACCGGCGGGATGTTGATGGGCGACGCCCTGCCCATGTGCCATCCGGGAGGCATCGATATCGTCTACGACACGGTGGGCAAGCCGGAGACCTTCGAGGTCGGTGTGCGCGTCCTCAAGGCCCGCGGCACCCTGGTCAAGGAGGGTTTCCACGGACCGGGCCGATGGGAGTGGAGCCCCCTGTACTTCAAGGAGATCCGCTGGGTGGGCTCCAACGCCTTCGGCATCGAGGAGGTCGAGGGCCGGCGCGCCCATGGCATCCAGCACTACCTCGACCTGGCCGGCTCCGGCCGGGTGGACATCGTCCGGATGCTCACCCATACCTATCCGCTGGTCCAGTGGAGAGACGCCTTTGCCGCCATAGCCGACCAGGCCAACTCCGGGGCGGTGAAGGTGGCCATCGACCACCGGTAGCGGGCGGCGCCAGCGCCTGACGGGCGGCGCCGGGGGCGCCGGTCAGGCCTCGGTCAGGGCGTCCAGGAAGGGCGGGCGGTGCTGTTCGTCCATGACGAAGATGGTCTGGGTCGACCGGACGGCTTTCATGGCCTGCAAACGGAGCAGGACCAGGTCCCGCAGGGACTGCATGTCGGCCGCCCGCACCAGCAGCAGGAAGTCGAAGGTCCCGCTGGTGAGGGCGAGCCACTCCACCCCGGGCAGCTGGACGAGCTCGGCCCGCAGCCGGGGCCAGTCGCCCTGGTTGACGTCGACCAGAACAATGGCGGCTATGGGCTGGCCGACGGCCACCGGGTCAAGATCAGCGTGGAAACCCTTCAGCACGCCGCTGCGGCGTAGCCGTTCGAAGCGGCTGTAGGCGGTGGCCCGGGAGACCGAGGCCCGGGTGGCCAGCTCGTTGACCGAAATACGGCCGTCCTCCAACAGAGCGGCCAGCAGGCGGCGGTCGACGTCGTCCAGGGCCACGGGATGGGTTGCGCTCAACGCCAGCCTCCGAAGTGGGATGAATCTGGACGAAGTGTAGGAGAACTGGCACTGAAGCGACGGAATGTCTGTATTCGACCCGGTACGCTTGCCATCTGTCGCGCTCAGGCTCATGATCGGAAACGTGGGTATGAGCCCGGCCGGCACTACCGCCATGCTGGCGCTCCCTGCTGACCATCCTGGCTTCCATGACCAGGCCTACCGGGCCCGGAGGGCCGAGATCGCCAGGGTGGCCGAGGGCTTCCGCCCTGAGGCCGGACCGGCCGATGTCAGCTACGCGCCCGAAGAGGACGGGGTCTGGGCCCTGGTCAGCGGACGGTTGGCCGAGGAGCACGCCCGCCACGCCTGCGCCGACTACCGACGCACCATGGCCCGCCTGGACCTGCCCACCGACCGCGTCCCGCAGCTCCGGGAGGTCAACCAGGCCGTCGGCGGCCTGACCGGCTTCGCCATCCAGCCCGTTCCCGGACTGGTTCCGGCTCGGGACTTCTACGGCGCTCTGGGCCGGCGCACGTTCCTGTCCACCCAGTACGTCCGGCACCACTCGGTGCCCTTCTACACGCCTGAGCCCGACATCATCCACGAGATCATCGGCCACGCCCCGGCCCTGGGCAGCGAAGCCCTGGCCGAGGTATACGAGGCCGCCGGTCGGGCATCGGCCCGGACCCGGGGCGATGCCGCCCACCAGTTCCTGAGCCGGGTCTTCTGGTTCACCATCGAGTTCGGCCTGGTGGGAGAAGACGGGGAGGACAAGGCCTATGGGGCCGGCCTGCTCTCCTCCTTCGGCGAGCTCCAGGAGTACCGCTCGGCCTCGGTTTCCGCCTGGGACATCGTGGCCATGGGGACGACCGAATACGACATCACCACCTATCAGCCCTTGCTTTTCCGGGCCGAATCCTTCGAGAGGATGACCAGGGACCTGATGGCCTTCTTCACCGACTACGGGGACGAGTGGTACGCGGACATGGTCGCTCCATGAGCGCCGACGGAATGGTCGCTCCATGAGCGCCGACGGAATGGTCGCTCCATGAGCGCCGACGGAATGGTCGCTCCATGAGCGCCGACGGAATGGTCGCTCCATGAGCGCCGTCGGAGTGGTGGCGGCATGAGCGCCTCGACCGGCACCGGCCTGCTGGAGAATCAACAGACCCCGGCTCCGCCCCGGCTCCTGGGCTTCGACCACCTGCACTGGTGGGTCGGCAACGCCCGCCACGCCGCCTACTTCTTCGCCCACGGGTTCGGCTTCGAGGTCACCGCCTACGCCGGCCCGGAGACAGGGGTGCGGGACCGGCAGTCCTTCGTGTTGGAAGCCGGCCACAGCCGTTTCGTGGTGACCAGCCCGCTCGATCCCGACTCGGAGATGGCCGAGCACATCCGCCACCACGGGGACGGCGTGCGTGACGTTGCCTACACCGTCGAAAGCGCCGGCGGCGCCTGGCGGGCCGCCGTGCGCCGCGGGGCCGGCCCCCATCAGGCGCCGGTCGAAGAGGAGACGCCGGAAGGCATCCTGTCCACCGCTTCGGTGCGGGCCTACGGGGACACCGTGCACAGCCTGATCGAGCGGCGCGCCTACCGGGGCTGCTTCCTGCCCGGGTACGAGGCGGTAGGCCCTCACAGCGGAAGCCCCCTGTCCGTCCCCGCCGCCGCCGGCCCTCCGCCCGGCCTGGTGGGCTACGACCACGTGGTGGCCAACGTCGAGGATCACCGCCTGGAGGACTGGGTCCAGTGGTACGAGACGGTGTGGGGCATGATCCGCCTGCAGCACTTCGGGGACGAGGCCGTATCCACCGAATACTCGGCGCTGCGCTCCACCGTGGTGTGGGACGGCGCGGAGGTGGTCCAGCCCATCAACGAGCCCGCTGCCGGCCTGCGCAAGAGCCAGATCGAGGAGTTCCTCGACTACTACCGCGGTCCCGGTATCCAGCACGTGGCCCTGCGCAGCGCCGACATCGTGGCCTCGGTGGCCGAGCTGCGCCGCCGGGGTATCCGCTTCCTGCGGGTCCCGGACAGCTACTACGACGAGGCCCCCGATCGACTGGGTGAACTCGGCCGCGACCTGCCCTGGGCCCGCCTCAAGGATCTGGGCATCCTGGTGGACCGGGACCCCGATGGCTACCTGCTGCAGATTTTCACCGAGAACGTGGCCAGCCGGCCCACCGTCTTCCTGGAGATCATCCAGCGCCACGGAGCCCGCGGCTTCGGGGAGGGCAACTTCAAGGCGCTGTTCACCGCCATCGAGGCCGAGCAGGCCCGGCGCGGCAACCTCTAGAGCGGAAGGTGCCTCACTACCAGAGGGCCGGTGACGTACCGGCCAAGCGCCACACCCTGGCCCGGCGCGGGGACGGGTACCTGCACGAGGAACTGGTCGGCGCCGAGGGCTTCTCCGAGGAATCCTCGCTCCTGTACCACCTGCACTCCCCCAGTGCCATCGTGGCCGTGGAAGCCCTTCCCGGATCGGCCGACTGCCGCGGCGGCTTCCGCCACGACCTTCCCCTGGAGCCCCGCCATCTTCGCAGCTGGATGCTGGAACCCGAAGGTGATCCGGTCACGGGCCGGCACAGCCTGCTGGCCAACGATGACCTGGAGATCGCCTTCAGCGCCGCCGACTCCACCAGCCCGCTGTACCGCAGCGCCATGGGCGATGAGCTGACCTATGTGCAGTCCGGTTCGGCTGTGCTGCACAGCGCCTTCGGGCCCCTGCCCGTCGGGCCCGGGGACTACGTGGTGGTGCCCGCCGGCGTCACCCACCAGTGGGAGCCGGCCGGGACCCTCAACGCTCTGGTCATCCAGGCCCGGGGCCACATCGGCATCCCACCCAAATATCTGACCCCCCGGGGACAGCTCGGCGAAGGCGCCCCGTTCACCGAACGGGACATCCGCCTCCCCGGCCCGCCGGACCAGCACGAAGACAACGACGTCCCCGTGCTGGTCCGAACCGCGGGCGGCCTGACCAGGATGATCCACGCCCACCATCCCTTCGACGTGGTCGGCTGGGACGGCTGCCTGTACCCCTTCGCTCTGTCCATCCGGGACTTCGAACCCATCGTGGGCTCACTCCATCAGCCGCCGCCGGTGCACCAGACCTTCAGCGGTCCCGGCCTGGCGGTGTGTTCCTTCGTGCCCAGGCCGTTCGACTTCCACCCTGACGCCGTCAAGATCCCCTACCACCACTCCAACGTGGACTGCGACGAGATCCTGTTCTATTCGGCCGGTGACTTCATGAGCCGGAGCGGCTCCGGCATCCGGGCCGGCTCGCTCTCCTATCACCCGGCCGGCTTCGTCCACGGCCCCCAACCGGGCAGCCTGGACGCCTCCATGGACAAGGACCGCACCGAGGAGACGGCGGTGATGATCGACTCCTTTCGGCCCCTCATGGTCTCCGACGCCGCCCGGGCCATCTCCGACCCGGACTACCCCGCCTCCTGGCTGGGGCGTTAGGCCCGGCTCCCGACGGGGCCCGAGTGCCGACTGGTCAATCCGAGGAGGGAAGCGGCTTGGCCTGGCGCAGGCTCAGCAACTCCTCGCCCAGAGCCAGGCCGCCCCGGCCCGCCTTCACGCACAGGACCTCGAGGGCGCCGCTGGCATCGGTGTAGCGCTTGCCGAGAACCGTGCCCCCGGCCCGATCCGGGTCCAGGGCGGCACCTCCGACGGCGCCGGCGTCCTCCCCGGCCGCCAACATGGGGGCGCCGCCGCAGTACAGGCCCGGGCCGTCGGCCAGACCTTTCGTCACCACCACCTCGGTGTCACAGACTGCACTCCTGAGCCGGGCCCCGGCGGCTATCTCCACGGCCGGCAGGATACCGGGCAGCCTCCGGGTAGCTTTGAGGCCGATTCGTCATGTACCTAGAGCGCATAGACAGCCCCTCCGACCTACGCCGGCTCTCCTTCAAGGAGCTGGATGAACTGGCCTCGGAACTGCGGGCCTTCATAGTCGACACCGTCACCGTCACCGGCGGTCACCTGGGCTCCAACCTGGGGGCGGTGGAGCTGACCCTGGCCATGCACCGGGTCTTCGACTCCCCCCACGACATCCTCCTGTGGGACACCGGCCACCAGGCCTACGTGCACAAACTGGTCACCGGCCGCCGGGACGCCTTCACCAGCCTCCGCCAGGAGGGCGGGCTGTCCGGTTATCCGAACCGGGCCGAGTCCGAGCACGACTGGGTGGAGAACAGCCACGCCTCCACCATCCTCAGCTACGCCCACGGGTTCGCCACCGCTCAGCGGGTCATGGGTGACCCGGGCCGCCGCATCGTGGCCGTCGTGGGTGACGGCAGCCTGACCGGAGGGATGGCCTATGAGGCCCTCAACAACCTCGGCCACTCGGGCTGCAAGGTCATCATCATCCTCAACGACAACGGGCGTTCCTACGCCCCGACCGTCTCACGGCTGTCGCAGAGTCTGACCCGGCTGCGGTTGTCGCGCACCTACCAGCGCACCCGGTTCCGGATGGGCCACGTGGTGGAGGAGATGCCGGTCATCCGCCGGCTGGCCGCCTCGGGTTGGTCCGGCATGCGGACGGCGGTGCAAGGCCTCACCGGTCCCAGCGTTTTCTTCGATGCCCTAGGGGTGCGTTACACCGGCCCCATCGACGGCCACGACATCGAGGGCATGGAGCGGGCCCTGGCCGGGGCGGCCGAGTACAACGAGGGCCCGATCATCGTCCACGTCCTCACCCATAAGGGCAAGGGTTATGCCCCGGCCGAAGAGGACACCGTGCAGCGCCTGCACGACTTCAAGGTCGTTTCCACCGACCCGTCCTCCAGCGCCAGCCCCCAGACCTACACCGACGCCTTCACCGGCGCCATCCTGGCCGCCGCCGAGCGCGACCCGAGGGTCTTCGCCATCACCGCCGCCATGTCGGGGCCCACCGGCCTCCTGCCCTTCGAGAGCCGCTACCCGGATCGCTTCATGGACGTCGGCATAGCTGAGCAGCACGCCGTGACCGCTGCGGCCGGAATGGCGATGGGCGGGCTGCGCCCGGTGGTGGCCGTCTACTCCACCTTCTTCACCCGGGCCCTGGATCAGGCCGTCTTCGACGTGGGTCTGCACAAGCTCCCGGTCGTCTTCGCCCTGGACCGGGCCGGCATCACCGGTGACAACGGCCCCAGCCACCACGGCATCTTCGATCTGGCCCTGACCCTGGAGATCCCCGGCCTCACTGTGTACGCGCCTTCCTCGGCCCAGGAACTCACGGCCATGCTCGATCACGCCTTGACCCTGGAAGGGCCCTCCGCCATCCGCTGGCCCAACGGCGCCGCCCGCCAGATCCCCGACTCCGAAGTCGGCGCCGGCCTGGAAGCCAGGCAGCTGCTCTCGGGCGAGGACGTCTGCATCATCGCCGTGGGCCACATGGTCGGAGCCGCCCAGGAGGCGGCGGAGAAACTGGCCTCGGAAGGCATCGGGGTCACCCTCTGGGACCCCCGGGTGCTCGCGCCGTTGGACCCGGCCATGCTCAGCGACGCCGCCCGCCACCGCTTGGTCGTGACCGTGGAGGACGGGGTGCGGGAGGGCGGAGCCGGGAGCCACATCCACGGCGCCCTGTCCGACCTGGACGGGGGCCGGCGCTGTCCGCCGGTGCTCATCCTGGGCACACCGCTGGACTACATCCCCCACGCCAAGCCGTCCGCCATCCTCGCCCGCCTGGGCCTGGACGGGGAGGGTATCGCCGGTTCGGTGCGCCACGCCCTGGCCGCCGCCGAGCCGGGCTGAGCCGGCCGCCCCAGACCCGGCGGGCGCCG
>Ga0307372_10002298_pt1 | contig 31871 bp, 32 predicted proteins | sample OX1MG_FD_202533 | JGI IMG/M metagenome (GOLD analysis project Ga0307372, IMG submission 202533) | Soil microbial communities from Risofladan, Vaasa, Finland - OX-1 | ecosystem: Environmental > Terrestrial > Soil > Coastal area > Acid sulfate soil | place: Finland: Risofladan, Vaasa | collected... | reverse complement strand
GGCGTCGCGGTCGACCAGCTTCAGGCCGGTGGCGAGCTCGGTCTCGTAGCGATTCGGCGTGATCGCGGTGGCGCCACGGTAGATCGAAAAATCATGGGAGCGGCGCGGATCGACGATCACCGGGATATGGCGGCGGCGCGCGCCGTCGATCAGCGTGCGCAGCAGGGTCGGCGTCAGCAGCCCCTTGTCGAGGTCGGAGATCAATACGCCGTCGGCCTGCTTGAGCTCGCGTGCGATGCAGGCGACCAGCGCCTTTTCGCGGCCCGGGCTGAGTGCGCCGGTAGTCTCTTCGTCGACCCGCAGGAGCTGTTGCGTGGCGCGATGCGCGGTCTGCACCGACCCCAGCATCCGCTCCTTGACGATCGTCGGGCGGCCGTCGTCCTCGAGCACCGAGCGGGTGCTGACGCCGAGCCCGTCGAGAATTTCGCGCAGCCGCTGACCGTTGCGATCGGCGCCGACCACGCCCAGCGCCGCGACCTCGGCACCCAGCGCGCGCAGGTTAGCCATCACGAACCCCGAGTTGCCGAGCTTCTCCTCGCGCCGGGTCACGTGCAGCACCGGGATGGGCGCTTCGGGCGAGATGCGCGAGACGTCGCCCCACAGGTAACGATCCAGCACCAGCTCGCCCGCCACCAGCATCCGCACCGGCTTCAGGTCGGGCATCGCGACGGCGGCGCGCTCGCGTCGGGCGGCGGGAGTCTTTCGGCGGGCCATGATGCGTGATGATAGGGGATGTGACGCGCCGGTCAAACCTCCGCCGCGCATCCGACTTTGCCGCGCGCACCTATCTATGCTGTAAACGGAAGGCGGCGATGCGCCGCGGGAGTATCGAAACATGGCACTCAGAACGGTCGATGAATACAAACAATCGCTGCGCGACGGGCGCGCGGTGTTCTTTCGCGGCGAGCGGGTCGACGACGTCACCACGCATCCGGTGATCGGGCTCGCGGTCGAGCATGCCGCCACCGACTACCGGATGGCGGAGGAGGCGCACTACCAGCAGCTCGCGGTGGTGCACGAGGGCGGCGCCCGCTACAGCCGCTACTACCAAATCCCGCGCGGCGCCGAGGATCTGCTGGCGCGCAAGGATCTGATCGCAGCGGCGACTCGCGAGGGCGCCACGCTGGTGGTGCTGATCAAGGAGATCGGCACCGACGCGCTGCTCGCGCTCACCGTCATGGGCGAGCGGATGGCGGCGGCGGGCAAGCTGCCCTATCGCGAGCGCATCCGCGATTTCTACGTCCACTGCCGCGACCACGACCTGGCCGTGGCCGTGGCCCAGACCGACGTCAAGGGCGATCGCGCACTGGGTCCCTCGGCACAGGAGCATCCCGACTACTACCTGCGGATCGTCGAGGAGCGCAGCGACGGGATCGTGGTGCGCGGCGCCAAGGTCCATACCTCGGTCTCGACCAACGCCAACGAGATCATCGTGCTGCCGACCCGCGCCATGCGGCCCGAGGACAAACCCTACGCGGTGGCCTTCGCGGTGCCGGCCAACGCGCCGGGCCTCAAGATGATCGCGAGTCCGCACGGCTCCGGGCCCAAAGACCCCTTCGAGCATCCGATCAGCGCGCGCCACAAGATGATGGAGACGCTGACGGTGTTCGACGACGTGTTCGTGCCGCGCGAGCGGGTCTTCCTGCAGGGCGAGACCGAGTTCGCCGGGCCGATCGCGCTCAACTTCGTGCGCTTCCATCGCTTCACCGCGGTCTCCTACAAGCTGCCGCTGCTGGAGCTGCTGGCCGGGGCCGCCTACGCGATCGCCGAGGCCAACGGCACGCTGCGCGCGGGCCATGTGCGCGACAAGCTGACCCAGCTCGCCGCTTACCATACGACGGTGCGCGGACTGATCGAGCATGCGGCCGCGTCGTGCACCATCGAGGAGGGCGTCGCGGTGCCTAATACGCTGCTGACCAACGTCGCCAAGTATCACTTCGCGCACCATTATCATCAGGCGGTGCAGATGGTGCAGGATCTGGCCGGCGGATTACTGGTGACGGCGCCGGCGGCCGAGGATCTCACCAGCGAGGCGACCCGCGCCTACGTGCTGCGTTACCTCGGTGGCGCCAAGGGTTTCGATTCCGAGCGGCGACTGCGGCTGCTGAATCTGATCGGCGATCTGACCGCGTCGGATTTCGGCGGCTACCAGGAGGTGCTGGCGGTCCATGCCGAGGGCGGCCTGGAAGCCGAAAAACTCCAGGCCTACCGCGAATACGATTTCGCTCCGCACGCCGCCTACGCCCGCCATCTGGCGGGAATCGATTAGCCCGGGCACTGCGATATTCCGCATCAAAGGAGATCGACGGTGAGAACCGGCAAGCAATATCTCGACAGTCTCGGCGACGGACGTGAGGTATGGTTCAACGGCGAACGCGTCAGGGACCTCACCAGCCATCCGATTCTGAGGCGCAGCCGAAGCATGCCCTGAGGCTGCTCGAAGGGAATTCTTCACGGAGCCTGCCCTGAGCAGAGCCGAAGGGCAGACTCCGTTCAGAATGACAACCTGACTTGCGCAGAGGTTCCCTGGGTTCGACGTCGCTCATTACGGTTGCGGTCTTGGCTTGCCGTTGACCACCGGGATGAACTCATGCTCGACGGTATATTTTTTGAGACCCCGGCTCGCTTTCTGCAGGCTGTATTTCGCGGCAAGCGCGACGCCTCTGACGCTGTCGTAGCGCAAGGTCTGCAGATCGCTGGTCGCCTCGGGTGTCCCAATATCGGCCAGGATCCAGGCGGCGAATTCGCGGTCATAGGCATTGTCGCTATGCTTCCATTTGATCGCGTCGCTCATCCCAGCATCGCGGTTGCCGAGGAAGCGCTCGTCCTTGGCCGCTTCCGCCTTCTCGCAATCCAGGGCCATCAGGTCGCCGTGAGAAGGAGCCTCCAGCTGCGGGGGCGGCGCGAGGACCGTCGGAGCGAAAAGGGTCGCCGACCCGTCCGGCCCGTGATACTTGGCCACCACCGGTGGCTCTGAATACGAAGGTTTGGGGCCGAACGCCAGTCCGCTCGGCGGTTCGCTGCCGGCGCTAGCGGCGGCCCCAGGACGCTGAGCGGCTAACGCCTGCTGCGCCCGCTCGTTTTGCGCTTCGATTCGGCTGATATCTTTCTGCAGCCACGCGAGGTCTTCTTGGTAATAATGTTTGTACTGGCTGCTGACGTCGGTGTAATCGCTCCCGGTCCAGGCGTAAATCACGTCCCATATCGCAATGCAGTGTTGAGCGCCCTCATAACCGGTCAAATCGACAGGCGCTATCAACTCAAGCTTGCCGTCTCCTCCGAGGTGCTTGATTTCTGGGGCCGCCACGAAATGGGCGAAATTGAAATCGTATACGTCGAAGCCGCCGGCGGTCTTGTCGACCACATTCAGGTGGCAGAACCTGCCATCACTTTGACTGACGACTAGGGACAAAGTTCCGGAACCGCGCAGATCGACGAACTTGGCATAACAGATGCTGTCTGGCTGGTCCGGGACGCCGTCAAGCTCACTCATGAAAGCCTTGATCGCGCCGTCGGAAGGCCGATTGGCGGCTAAATTGTGCGGCGCCTTCACCGACCAATCGACGGAGGCAATGTCCGGCGGCGCCGCCGATGCGCTGAATGCGAATAACAGCGACATGCCGGTTATCGCGGCCGTCAGTGCGAGTTTGAGCATGGCCATCCTCCAAGTCCACGTCGGAATGTATCGACAGCGTCGAGCGGCTGCTCAGCCACGATTCGGGCGCCGAACATTCGCAGCGGTAGTCCCCGCCGTTACTTTCCTGCGGCCAGAAATCGGCTGTCGTCCAGACAGCTCGCTCGCGCCGCTCGCAGATGCTCGCGCAGCCGGTCGGCCAGTTCGCCGACCGCGGGCTCGCGCAGCATCGCGCTATGAGCGCCGGGGAACGGCAGCGTCAGATTGAGCTCGACCACGGCGGGGCTCCTCATCGACAGGCGATCCCAACCGAGCAGCGGATCGGGATGGTAGAGCGCGGCCGACGGCCGGCCCGTTAGCCGGAACAGGGTAACCGGACCGGGATAAGGGCGGGGTCGATAGCTCCGACTCGCAGTCAGGGCGGCGGTGCGCCAATTGAAATAGATGTTGCGCTGGGGAACCGGTCGACCTCGCAAGCGGCGCAAGCGAAGCCGCACGCGCATCATCCACAGCTCGCGCAGCTCCGCGAGCACGCTTGACCAGGAGCGATCAGCTCGTTGGGGGAAGGGCTCGCCAAAGCGGCGGAACAGACGAAAGCGCAGCGGCGCGTTCCAGCGCATCCGCGGATAGCCCGGACCGAAGGTGTCCAGCATCGCCACCGACGCGACCTGCTCGCCGCTACGCGTCAGCTGTTGTGCGATCTCTAACGCCACCAGGCCGCCGAATGACACGCCGCCCAGGAAATAGGGCCCGTGCGGCTGAACGCCGCGTATCGCGTCGGCAAAATAGCCGGCCAGCTCCTCAACCTTGCGCATCGGAGCGCCCGCGCCGTCGAGACCGGGAGGCTGCAGGCCATAGAACGGTTGCTCCTCCCCGAGACGACGGGCAAGCGCGACCAGCGCGAGTACACCGGCGCCCGCCCCGGGCAGGCAGAAAAGCCCCGGCTGATCGCCGTGCGGCTGGAGCGTCACGACGGTCGGCCACGAGGGCGACCAGTTGGCGTCGCGCAGGATCGCCGCCTGGCGCTCCACGGTCGCGGCCTCCAGCAGCATCGACATCGGCAAGGGCTTGGTCGAGAGGGCTTCAAGCCGGGTGATGAGCTGCAAGGCGAGCAGCGAGTCGCCGCCCAGCTCGAAGAACTCGTCGCGGATGCCGACCGGCCACGTGCCCAGCAGCTCCTCCCAGATGCGCGCGATCTGCAGCTCGTCGGGGTCGCGCGGCGGATCGACGCCGGTTCGGAGCGGCTCCGGATCGGGAAGTGCGTGGCGATCAATCTTGCCGCCGGGCGTGACCGGCAGGGTATCGAGCCGCACGAAGGTGGTGGGAATCATCGGCCCGGGCAGGCTTTGCGTCAGCCGCCGGCGCAGCTCGGCCGCGCTTGCCTCACTGGCGACGTAAGCAATCAGGCGCGTCTCGCCCGAGTTATCGGGCCGCCCGATTACCATCGCCTGGCGCACCGACGAGTCAGTCATCAGCGCCGCCTCAACCTCGGCCACCTCCACCGTGAAGCCGCGGATCTTAAGCCTCGAATCGCGACGTCCGAGATGGACCAGGCATCCGTCGGGCAGCATCAGACCGCGATCGCCGATGTGTAACAGGCGCCGCCCGTCGGGGCATTGCGAAACCACCGTCGCCGTCAGCTCGGGCTTTCGCCAGTAGCCGCAAAACAGGTAAGGGCTGCGAATCGCAATTTCGCCGACGCCAGCGACCTCGCGACCATCGTCGTCGAGCAGCACGACCTCGGTGTCGGGCACTTCGTATCCGACCGGAGCGATCGGTCCTTCGAAGGAAGTGGCGTGATCGGCGAAAAACATCCGGATCAGGTTCAACTCGGTCGCGGCCAGGGTATTGAGCAGCAGGGTCGGCTCCGGAAAGTGCTGACGATAGAGCTCGAGGTCGGCGCGCATCAGCGTCTCGCCGCCGAGTCGGATCAGGCGCAAGGCGGGGAACGCCGCGCCTGCCGGCAGCGCCTGAGCGAGACCCCGGAACACCTGCGGCGTCGAGTGGTAAACGGTGATCGCTTGCTCGCCGATCCAATCGGCCAGCCTGGTGAAACCCTGCGCGCGCAAGTCAAACAGATGAAGCGAAGCACCGTTCAAGATGGCGCCGAAGATCGGCGAGGGCGCCGCGCTGACCTCGTAGTAGTGGATCAGCGAAAGCCGGTCGGCGGCGTCGAGATGGGCGCCGTTCGTGTAATTCATGATGTAGTGCAGGACGTTGCGATGGTTCTGCACGACGCCCTTGGGAACCCCGGTCGAGCCCGAGGTGTACAGGATGTAAGCGAGCGCGTCGGGCGGAATCGCCAGCCCCAGGTTTCGCTCGGCAACGGAGTTATCGGCGAGCCGGTCAACCATCAGGGTCTTGACCGTGCCGCCCGCGAACTCGCGCGCGACAGGAGCGCTGCGCTCATTGGTCAGGATCAGGTCAGCCTGGGAGTCTGCCAGAATCGTCGCCAGTCTTGCGGTCGGCAGCCGCGGGCTCAGCGGCACGTAAACGCGTCCCGCCTTCAGCACGCCAAGAATCGCACCGATCGCAAGGGCTTCCTGCTCGAACAGCAGCACCACCGGCCGATTGCCGGGCGGCGTCGCCTCCAGTATCGCCCTGGCGACGCGATTGGCGAAACCGTTGAGCTCGCCGTAGCTCCAGCGCCGCGTCTCGTCGCACAGGGCGAGCGCGGAGGGGCGCCGCGCCGCCTGGCTCTCAAAGCGGGCGCTAATCGATTGTTCGATTTCGGCCGGTGCGAAGGGAGTAAAGGCGTTGGCCGGCCGCACGCGCGCGCCGACGCTGCCCCGCTCCGGTTCGATCACGCGCTGCGCAGCTCGATGGTGTTGCCGTCGGGATCGAGGAACCAGAGCTGGCGGCCGGTGAGACGCCGCTCGACGTTGCCGATCACGGCGCCGGCGGCGCTGCCGTCGAGATACTCGATACCGAGCTTGTCGAGCTCGGCCTTGGCGGCGTCGAGATCGTCGACGTCGAGCGCGATATGCGGTCCGGCCGGATCGATCTTGCGGCCCGACTCGCGGCTCTCGATCACATGAATCATGTTCTGGCCGACCCCGTACCAGGCGCCGTCGAACGGGAAGTTCGGCCGCTCCATCGTCGGCAGCCCCAGCACCCGGGCGAAGAATTCCTTGGTACGCTTCGCGTCGCTGACCCGCAGCCCGACATGGTTCAGTCCGTTCACTTTGACCATCGTCTTTGCTCCTTGATTCCCGCCGCTCACTCGAAGGCGTTCTCGCCGGTTATATCGCGTCCCAGAATCAGCGTCTGCACGTCGTAGGTGCCCTCGTAGGTGTTGACGGTCTCGAGGTTCAGCATATGACGGATAATCGGGTACTCGTTGACGATCCCGTTGGCGCCCAGCATATCGCGCGCTGCCCGGGCGATCTCGAGCGCCTCGCTGACGTTGTTGCGCTTGGCGAAGGAGACCTGCTCGGGACGCATGCGGTCGGCGTCCTTGAGCCGTCCGAGCTGGAGGCATACCAGCTGGCCCTTGGTGATCTCGGTCAGCATCCGCACCAGCTTGTTCTGCACCAGTTGGTAGCCGGCCAGCGGACGCGAAAACTGCTTGCGCGACTTGACGTAATCGAGCGCGCAGTTGTAGCAGGTGCGGGCCGCGCCGAGCGCGCCCCAAGCGATACCGTAGCGGGCCTGGGTCAGGCACGACAGCGGCGCCTTGAGGCCGCGCGCGGTGGGCAGATGGGCCTCGGGGCCGACGCGGACGTCTTCCAGGATCAGTTCGGAGGTGATCGACGCGCGCATCGAGAACTTGCCGTGGATATCGAGCGTCGTAAAGCCCGGCGTGCCCTTCTCCACCAGGAAGCCGGTTATCCCCTCCTCGACGCGGGCCCATACCACGGCCAGGTCGGCTATCGAGCCGTTGGTGATCCAGCGCTTGGTGCCGTTCAGAATCCAGCCGCTGCCGTCGCGACGCGCCCGGGTCTCCATCCCGCCGGGGTCGGAGCCGTGGTCGGGTTCGGTCAGCCCGAAGCATCCGATTATCCGTCCCTGCGCCATCCCGGGCAGGTAGCGATTCTTCTGCTCCTCCGATCCCCAGGCGTAGATCGCGTACATCGCCAGCGCGCTCTGCACCGAGGCGAACGAGCGCAACCCCGAGTCGCCGGCCTCGAGCTCCTGCATGATCAGTCCGTAGGCGACATTGTTCATCCCGGCGCATCCGTAGCCATGGAGATTGGCGCCGAAGATTCCGAGCTCGGCCATCCGGGGGATTAGCTCAGTTGGAAAGGTTTCTTTGGCGAAGTGGCGTTCGACATCGGGCAGGATTTCGCGTTCGACGAATTGTTTGACCGTATCGCGCGCCATCCGTTCTTCTGAGCTCAGCAGAGAATCGAGGCTGAAAAAATCGAGATCTTTTAGTAAATCCGCCACATTATACTCCTACGATCCAAGAAAATCTGAACTTTCAAAATAGCCGTTCTAATGCTAAAGCAAGCCTCCGGCTAACATTGAGGTTAATTCGGAATTAACAATCCTACTATTTGCTTGAATGCACCGCATCAGATATTTTCATGTAAGAACAATTTCTCAATGCATATCGAAACGCTCAAAGTCTTCTGCGATATCGTCGAGAGCGGCAGCTTTTCTTACGCCGCGTCACAAAACTTCGTCACCCAGTCCGCAGTGAGCCAGCAGGTCCGCAGCCTTGAAGAAAAATACGACTGCCGATTGATAGAACGAGGCCGCGCGGGTGTCAAACCGACCCCGGCGGGCCAGATGCTCTACCATGCCAGCAAGGAGATCGTACAGCGTTACCTCGAGCTGGAAAATCGGCTGCGCGAAATCGGCTCGGTGGTGGCCGGCTCGATTCGGGTCGGCACGGTCTACAGCGTCGGCCTGCACGAGCTGCCGCCGTTTCTGAGCGAGTTTCTGCGCACCTATCCGGCCGTCAACGTGCACCTGGAGTACCTGCGCTCGAACCGGATTTACGAGGATCTGCTCGAGGGCAAGATCGACCTCGGGGTGGTCGCCTATCCGGCCAAGCGCGGACAGATCGTGACCGTGCCGTTTCGCGAGGACGAGCTGGTGCTGGTGGTGCCGCCGGAAAATCCGCTGGCGGGCCACGACCAGATCAGCGTGACCGACCTTGCCGGGCAGAACCTGGTCGGCTACGAACGCGACGTCCCGACCCGCAAGGCCTGCGACCGTATCCTGCGCGACCATGGCGTCAAGCCGCAATACGTGATCGAATTCGACAATATCGAGACCATCAAGCGCGCGGTCGAAATCGGCCAGGGTGCGGCGATCGTGCCGCGGATGGCGGTCGAGCTGGAGGCCGAGCGCGGGACCCTCAAGATTATCTATTTCCGGGAAGGGACCTTCGTCCGTCCGCTGGCGATTATCTACAAGCGCGGCCGCGAGCTATCGCCCGCGGTGCGCAAGTTCATCGAGGTCCTGACCGCCTCGCGCCACGACACCTCGCGCCGCAACGAGGCCGAGAACCACTCCGAGCCGAGCCGCAACGACCGCCCCGAGAAAGCCGAGAAGCAAGCCTAGGGCTTAAGCGCCGCGGTCAACTGTTCGCGATCGAAGCCGGCGATAATCCGGCGGCCGGCGACCGTCAACGGCCGCTTGATCAGGTTCGGCTCCGCGGCCATCAGGCTCAACGCCTGCGCGACGCTGAGCGCTTTGCCGGCCAGACCACGAGCCTTGAAGGCGGGGCTGCGGGCATTGAGGAAGTCGCGCGGGTCGCGCCCGGCGAAGAGCTGCTGCAGCTCCTCGACCGAGGGCGGATGGCGGGCAAAATCGTGCTCCTCGAGCTCGACGCCCAACTCGCTGCGCAAGAAACTTCTTGCGTTGCGACAGGTGGTTCAGGTCGACTTCCAGAAAAAGCGCGCCCGCTTCATCCGCCGATCCTCTCAAATCCCTTTGCCGGATCCCTTGCCGGAATCCCTTCCCAAACTTCGCTACTGGACCGAAGTGCCCGGCAGCGGCGCGGCGGGCAGGCTGCTGGCACCGCTATTCCGGTACGGGCCGGAGCTGACCGGGCCGGCGCCGGAGTCCATCGAACCACCGCCGCTCGACGATCCTGCGCTCGGCACGCTGCTCGATCCGATCGCACTGCCGCCCGAGCTCATCGCGCTGTTGGCGGCGACGCTCGGGCCGGGGCCGGCCGACGACGACGGCGAGAGGCTCCCCGAATAGCCCGCCGGCGCGTTCGGCGGCGGCGGCGAAGTGACGTTGGGTCCGCTGAAGTAAACCGGCTTCTTGCCCTGGATCATCTCGGGCGTCAGCACGTAGTCGCCGCCCAGCGAGCTGCGCCAGATGGTATCGGCGACCTGCTTGTTGCCGCCCGTCACCAGGTAGCCGCCGCCTCCGACCAAGCCGCCGCCCGCCGCGTAGAGCAGCTTGGCCGGGATGTAAAGCAGATTGCCGAACAGCGCGGCCGCGCCGTAGCCGGCGCCCTGCCAGTCGACGCCGCCCTGGGCCGGCTGCGGCACCTGCACCTGGTTTTGCGGCTGGACGCCGGACGGCGGATTCTGCGCCATCGCACTCGCCGGCAGCAGCATCATCGCTGCGGCTATCAGCATCGCGAATTTTCCGGATTTTGTAACCATGACCTCTTCCTCCTTCCCCCTCCACCAACAAAGCGCGAATTTTATTGCGTCCGCAGCACCGCCTCCCGAGGCAGCAGCCCGACCAGGTAGTCGAAGGCGCGCGCCAGGTAGTCGCGGTCCTTGGATTCCAGCGTGAGTTTGACCCGGTAGTCGGCGTCGTCGAATTTCGGATACGAACCGAGCATCAGTTCCGGAAAGCGCGCCATACAATCGTTCAGATAGGCCGCGATGATCGATTCGGTCGCGCTGGTATAGATGACGCGGATGAAAAACGGGTCGGATCGATAACGCTCGGCGATCATCCTGAGCTTGGGCTCGAACAGTTGCGGCACGCCGGGCAGGATATAGACGTTCTCGAGCTGGACGGTCGGGAACCACAGCTCGCTGGCATGGTTCAGGATCGCGCCCTCGGGTATCTCGGCCATCTTGAGCCGTGCCGGATTCGACCGGCCCGACGAATGCTCATTGATCAGCGCCGCCAGCTCCTGGTTGAGAATCAGCTTACGGCCGAACGCGCGCCCGACGCCTTCCAGCGTCAGATCGTCATGGGTCGGGCCGACGCCGCCCGAGGTCACCACGAAGTCGCAGCGCGCGGCGCATCCGCGGACTTCATCCGCGATCGCGTCGAGCTCGTCGGGCACCACGACGATCCGCTCCAGGGCGACGCCGGCGGCGCGCAGTTCGCGGGCCGCGAAAAAGGCGTTGCTGTCCTGGATCTTGCCCGACAGGATCTCGTTGCCAACCACGACCAGCGCGCAACTGCGTCTGTTCATACTACTTCGGGTGGGCTCTAACCTCCGCCCCACCCCACACATCCTGCTGGATTATCCCAGTCCGAGGGCTGTGGATACAAGCCGGGGTCGGCGCGGCGCTTGCCCCTGATGGCGCCGGGGGCGGGGCTAGGGCTTAATGTGGATTTCGCTTCTAATCCGTTGCCCGGAATCAGCGTGGCACGCTGGCGCAGCGTCACGTAGCCCCATCCTCGGATTGCGGTAGAAGATAGACCCCACTCACTGTAAAGTCCTCAAGGTTCCCACCCTCATAGAGGTTTGGATGAAAACTCTGGAGCGCAATCATTGCTTTCCGGCAGTGCGATGCATCTTCAAACATCTGAAAAAGTCCGAACTCGTTGAGCTTAGGAGTAAAATGACACCGTACCAAGTTGCTTAACACAGCTATCGGTGCCTGGGGTATGTCCTTTAGGGGTCCAGACAGCAATGCCAGGAAAATGAGCGAGTCGCCGTTGCCGCCGAGAGAAATATCGAAGCCGAGGAATCCCGCGCCATGGTTCGTTGTCGAGTGACCATCAGTCACTTGAATAAGTTCGAACTGCTTACTTGGAAAATGTAGATTGCACAGCTTTACATATCGAAGTGCTTTGGTCAGATCGTGAATGAATCCCGACCGCCCGGTTTCCTCTAGGTACCACGTGTAGAGTTGATTGATTTCGTGATCCTCCGTGAATTCTTCACAGTATATGGGCTCACTCCGATTCGTTCCCCGGTAAGAGGCTGAAGGACCGGAAACCGCATAGCTCTGGCCATTGCGAATTAAGTAGTTCACGACACTGCCTTACGGTAACTGATAACCGTTTGGAACGAGCACATTGGCCCGTCTGTTTGGGCGAGGATTCCCCTTGTGGGCGTTCAGCAGCGCCTCTTTCAATCTGACCTCACCGTTAGGCGGCCAGAGTTCGTATGACGCTTCCCAGGCCTGCCGCTCGCGGCCACCTTACAGATGGAATGCCTGATTTGATCTGGCCGCTATTGCCGGTGTCAATGGTGGGTCAGAACGACGTCCACGGCAAATGAATTGGCTGACCCTCCTGCCACCCCATGTACTCCCAGACCACGGTCGAAACGATGAGCACTGCGGTCATCAATAAGCTCTTCAAAAGGATCCACCGAAATCCGGCCCTGATTTCCTCGATAGGCTTTCTGTGGTAAGTCAGCTGGCTGATGGACTCGCCAACCACGACCGCCACGTAAATTCCGACGAATACGTAGACCCAAGCTAGTCTCATACGGCTTGTCCCTAAGTTTTCACAACCGTTGACTGCCTCGCTGGAGACGTCAGCGGATCTTCCACTTCGAGCCTACTTATAAGTTTGTGCCGAATCACTTGCGCTTGGGCGCGCCAAAGATTCTCCAAGGTTTCCCGCAAAGTCTCCCGATGAGCGGCGAATGTTCAGGCCTGGCGGGCTTGATCGATATCGGGGGCCTGCGCTTTGACGTAGTCGCGGAGCTGGCGCTTGAGGCGGCCTTCGATCTGGCGCACGCGTTCGCGGCTGATGCCGAATTTGTCGCCCATCTGCTGCAGTGTCAGCGGCTCTTCGGCCAGTAATCGAGAGCGGAAAATCTCGAGCTCCTTGCCGCTCAGGGTGCTGGCGAACTCTTCGACCTTGTCGTGCGCGAAATCGCGGAACTGCGCCGCGGCGAGCTCGCTCTCGGGGTTGCGCCCGGGATCGGGCAGCACGTCGAGCAGGTGGGTTTCCTCCTCGGCGCCGACCGGCTGATCGAGCGACAACTCGCTATGGCCGAGCCGCTCCTGCATCTCGACCACTTCGCTCTCCTTGACGCCGAGCCGCTGGGCGAGCAGCCGCGGCTGGGGCGTGAAGCCCTCGGCCTGCAGGCGGTCCATCTCCTTGCGCAGATTGAAGAACAGCTTGCGCTGCGCCTGGGTGGTGCCGATCTTGACCAGCCGCCAGTTGTTGATCAGATAGCGATAGATATAAGCGCGCACCCACCATACCGCGTACGAGGGAAAGCGGATGCCGCGGTTGGGGTCGAAATTCTTGACCGCCTCCATCAGGCCGACGTTGCCTTCCTGGATCAGGTCGAGCAGATTTTTTGAGGCGCGCGCGAACTCGTAGGCGATTTTGACCACCAGGCGCAGATTGGCGGTGACCAGCCGGTAGGCGTCGCGCGGGTCGTGATGCTCATGATAATGGCGCGCGATAGCGACCTCCTCCTCGCGCGTCAGCAGCGGGAAACGCCGGATTTCGGACAGATAGCGGCTGACCGGATCGAGCGGGACCAGCGCCCCGCCGGCGCCGTCGCGCTCGGCGCCGTCCTCAAGCGCACCGGCGCTCGCGGCCGCTTCGCCGTAGTCGTCGGCCTCCCCCAGCTCGGCGGGCAGCCCGGCGGCGGCCACCTCGGGGAGATTCTCGGGCTCGGCCGCCGGCTCGATCTGGGGACTCAGCGCCGGCGTGGCCCGTTCGACCGCGGGCGGAGCGCTGCGGCGTGATTTGCGGGTCGCTTTACTGTGCTTGCGTTGCACCGCGAAATCTCCGTTACAGGGGGACCGGCAATTCCGGATGACGCCGGGGGGGCTTCACGCCCGGGGGATCGATTAGCTGCGGCCGGCGTCAGGATTCGCGCTGCGGCCGCACCAGGACGACCTTGGAGGCGGCGATTTCGCGCAACGCGGTAACGACTTCCTTGTTGTCCGATTCGACCAGCGGACGGGCGCCTTTGAGCAGCATCTTGGCGCGGCGCGCCGCCGCCAGCACCAGTTCGAAGCGGTTAGGGATCTGCTCCAGACAGTCTTCGACAGTTACTCGGGCCATGATTGATCAATTCTCCGGCCATCGATCCGCCAAGTCAATCGCACGGGTGGGCTCTGACTCCCTCCCCCAAAACTGAGGGGGAGGGAGCCAGAGAATCACCGACATCATCGCAAACTAACCGCCGACCCTCGCCCGGCGCGGATCCCGATCACAATTGGATGTCCTGGATCACAGAGACTCGATTGCGGCGGCCAGGCTGTGCAGCGCGGCAGCGACCGCGGCGAGGCGATACGAGGATGCTAAGGCACGGACCTGGCGAGTGCCGAAGCAGATCGAATATGACGCCAGCAAACCGAAGCAGTTGAAGGTTTTCATTTTAATTTCGGGCATCGAGCGCCAATGTATATTTCCATTCCCCCGGGTAGGGATGAGTCGCGTCCGGTGCTGTCGACTTCCGGTTCGACGCAATTAATTTCTGCTGCCAATCGAGCTAAGGCTTTTGACGGCACCGGTGAACCGTCAATTCTCATGCCCTCAATCGTCGGACCAGCGAGGAGAAACTTGGGGACGGGCCAGCCTGCAAGCTTCAGGGCTTCTTTTAAACTTATTACGAATCGCTCGCTTCGCGGATCGGACACGGCAATCGCAACCCTTTTCATCGGATACTGAGAGAGGACGGCCGCCCAATGCCGAATCTGGCGTTCATTTAGTGCAGGCCATTCTTCGGCCTCACGGGCATTTTTATATTGTTGAAGGCTCGCGACGGTCGTCTGAAGCGACCGCAACGACCGCAATTTTTCCTTCAGGTCATTGGCTGTCGTCAGGTTCGTCTGTCCGCCTAGCAGGTGTCCGATAACGTCGAGTTGTCCCTTGGTAAAATCTTGGCCTTCCTTTAATGATGCAATGAGAGCGCTTTCCTCATGGTCTGAAATGCCGCTATAAACCGCGACCGCGACGCCTATGGCTATTAGGCTCCAGACCAGAACCCAATCCTTGCGTGTTAGTTTGCGTTCCAACAGGAAGAAGCCAACAACGCCAAGAACGACGTCGTAAACAACCCAGAAAAAAGTGGGCATAGCGGTCCCCCTAGGAAGATTCTCCTAAGGTAGTGCCCTTCCCGACTACCTGCCAACGGCGTACAGCGGCCGCATGGGCGGTCCCTATGCTCAACGGATCCTGTTCTTTTCTGCCGTCCGTGCGGCGACTACCACGAGAAATCGTACCCACATTACGCCGAACAGCAGCGAGCCGCTGAGCGAAGCAAGGCCAAGCCGAGACCGAGACAGTAAAGGCCCGAAAGCGGGCCTAGGCGAAAACTGAAGGGGAGTCAGAGGGCGGCGGCCAGGCTGTGCAGCGCGGCAGCGACCGCGGCAGGACTCGCGATTCGATAGCGCGCCGCGCTCTCGCCCTCGCCACCCACCTTGACCGTCACGCCGCGACCGGCCAGCGCCCGAAAGGCATCCTCGTCGGTCAGATCGTCGCCGAAATAGACCGGCTGCCCGGCGCCACCCAACCGCTCGACCAGCCGCCGCACCGCCGCACCCTTGTCGGCGCCGCGCGGCGCCGCTTCGGCTACTTTCTTGCCGTGTTTCAGTATCAGCTCGCCTTGATGCGCGAGGTAGCGTTCGAAGTCGCTGACGATCGGCGCGGCCACGGCCGGGTCGGCATTGCGATAATGCAGCGCCACCGCCAGCCGCTTATCCTCGACCGCCAGCCCGCAGCCGGCGGGAAGCCGCTCCTGAAGCCATCGCCGCACCCGCTCGAGCTCCTGCAAGGCGGGCTCGATGCCGGCCGCGAGTTCGCGCCGGCCGTCGGGATCGGATAGCTCCAGGCCGTGCACCCCGACCAGGTAGAGACCGCGCTCGAGGCCGAGCAGACGCACGAGCTCGGCCAGGTCCCGACCGCTGATCACGGCGAGGTCGATTCGATCGCGCCGCGCGGCGAGCGCGGCGAGTGCGGCCCGCGCCTGGTCAAGCGGCCAGGCCGCGGCCGGATCGTTCACGATCGGCGCCAGCGTGCCGTCGTAGTCGAGCATCAGCAGCAGGCGGCCGCGCGCCGCGAGATCGTTCAGCAGACCGTCGGGGAACGGGGCGGGCGACTTACCGGACGGAGACACCGGCCAGACTTTCCATCGGCGGCGCGGCGGCCTCGCCGAGCGCGCGCAGAAACTTCGCCGACCAGAACTCGAGGTCGTTGTCGTCGATCTTGGCGCGCATCGCACGCAGCCGCGTGGCCTTCTCGGCCGGATCCATCTCGATCGCCTGGCGCAGCCGGCGCGCGACCGCGTCGGTATCGTAGGGATTCACCAGCAAGGCCTCGGTCAGCTCCTCGGCGGCGCCGGCGAACTCGCTCAGGATCAGGACTGCGTCGTCGGACAGATGGGAGGCGACGAATTCCTTGGCCACCAGGTTCATCCCGTCGCGCAGCGGGGTCAGCAGGGCGATGTCGGCGGCCTGGTAATAGGCCACCAGCTCCTCGGCGTTGAACTGCGTGTAGAGGTAGCGAATCGGCACCCATCCTTCGGAGGAGAAGCGTCCGACCACGCGCCCGATCTGCTCGTCGAGCTGGCGCTTGAGGAGCGCATAGTCGGCGACCTTGGTGCGCGACGGCACCGCGATCAGCACCAGGGCGACGCGCCGATGGTAGGCAGGGTTGTTCTCCAGGAAGCGCTCGAAGCCGGCCAGCCGCTCGATGATGCCCTTGGTGTAGTCGAGCCGATCGACCCCGAGCACGACGATCTGCGAGCGCAGCGCGCGGCGGATTCGCCCGGCGCGCTCGCGCACCCGCTCGCTGGCGGCCAGCCCGGCGAAGAAGTCGGCCGGGATGCCGAGCGGAAAGGCGCCGACCCGCACGCGCCGCTGATCGACGGTGACCTCGCCGCTTTCGCGATTAACGGCGAGACCCATCACATGCTCGCAGCAGTCCAGGAAATGTTTCACGTAGGCGCTGGTATGGAACCCGATCAGGTCCGCCCCCAGCATCCCGCCCAGCAGCTCGCCGCGCCACGGCAGGATACGGAACAGCTGCTCGGGCGGAAACGGCACGTGCCAGAAGATTCCGATCGGCAGCTCGGGGCGCCGCTCGCGCAGCATCTGCGGCACCAGCGCGAGATGGAAATCCTGCACCCAGACCTGGTCGTCGGGCAGCGCCTCGGCGGCGGCCATTTCGGCGAACAGGCGGTTGACGTTCTGATACTGCTTCCAGTACGCGGCGCTGAAGTGGCAGTTCGAGATCATGTAGTGCATCAACGGCCACAGGCCGCGATTGCACATGCCGTAGTAGTAGTTGGAGACATCGCGCTCGCTGAGCGAGGCGAAGATCAACGCGAAGCGCGGATCGCCGGCCGGCAGCAACAGGCGCGCCGGAGTCTTCTGGCCCCCCGACCAGGCGATCCAGAGGCCGCCGTGATGCTCCAGCAGGCGCAGAAAGGTCGAGCCGACGCCGCCCACCGTGGGCTCGATGCGCTCGTGGCCGTTCTCGTGCACCACCCGAATCGGCGCACGGTTGGAGATTACGATCAGTCGTCGACCGTCGCGGTGGCCGCTTATGTTGCCGACCGCCGATGTGCCCCCTGCGTTGGTCCCGTTCATAGCCATCTCTCTCACAATTCGGGCGCCAGCAAACGAGCTCCCGGACCTCCCAACCGAGGGGCGTCGACACGACGAGGGGAAGGACAGAGTCAATTTATAGCGCCGCCAGACGGTGGCGGGCAAGGCGGCGGACAAATACAAACGCCCGAGCCGACGCTGCTGGCCGGCCCGGGCGTGCTCGATGCGAAGCGTGCGGCGTTACTTGTTGGGCTGCGGCGTGACTCTCAGGTAGGGCCGAATTTCCTTGTAGCCCTTGGGAAACTTCTGCTTGAGCTCGGCCGGATCCTTGATCGACGGGACGATAATCACGTCCTGTCCGTCCTGCCAATTCACCGGCGTCGCGACCTGGTACTTGTCGGTCAGCTGCAGCGAATCGATGGCGCGCAGAATCTCCTGGAAGTTGCGCCCGGTGCTCGCCGGGTAGGTGAGGATGGTACGAATCTTCTTGTTCGGATCGATAATGAAGACCGAACGCACGGTCAGCGTATCGTTGGCTTCGGGATGGATCATGTCGTAGAGCGTGGCAACCTTGCGATCCCCGTCGCCGAGGATCGGGAAGTTCATGCGCGTGCTCTGGGTCTCCTCGATATCCTTAATCCAGCCGCGATGCGAGTTGACATCGTCGACGCTGACCCCGATCACCTTGCAGTTGCGCTTATCGAATTCGCCCTTGAGCTTCGACACCATCCCCAGCTCAGTGGTGCAGACCGGGGTGAAATCCTTGGGATGGGAAAACAGGACCGCCCACTTGTCGCCAATCCATTCATGGAAGTGAATCGACCCTTCGGTCGACTCCTGCGTAAAATCGGGAGCTACCGAACCGATATGAAGTGCCATACTGCTTCTCTCCTTTGACTGGGCGCCGGGCTACTTGGCTTTCCTACCAAGATGCCTGCCTTACGGCAAGTTCGTTAAGCTGACTTGGACGGCGCCCAGATTACGCCCTTGTTGTGATGCTACCGGATAAAGATAACTAATATTATCGGTAAAGTTATGTATTCGCAATCAGCGCCGGCGCGGCGCTCGCGATAATTCCGGATCAGCGCTTCTTGCGACGTCCGCGCGCTTCTCGGATTTGCGCCTTGATCCGTTTCTCGCGCCGCTTGCGCCGTCGTTTGATCTCTTTGCGTCTCTCGCTTGCCATCCGGATTTTCTCCGCTCCTCTCTCGATCGATTCGTCGTTCGGCGTCGCCGCCCGAGAATCGCATTATTGCCCAATCGGGGCCCGGCTCAAACCCCTGGCGAAACCCCGGCGCTTGCGAATTGCCGGCCGGCGGGCCAAGCTAGAGTTGGCCTGCGTGAGATTTTCCCGTGTCCGATCGCGACGAATTGATCGAAGCCAACCGCACCTTCTATCGCGCCTTCGAAAGCCTCGACGCCGAACAGATGGAATCGGTATGGCTCAAGGACCCGCAGATTATCTGTATTCATCCGGGCTGGCCGGAGCTCGCCGGATGGGGTCCGATCATGCGCAGTTGGGAGCGGATTTTCGAGAATGTCTTCGAAATGAAGTTCGATCTCCGCGTGGTCGAGGCGCGCGTCAACGCCGACCTCGGCTTCGTACTGGTCGAGGAAAATCTCACCCAGCGCGGCTACGAGGGCGTGGTCAAGGCCAAGCTGCTCTCGACCAACGTCTTCGCGCGCGCCGGCACGCGATGGTGGCTGGTGCTGCATCATGGCTCGCCGGTGATGGCGCCGCCGGCCGACGAACCGCCGCTCCAGTAACGGCGGCGGCACTCAGCGCTCGCGCATCGCACGCACCAGAATCTCGGCCAGTTCGGGACGGGTAAACTCGGGCGGCGGCGCCTCGCCGCGCCGCAGCATCTCGCGCACCTTGGTGCCCGACAGCAGCAAGCGATCGGCGTCATCATGCGGACAGGTCTTGTACGACGCCATCGTGCCGCAGCGCTTGCAATAGAAGGTGTTCTCGAAGCACAGCGGCGTGATGCCGATCTCCTCGGGCGTGAAGCGATCGAAAATCTTCTGCGCGTCGTAGGTGCCGTAGTACGAGCCCACGCCGGCATGGTCGCGGCCCACGATGAAGTGGGTGCAGCCGTAGTTGCGCCGCACGATGGCGTGCAGAATCGCCTCGCGCGGCCCGGCGTAGCGCATATGCGCCGGCATCACCGCCAGCAGCGCGCGATTCTTCGGATAGTAGAGCTCGAGCAGCACCCGGTAGGTCTCCATCCGCACCGCCGCCGGCACGTCGTCGCCCTTGGTCTCGCCGACCAGCGGATGGAGCATCAGGCCGTCGCAGACCTCGAGCGCGATCTTCTGGATGTATTCGTGCGCGCGATGGGTCGGGTTGCGAGTTTGAAACGCCACGATCTTGCGCCAGCCGAGCTCGCGGAACCTGGCGCGCGTCGCGCGCGGCTCGCGCGGACACTCCAGAAACGTGCGGCCCGGGATGTCGGCGAACAAAACCGGCCGTCCCGCGATGCAGGTGGCGTGCGCCTCGAGCACGTTTTTGGCGCCCGGATGGGCCTCGTCCGCGGTGCCGAACACCGCCTCGGCCTCGCGCCGCCGATCGGCGCGGAAAATTTCGTCGATCTTGAGGATCGCGATACGCTCGCCGCTCGGTGCGGCCAGTGCCACCTCGTCGCCCGGCTTCAGGCCGGCCGCCTCGCCCGCCGCGATGCCGAGCGTGATCGGTATCGACCACGGCACGCGCGAGGCGAGTCGCATCGCGTCGCGGCTCTGCACATAGTCGGCCTCGCCCATGAAGCCGGTAAGCGGCGTGAAGGCGCCGGTCGACAACATCTCGAGGTCGGCCAGGTCGCGCGCCGTGAGTGTGATCAGCGGCAGCTTGGCCGCCGCCGCGCTGAGCGCGGCGCGTTCGCCGGCCGGTGCCGTGAGATCGACCAGCGAGCCGCCGCCATGCGGCGTGATTGCGTCTTTCGTGATGGTGTCGCTCATCGCGCGGCCCGCTTTGCGGCGCTCTTTACGGCCGCCGGCGCGCCGGCGATATAGCCGCGATGCTCGAGCGTGGCGACCAGCTTGGCGAGACTTTCCTCGGCCGCCTCGCGATCGCTTTCGATCACCAGTTCCGGGTCAACCGGTTCCTCGTAGGGGTCCGAGACGCCGGTGAAATGCGCGATCTCTCCGCGCAGCGCCTTTTCATAAAGTCCCTTGACGTCGCGGCGCACCAATTCGTCGAGCGCGCAGCGCACGTAAACTTCGAAAAAGCGATCGTGCGCGCGGCGCACCTCGTCGCGAATCTCGCGATAGGGCGAGATCGCGGCCGACACCGCCACCACGCCATTGCGCGACAGCAGCCGGCAGACATAGCCGATACGGCGGATGTTGGTGTCGCGGTCCTCCTTGGAAAAACCGAGTCCCTTCGACAGATTGGTGCGCACCTCGTCGCCGTCGAGAATCTCGACTCGATGGCCGCGCTCGCGCAGTTCCAGCGACACCAGATTAGCGAGCGTCGATTTGCCCGCGCCGGAAAGACCGGTAAACCACAGCGTGAATCCTTGTTCCTGAGACACCGCTACATCCTCATCCTGATTTTTTTAGATCTGCCTAACGAAAAATTACGACCCTCGTGAATCCGACTCGCCGGGACGCGCGGGCCTCCCGCTAAGGATTAACCGGAATCGACGGCTGTTCAAGCCATCCCGGCGGCCGTTCCCGAGCGCTGCCGACCGCCGCCGGGGTCAGCCGCGCCGCCTCCGCGGCCAGCGCGTCGAGGCGTTCGCGTATCCGCACCACCTCGCCGATTATAACGATCGCCGGCGCTGCCGGCCGCTTGCGTTCGATAATCGCCGCGAGCGTGCCGACGGTGCCGGTCAGCAGCCGCGAATCGCTCAGCGTGCCGCGCGAGACCACCACCGCCGGCGTCGCCGCCTCGAGCCCGTGGCGGATAAGCTCGGCGCAGGTCGTCGCCAGCTTCCCGAACGACATATAAAAGACGATCGTCTGGCCGGCGGCCGCAAGCCGGGCCCAATCCGGGCTGCCGTCGCTAGTATAGCCGGTGGTCAGCACGCAGGTATGGGCATGGTCGCGATGGGTCAGCGGGATGCGGGCTTCGGCGGCGCATCCGGCGGCGGCGGTGATGCCGGGTACCACGCGATAGGCGACTCCGGCCCGCGCCAGCGCCTCCATCTCCTCGCCCGCGCGGCCGAAGATCAACGGATCGCCGCCCTTGAGGCGCAACACGCGCAGCCCCTGGCGAGCCTTATCGATCATCAGGCGGTTGATTTCATCCTGACTCAAACCGTGCGCGCCGCAGCGCTTGCCGACGTCGACCTGGACCGCATCGCGACGCACCATCGCAAGGATTTCCGGCGCCACCAGGCTGTCGTGCATCACCACGTCGCAATCGTTCATGAGCCGCAGCGCGGCCAGCGTGAGCAGTTCGGGATCGCCCGGCCCGGCGCCGACCAGGTAGACCTCACCCTGCGAGGTGAAGTCGCCGCTGCAGGCGCGCTCCAGCGCCCGCGCCATCAGCTGTGCAGCGCCGTCGCGGTCGCCGCTGAGCGCGGCGCTCGCGACCGGCCCGCGCACGACTTCCTCCCACAGGCGCCGGCGGGCCGCAGCCGCCGGGAGGCATCGCCGCACCGTCGCGCGCCAGCGCGCGATCAGTGCGGCGAGCCGCCCCACGCCGCGCGGGATGGCCGCGTCGATTCGCGCGCGCAGCTCGCGCGCGAGAAGCGGCGCGACTCCGTCGCTGCCGATCGCCACCGTGACCCCGTCCCGATCGATAATCGCCGGTGCGATATAGCCGCACAGCTCCGGCGCATCGACCACGTTGACCAGCACGCCGTGCCGCTCCGCCGCCGCGGCGACCTCGCGATTGACCTCGGGATCGTCGGTGGCTGCGATCACCAGGCGCCGGCCACGCACCAGTCCGGGCTCAAAGCGGCGGCGCAGGATTTCCACCGCGCCGCCGGCAACACGATCGTCAAAACCCGCGGTTGGATCGGGCGCCACCACCGTCACCGCGGCGCCCGCCGCCAGCAACTGCCGGGTCTTGCGCAGCGCCACCGCTCCGCCGCCGACCACCAGGCAGCGGTAGCCGCGCAGGCGGATAAAGGCCGGAAACCACTCCATGGAATTTCAGCCGAGTCCGATCTCGAGCGACTCGACCTCAAGTCCGCCGCGATCGAAGCGGATCGCGAGCTGGAGCTCGGCGGTGCGAATCGTCATCACGTAAACGCCCGGCGCGCGCAGCGTGGCGCTGATACCGTCGATGGCGCTGTTCTTGAGCTGCGCCAGCGCACGATTGATCGAGCCCAGTCCGGCGGCCAGCTCGATACCGCGCGCGGTCTTGCGGAACAACGCGGTCAGCGCGGCCTCAGCCGGGGGGCCGGCTTCGCGGCGTATCCGTCCGCCCGCGAGCGCCAGCTCGATTATGCTTGCCAGCCGCTCCTGGAGCGCTAGCGGCACCGAGAGCGAATCGATCGCTGCGGCCAGCTCGAGCCAGCGCGCGCCCGCCGCGCGGTCGGTCACGCTGGCGGCCAGTGCGCGCACGCGCGGCGCCAGCAGCTCGCGATGGAGCTCCTCGAGCGCCAGCGGCTCGGTCGAAAGGGTAACGGCGCCGTCGCCGGAATGGATGTGCATCGTGCTTACCTCGTGCAATTGTTTTAACCTCCCGCGGCAGCCGGACCATCCTGATGGCCGCCGAGCAGCGCCGCCAGCTCGTGCTCGAAGCCGCCGGTCTCGATCGCGCAGTGCATCCCGCATTCCTTGGGCGCGCCAGTCTCCCACCACCAGCGGCCGGCGCGCGGATCATCGCCCGGCGCCAGCGCGCGCGTGCACGGTGCGCATCCGATCGACTTGAAACCCTGGTCGTAGAGCGCGTTGTAGGGCACCTGGTTGGCGCGGATATAGTCCCACACCTCGCCCTCGGTCCAATCGGCCATCGGCGCGAGCTTCACGATCCCGCCGTGATCGTGATCGATCTCGAGCTTGCGGATATTGGAGCGCGTCGCCCACTGGTCGCGGCGCAGGCCCGTCACCCAGGCGTCGTAGTTGCGCAGCGCGCGGCGCAGCGGGATGACCTTGCGCACCTGGCAGCAGAGCAGGCGCAGGTTGACGTCGCGATAGAACAGGTTGGGGCCGTGCCGCTGCACCATCCGCTCGACCGCGCCGCTCTCGGGCATGAAAATTTCCACCGCGATTCCGTAGCGCTCGCGAAATTGGTCGATCAGCCGGTAGGTCTCTTCGGGCTGGCGGCCGGTGTCGATAGTGAAGACCCGCACCGCGGGGTCGATACGCCAGGCCATGTCGATCAGCGCGCAGCCCTCGGCCTGGAAGCTCGAACAGATGCCGAGTCGATTGCCGAAGCGCTCAATGGCCCAGGCCAGCACCGCGGCGGGCTCCCGGTCGTCGAGCTCGATCGCGATTTCGCCGGCTTCCAGTTCGTCCATCAGGAGGTTGGGTTCGGAGTCGTACACGATGCTCTCTCCCGTTCAGGAAGCGTTCGCCGATGCGTCGCCGCGCGCGATCGCGATGAGTTCTTCGTCGGCGCTGCGGAGGCAGAAGCGGCTGAAGGTTTCGCCCGGCGCGCGCCGCTCAAGGTAGCCGCCGAACAGCCGCGCGACGTGTTCTTCGACCGCGGCCGAGGGCACCCGGCGCAACAGCGGCTTGCCGATCGCGGCGTCGCGGCCGAGCCCGCCGCGCAGGATGATATCGAACGCCTTCAGCGGCTCGCCGGCCGCTCCACGAGCGGTCGTGCCCTGCAGCCCGATGTCTCCCGTCCAATGCTGCGCGCAAGCGTGCGGGCATCCGTCGAGATTCAGTTTGAGGCCCGCCACCGCGTCGCCGAACTCGGCGACCAAACGCGCCACCACGGTTTCGAGCTTCGACTTGGTCGGCGTCACCGCGAAGTTGCAGTGGGGATCGCCGATGCAGGCGATCGACGAGGCGTGGAGGCCGTTGGCGGAAATTGGAAAGCCGATTTCGCCGATCCGGCCGGTGACTTCGTCGAGGCGCGCGCGCGGGATGCCGGTGACGATGAAATTCTGGCGGCGGGTGAGCCGCAGGTCGCCGCCGAAGCTGTCGAGCAGGTCGGCGATCGCGACCATCTGCGCGCCGCTGGCGAAGCCGAGATGGACCGGAAAGCCGGCGTAGCAGGTGCCCGCCACGCGCCCTTCATGAACGCCCATGTGATCGCTATCGGCCTCGGGCAACGGCAGCTCGGCGAGCTTCTCCAGCTCGCGGCCGAGCCGCTTTTCGACCAGCGCGCGAAACTGATCGACGCCGTAATCGTCGATCATGAACTTGAGGCGGGCCTTGACGCGCGACAGCCGATACTCGGTGGTCAGCCGCCAGACGTCGATAATCGCGCGCAACACGGTGAGCGCCTCGTCGCGCGGGACGAAGACGCCGAGATGGCGTGAGATGCGCGGGGTCGAGGAGAGCCCGCCGCCGACCCGGACGGCGAAGCCGTCGCGGCCGTCGAGCCGGACGCCGACCAGCGCGATACAGTTGATCTCAGGCGCGTTGCATTGAAACGGGCAGGCCGCGATCGTGATCTTGTGCTTGCGCGGCAGGTCCGAGTACTCGCGATTGCCGTAAAAGAAGCGCGCCGCCTCGGCCACCGTCGCGGTCGCGTCGAACAACTCGTCGCGGTCGACGCCCGCCACCGGGCAGCCGGTGATATTGCGCACCACGTCGCCGCATCCACCCATCGTGGTCAGCCCGACGCCCTTGAGCCGCGCGAGAATCTCGGGGAAGCGGTCGAGCGTGATGTAATGAAGCTGGATGTTCTGGCGGGTAGTCAGCTCGCCCTGGCCGCGACCGTAACGGTCGGCGACCTCGCCGATCGCACGCAATGCGCCGGGCGTCAGCCGACCGCCCGGAATCTTGATGCGCATCATGAAGCTGCCGACCTTCGGCTTGTCGTGATAGAGGCCGAACCATTGGAGGCGGACGATATCCTCCTCGGGGACGCTCTCGTAGGAGGTCTCGACCAGCCGCTGCTGCCAGATACCTTCGAGCTCGGTCGGAAACAGATCGTGCTTGAGGCGCTCGACCAGATTGCGCTTGCGGACGGTTTCCCACGAATGAGCCTCACGAATCGGCATGGTCATCGGCCTCGTGGGAAAGAAACTATTTTAATAGACCAGTTTAGTCAATTACTATTAAGACTATTTTACTCTTTTATTAAAAACAGCAGCATTTTCCGACTCTTCCTCACAAAAATACCCGCCTATAGAAGCCCAAAGGCAGCCGCAACCGCAGCCGGCGAATCGAACAGATCGGGCTGACTGGCGCCCAAAGCTGCCAATTGTGCGCGACGCTCAGGATCGGACGCGATGCCGATAAAACGGAGCTCGGCGGCGCGAGCGGCGCGGTAATCGGCGTCGCTGTCGCCGACGAAGATCGCGCCGCGATGTTCACAGAGCGCCAGCGCGCAATGGACCGTCGCCGGTGACGGCTTGAGCGCGAGTCCGCGGTCGCGGCCGACGACGACGCTGACCAGCTCGGCGGCGCGATGGTCGGCGAGCCATCGCGCGACCGTGCGTGAGGAGTTGGAGGTCACCACAGCGCTGGCGCTGCGGCGCGCGCGGAGCGCGCGCAACAGCGCCAGCGCCCCGGGCAGCGGCGCGGCGCGATCCACGCCGGCCAGCTCGTGGCGCTCGATCAGCGCCGAAGCGCGCGCGAGAATCGCGCGCGCTTCGGCGCCGTCGACCAGCGGTTGGGAGGTTGCCGGCGCGTCGAGCAGACGCGCCCGCAAGGCCTCGTAGAGCGGCAGGTTGCCGCGCGGGATGGCCGCGATCAGCTCCTCCAGCAACGCCGGCGGAAGCTTCGCTGCGCGCAGCTCGATTTCCAGCTCGCGGCGGCTCTGCGCCCAGTCGACCACCGGTTCGAGAATCGCCAGCGTGCGATCGAAATCGAACAGCCACAGATCGGGGAAGTCGACGACGGCGTGATTCTCAGCCATCGGCGCTCCGAACGGATTCGCATCGACATCGCGCGACTCCGGTGCGCCGGCCGATCACGACGCTATGGGACTGGTAGCCGTTGAACTCGATGAGGCGCGGCGCGCCGGGTTGGTTCGGATCGGTGAGTATCCTGATCGCCTCCGCCGTCGCGACCATCGCGACGAAAGCTGCGTTCTCTGCCCGCTTTCCGAACGGACCGAGCAGCTCGAGGTCGGCGCACAGCGGACACGGAGCGGCACCGAGCACTGCGATCCGGGGCGGCAGGTCAAGGCGGGCGAGTATCAGCCGCCGGCCGGGCGATCGATCGATCGCAGCGCGCGCGGCCGCTAGCGATGGCGCGCCGCCGATCAGCATGATCGCCAGGTCGACCTGGGCCGGCGACTCGCTGATTGCCGCAACGCGCGAGTCCGGATTGAGCTCGCGCAGATCGTCGATCAGGCGGGAATCGATCGGCGGGCCGCCGGCCGCCTCGACGAAGATCGTGCCGACCCCGGCGCCTACCAGGTAGGCGAGCGGCGCTTCGAGGTCGGCCATCGCGCCGCTCAAGGCGAGGCGCGCGGCGAGCAGCCGTTGCTGGCCGCGGCCGCCGATGCCGGGGACGATTATCTGGCGACTGTAGCGTTCGATTTGCCGATCGCTGAGCGCCATCGTGGAGTTACACTCTTGCCAACCGCCGGGCGCCGGCGCCGCGCGGCCTATTCGATGACGTTCTTCTCGATCGGCTCGACGGTCACGCCGCTGTGCCGCAGCCAGTTGAGCGCGCGCTCGATCTGCTCGTGGGTGCCCTCGAACTCGACCGCCACCAGCCCCATCTCCTCGGAGACGCTGGCGCCGCGGATGTTGAAGATCAGATCGAACTTCTTCACCAGATGGTAAAGCAGCGGCTCGCGGATCAGGCTGCGCGGGTAGCTCAGGTAATAACGTTCGTGGATACGTTCCATTTGCCAACCAACAGTTGCAGCCGCTCGCGCCGCCACTCCTGCCATCCGATCCAGAGATTGGTCGAAAGATACTTGTCGCCGAAATCGCTGAACACTGTGACCACGCACCCTGCGCTGAGCGAGCTGGCGACCTTGAGCGCCGCCACCATCGCCGCGCCCGCCGATTGGCCGACCAGGATGCCTTCGAGCTGCCCCAGCGCGTAGACCATCTCGTAGGCGTCCTCGGTCGAGACCTGGATTTTGTCGTCGAGCCGCTCTTCGTGGTAGATGCCCGGGACGATCGACGAGGCCATGTGCTTGAGCCCCTCCAACCCGTGCATCGGATCGTCCGGCTCGACCGCGATCACGCGCACCGCCGGGTTGCGCGATTTGAGATAGCGCCCGGTGCCCATAATCGTGCCGCCGGTGCCGATGCCGGCGACGAAATGCGTCACCTGGCCGCGGGTCTGGTTCCAGACCTCGGGGCCAGTGGTCTCGAAATGGGCCAGCGAGTTGGCCTCGTTGTTGTACTGGTCGGGCTTGAAGTAGCGATCGGGATTCTCGGCGATAAGCTTGCGGCTCAGAATGATTGCGCCGTCGGAGCCCTCCAGCGCATCCGAGTAGATCGGCCGCGCGCCGAAGGCCTGGATGATCTTCTTGCGCTCGCGGCTGACGTTCGCGGCCATCACCAGCTCGACCGGATAACCCAGCGCCGCGCCGACCATCGCCAGCGCGATGCCGGTATTGCCCGAGGTCGAGTCGATAATCACCTTGCCCGGCCGCAGCTCGCCGCTTTCCAGGCCGCGCTCGATCATGCTGCGGGCGGCGCGATCCTTGACCGAGCCTCCCGGGTTGAAGCCCTCGAGCTTGGCGTACAGGTGCACGCCGGGGCGCAGCAGTCCGGCGGTCAGCCGGCGCAACTCGAGCAGCGGCGTGTTGCCGATCAGATCGAGCACGCTCGCGGCGCGCGCGACCGGCACGTAGGCGCGGTCAGCGTCCGCCGGCGATCGCTGGGACGATCGAGATCTCATCGCCGTCCTTGACCTTCGAGTCGAGCTGCTGGAGAAAGCGGATATCGTCGCCGTTGAGATAGATGTTGACGAAGCGGCGCAGCCCGCCCGAGTCGTCGAGCAGCCGCTCGCGCATGCCGGGATGGCGCTGCTCGAGATCCTCGATCACAGCCCGGACCGAATCGCCATTGGCCGGAACCTCGTCGATTCCGGCGGTAAACCTGCGCAGCGGGGTGGGTACCCTGACCCTGATTGCCATAGCGTTATGAACTAGCCTCCCTGGTCGATTTCCGGATCGAGCCGATGCTCCGGACTGATTCAGCTTCCGGGTTGGTGATTCCTCAGGCCGCGCCGGCCACCGCGCGCTTGCCGTTGGGTAGTCGTTCGTAGAGCGCGTCGAACTCCGCCAGCCGCGCCTCGATAATCACCGGCTGCTCGATGATGCCGGCGACCGCCTCCAGAGTTTTATAGCCGTTGCCGGTAATCGACACTACCACCGTTTCGTCGGGTTTGATGCGCCCCTGGTGAGCGAGCTTGAGCGTGACCGCCAGCGTGGTGCCGCCGGCCGGCTCGGCGAAGATACCCTCGGTGCGGGCCAGCAGGCCGATCGCGTCGAGAATCTCGGGATCGCTGGCGCCCTCGCCCCAGCCGCCGGACTCGCGCACCGCCTTGAGTACGTAGTAGCCGTCGGCGGGATTTCCGATCGCGATCGACTTGGCGATGGTATTGGGCTTGACCGGCAGAATCAGGTCGGTCCCCTTGTGCAGCGCCGCGATCACCGGCGCCGAGCCGGCCGCCTGCGCGCAATGGATCTTGAAGCTGCCCTCGATCAACCCCAGATCCTTGAATTCCTTAAAGGCCTTGGCGACCTTGGGCAGGATCGTGCCGCCCGCGGTCGGCACCACGATATGGTCGGGCAGCCGCCAGCCGAGTTGCTCGGCGACCTCGAAGCCGAAGGTCTTGGCGCCTTCGGTGTAATAGGGACGCAGGTTGATATTGACGAACGCCCAGCCGTACTTGTCGGCGATCTCGCTGCACAACCGATTGACGTCGTCGTAGTTGCCGCGAATCGTGATCACCTTCGCGCCGTAGATCGTCGAGCCGACGATTTTGCCTGACTCCACCCCCTCGGGCATGAAGATGTAGCAGCGCAGGCCGGCGCGCGCCGCATGGGCGGCGACCGCGGTCGCCAGGTTCCCGGTCGAGGCGCACGAAACCGTGGTGAAGCCGAACTCGCGAGCCTTGGTGATCGCCACCGCCACCACCCGATCCTTGTAGGAGAGCGTCGGATGGTTGACCGTGTCGTCCTTGATATAGAGCTTGTTCAGCCCCACCTGGGCGCCCAGCCGGCGAGCATGGAGCAGCGGCGTGTAGCCCGAGAACGGACCCATCTCGGGCTCGCTGTCGACCGGCAGCAGCTCGCGATAGCGCCACAGGTTATGTGGCCGGCTCTCGATCGCGGCGCGCGTCAGGACCTTGCGAATCCGCTCGTAATCGTAGACCACCTCGAGCGGGCCGAAGCAGGTCTCGCATACATGGACCGGGGTGATCGGATATTCCTGTCCGCACTCGCGGCATTTGAGGCTGGTTACGTAGCTCATGGAGTCTCCCCCGTCAGGCGCGCCAGCCGGCCACCGCGGCGGTCCGGGCTCGATGCGCCGCAACTGCATCCTTCGCGCGCCGCCACCGCGATCGTGCGCGAACTTGCGCCGCGCGCGCCGTCGTATGTGATAAGCATTCCCGCCAGATCAAGCTCCGCGCCGCGCGCCCATCGCGCGGCCTCGTCGCCTTCAAGCGTACCGATCGCGCCGGCGATCGGACCGATAATTCCGGCCTCGCGGCAACTCGCGATCTCGGCCTCGTCGGGCGGATTCTCGAACAGGCAGCGCAGGCAGGCCGTGCGTCCCGGGAGCACCGTCATCGCCTGCCCGGCCATCCCGAGCACGCCGCCGTAGATAAATGGGATACGGGCGGCGACGCATACATCGTTGATAAGAAATTTCGCCGCCGGGCTGTCGGTGGCGTCGATCACGAAGCCGTAGTCATCGATCACGCGGGCCGCGTTCGAAGCGTCGAGTGCGAACCGATAGCGTTCGATTTCGAGGCCGGGCGCTAGCCGGCTCAGACGATCGGCGGCGGCGTCGACCTTGGGGCGGCCGAGGTCGGACTCGCGATAGATCACCTGGCGCGCCAGGTTCGAGAACTCGACCGGGTCGGGATCGACCAGCCCCAGCCGCTTGACGCCGCCTCTTACGGCCGCCATCGCAGCGGGCACGCCCAATCCGCCGAGTCCGACTATCAATACGCTTTTCGCCACAATTTCGCCCGCTTTTATCGGAGCCTACGGGAGCGAACTGGCTGAAAATCAAAAACCCCCGTCCTGCGATAAGGACGAGGGTTATTCACTCTCGCCTTATCTTCCAGGGCATCCCAACTGGAGACACCCTGCAGGAGTTAGCACCAGCACCCACGTGGGGCCGGTTGCTGCGGCATCTTCGGGCCAGTCCCTCCGCCGCTCTCGATAAGGCTCGCGCCAAAAACAGGGTTATCCGAGAGGCTCTGGATTGTCAACCGCTCGGTCAGGCGGGACCGGATCCGAGCACCATCCCGGTCGCATGCTTAGCTCGCCGGGCTTGGAGGATGTAAAGGCTTCCGGAGGCGATGAATTCCTGCCCGATTCGCTAGACCTCGTGTCCATCAGCCGAGGTAGCCGGAGTGCTTGAGATATTCGGCGAGCAGCACGGCGCCGCGCCCCGCACCCATCGCGGCGTTGTGCGTCACCAGCAGATATTTGACGCCGTTGGCGATTACCTCGTCGGGCCGGATGCGCCCGACCGAGGTGGTCATGCCGTTTTCGGCGTCGCGATCGAGCCGCGGCTGCGGGCGCATCGGATCGCGATGGACCGTGATCATCCGGCGCGGCGCGTTGGGCAGTCCGAGCGCGCTGAACTCGGCACCGAAGCTCTCGAACGCGCCTATCACCTCGTCGACCGAGGCGGCCCGCTTGAGTCCGACCGTCACCGCCTCGGTATGGCCGTGGAGCACGCCCGTGCGGGTGCAGGTCGCGCTGACCCTGACCGGCAGCTCGGCGATGGCGCCGTCGGCCAGCCGGCCGAGAATCTTGCGGGTCTCGATCGTCACGCGCTCTTCCTCGTGCGGGATGTACGGGATGACGTTCTCGACGATATCGAGCGCGGCGAGGTCGCGCCCGGCGCCCGAAATCCCCTGCATCGTGGTGACCAGCGCCGCCTCGACGCCGAACTTCAGATCGAGCGCCTTGAGAGTCACGGCGAGCCCGGTCGCGGTGCAGTTCGGCAGCGTGGCGATGTAGCCCTTCCATCCGCGGCGGCGGCGCTGCTCGTTCACGATCGCGATGTGATCGAGATTGACCCCGGGAATCAGCAGCGGCACGTCGGCCTCCATCCGATGGGGCCGGGCGGTGCTGATAGTCGGGAGCTTGAGCGCGTAGATCGGTTCGAGCTCGCGCGCCGCGTCGGACTCAACCGCCGCGAACACCACGCCGATACCGTCGAGGCGCAGCGACTTCGCCTCCTGCACCATCAGCTCCAGCGCGGCGCCGGGCGGCTCGGCGCCGGCCACGTACCAGCGCCGCACGCCGCTTTGCTGATCGGTAATCGCGGCGGCGAAGCTCTTGCCCGCCGATCGCTCGGAGGCCGCCAGCGCGGCGATTTCGAAGTCGGGATGGTTGTCCAGCGCCGCGAGCACCTGTTGGCCCGCGA
>Ga0307372_10002297_pt1 | contig 31877 bp, 35 predicted proteins | sample OX1MG_FD_202533 | JGI IMG/M metagenome (GOLD analysis project Ga0307372, IMG submission 202533) | Soil microbial communities from Risofladan, Vaasa, Finland - OX-1 | ecosystem: Environmental > Terrestrial > Soil > Coastal area > Acid sulfate soil | place: Finland: Risofladan, Vaasa | collected... | reverse complement strand
CTGCCAATCCAAAATCCAAAATCCAGAATCGCTCAGCCTGTCGATCAGGACGCTCGACTGCTAAAATGCCGTTATGTCCGAGGGCATAGCCACATTGACTGAGCCGGCGAAGAGCGAGCAAACGCCGCTGGCGCCGCGCCCGTGGCTGGCCGCGGGCACGCTTTGCCGGCGAGAGCTGGTGCGCTTCGTGCGGCAGCGCAACCGCGTGTTTGGGGCGATCGGCCAGCCGATCATCTTCTGGCTGCTGTTCGGGTTCGGCCTCGGCCGCTCGTTTCGCTTGCCGGCCGCCGGCGGACAATCGATGAACTACCTGGAGTATTTTTTTCCCGGCACGTTGGTGCTGATCCTGCTGTTCACGGCGATTTTCGCGACGATCTCGATCATCGAAGACCGCCGCGAGGGCTTTTTGCAGTCGGTGCTCGTGGCGCCGCTGCCGCGTTGGTCGCTGGTGCTGGGCAAAGTGCTGGGCGGTACGCTCATCGCCCTGGCACAGGGGCTGGTGTTCTTGCTGCTGGGCCTGACGGTCGGGCTGAAGTTTTCCGCCGTCTCGCTGGCGGCGATCGGGCTGTTCAGCTTTCTGATCGCCTTCGCCCTGACGGCGCTCGGCTTCCTGATTGCCTGGCGGCTCGATTCGACGCAGGGCTTTCACGCCATCATGAGCGTTTTTCTGATGCCGATGTGGCTGCTCTCCGGCGCGTTTTTTCCGGCCGACCGCGGCGGCCCGGCGGGCACAGTCTGGCTGGCCTGGCTGATGCGGGCCAATCCGCTCACTTACGGCGTGGCCGGTTTGCGGCGGCTGATCTATTGGGGCGCGCCAACGCCGCCGACCGGCGACCTGCCGGCGATGAGCACCTGCTGCCTGGTTACGCTGGCCTTCGCGGCGGTCACTTTCGCGCTTTGCATGCAGGTCGTGGGCAAGCGCACGACGGGAGATTTGCTATGACGAGTCCGGCCGTAAGAGCCTGGCTGAGTTTTTTGCTGGTGGCGCTGGCGCTGTACGGATCGTTTACGATTTGGAAGGTCTACAAAGCCAACACCACTGCGGCCGAGACGCGCCGCGAACCGACGACCGGCCGCTCGAAGTCGCTGGCCGAAGCGCTCGGGCCGGTTCCGCTCGATGAGTTTACGTTCACCGACGGCGAGGGCGAACCGTTCTCGATGCGGCAGCTCGCCGGCAAGGTCTGGGTGGCGAGCTATTTCTTCGCCACTTGTCCGGGCTTCTGTTTGCAAATGAACCAGGAAATCGCCAAAGTCGTCCGCGATCTGGACGGCGACGAGGTGACGTTCGTCAGCTTCACCGTCGATCCCGAGAACGACACGCCGGAGGAGCTGAAGAATTATGCCGAGCGCATGCAGGCCGACCCGCGGCGTTGGGTCTTCTTGACGGGCGATATGGAAAAGATTCGCGAGCTAGGCCAGCAGTATCTGAAAATGCCCGCCACCAAGGAGCATAACGACAAGCTTGTGCTGGTCGGCCGCGACGCCCGGATTCACGGCTTCTTCAGCTCCCGCGATCCGCGCGATGTAACGCGGCTGAAGCAAGAGATTGCCGAGTGTATGTCTGTGGTACAGCCGCCCTCGGCTGTTACGAAAGATCCGCCTTCGTCCGGCGAGGTGTCGGAATGAGCCTGTGGGCGGAGGCCGACATCTGGCGGATCTTGCCGGCGACCGACGCCACGCTGAACGCGATTGCCGCCATGTTGCTCGTCATCGGCTATGCGCTCATCAAGCAAGGCCGCGAGACGGCCCACAAATGGACCATGCTGGCGGCCTTCGGCGTCTCCACGGTGTTCCTGGCCTGCTATTTGACGTATCACATCGGCGGCCGAATTGCCGGAAGGCCCCCCGTACCGTTCACGCAACCGCCGCCGATCAAGTATGTGTACTTTTCGATCTTAATCAGCCACGTGTTGTTGGCGTTCACGGTGCCCGTGCTGGCGATCCGCACGATCTGGCTGGGCCTGAAAGACCGCCGCGAGTCGCACCGGCGTCTGGCCTGGTGGACGTTCCCCATCTGGCTTTATGTGTCCGTGACCGGCGTGGTGATCTACGTGATGCTCTACCACGTCTATCCACCGTCGTCGGCCAACCCTATAATGCCGTGATGCAAACGCACGCTCGTCTTTCGATGTATGCACGCAACGTCGCTCGCTGGCTGATGCTGGCGGCGGTGCTCGCCGTCGTGATGATGACGGCCAACGATGCGCTTGCCTGCCCGATGTGCAAGGCGGCGCTCGGCAGCCACGGCCGCGATCATGGCGATCTGGTGGGGGGATTTTTTTGGAGCATCTTGTTCATGCTCTCGATGCCCTTCCTTATTTTTGGCTCGCTCAGCACGTACATGTATCTGCTCGTGCGTCGAGCACGGCGCGAGGCAGCCCAGCGCAATCCAAACCTGGACAAGCTGGCCCGTGAGAACGCCGCGAATTCTTCGGCCACCGAGCAACCGACGGCCATGTCGGCGCGATAAGACGGAACGGTTCGCTACGACGCCAGGGCCGGCGAACGCAAGGCCGTGTAGTTGACGTCGATGGCGTCGATGTATCGCACGACGCCGGCCACCCGGCGGCAGACCGCTTGGCAGAGTTGCTTCTCATAAAAACTGTGGACGCGGCCACGCAACGTGACCGTGCCATTCTGGGCCTCGACCTCCAAGTGCCGCAGTCCGGGCACATGCCGCTCGGCAAGAAAGTTGACGACTCGACGCTCGAGGTCTCGGTCGGCCAGTTCCGAAATCGACTCCGTGATTGCCTGCATGAAAAGCTCCTGGAAAAAGGGTTCTGCCGGTCGTTCTGCAAGACGTGTGCCAAGCGGTCAAAACGGGAACAACGCCTAGGACGGTCGCCCGCTCAAGACGCGGAATTGCCGCGATTTCGCGGCCTTCGGCGTCCGCAGCCGCCCTCGCACCCCAGACAGGGACGCTTGAAAAACAGGCAAGCGTTGTTCAAAACGACTGCCAAAGCGCGCTTCTTCGCTCACTCTGAGGGCGCGCCGACCACAATTTGAGATTGTGGCCCGGTACATCGAATTAGGTCGCTCGCCGCGCCTGCAACGCGGCCAGGAACTTTGCGTGCTCTGGAGAGGCAATTCCCTCTTGCAGCACGGCAAAAACGCGCGCCAGATCCCCTTTGAGCATGGCCGTGGGATCGAGCCAAAGGCCGGGAAGGACTGAACTCTTAAGGATGCCCGCGGCGTCCGGCTGAATCGGTTGATATCTGCCGTCGACGAGACGAAACCAATCAAGCTGCGCATCGCGGACGCGGAGAACCAGATATTCGCACACTCCATGCCGGCGGTAGACCTGCAGCTTATCGTGCAAATCATAGTTGACGGTCGATTTGGCGACCTCGGCCACGAATTCGGGAGGACCGGCAAAGTAGTCGTCTTCGTCGATACGCGCCTGACCGCCATAGACGGGATCGATGCACAACGCCGCGTCGGGCTGAGGTTCATTGTCCCCGTCGAAGCGGACGCTGCCGTTGTTGCCGCCAGGCAAAAACACCGGCGTCGCAGCCCGATAGTATCCCAGCCATGTCACGATATCTGAGTGGGGACCGGAATGTCCGCTGGTAACCGGCGAAGGCATATAGACTCTTCCCTCGATCAGTTCGGCTTTTTTCAGATCCGGCATCGCGGCGTAGCGGCGCTCAAATTCGACCCGTGTCAGACGATCGCCCTGCTCCAACGGCGGAATGTCTTCGGCGGGCACCGGACGGGGCGATAAAGTTTCGGTGATTGCGATGGCCATGCAGCTTAACCTCTGCCACGCCGCGCCTTTAAGGCTGCGACGAAATCGACGTGTTCTGGGGAGGCGATTCCTTGTTGGAGAATCTGGAACACCCGCGCAAAGTCCCATTTCACGATCGCCGCCGGGTCGAGCCACAGCCCAGGAAAGACCCTACTTTTGAAAAGACCGGAAGCGTCTTTCGAAAGGCGTTCGTAGTTGCCATTCACGAGATGAAACCAATCGATTTCCGCGTCCAGCACGCGCCAGACGACGTATTCACGGACGCCTTGACGGCGATAGACGTGAAGTTTGTCGTGCAAATCATAACTCACGCTGGATTTGGCAACTTCGGCCACCAATTCGGGAGGTCCGGCAAAATAGTCGTCTTCGTCGATATGCGATTGACCGCCGCACGCCGCGTCGAGGGCCAAAAGCACGTCAGGCTGAGACTCGTTGTCGTTGTCGAAGCGGACCGTAGTGTTGTCGCTGAGCGACACGCCCGGCGTGCCATCCTCGTATGCCCCCAGCCAGCGAATCAGCCGTGAGTGAGGTCGGCCATGTGCGGAGGTAACCGGCGAAGGCATATAGACTCTTCCCTCGATCAGTTCGGCTTTTTTCAGATCCGGCATCGCGGCGTAGCGGCGCTCGAATTCGACCCGTGTCAGACGATCGCCCTGCTCCAACGGCGGGATGTCTTTCGCGGGCACCGGACGGGGCGATAAAGTTTCGGTGATTGCGATTGCCATGGGAAAGTCCCAGTTGGGTTCGGGAACTTCTTTATTCTACCCGGTTCGTCACGGAGCGACGAGGTCGAAGTCGCGCAACTGGCGGCCGAGATAGATGTGGTCGAACAGCGCAAAGTCGCCGTCCAAGGGCGCCAAGGCGAGACCCGTGAGCGTGAACTCACCGAAGTCGGCGAACAGATCGCGCGTCACCAGCACGAAGCCGCCGGGTAGTTGGCCGTCGATCCGCAGCGCGCCGCCGAAGCTGGCATTGGGCGCCGGTCCAGCGTCGTAGCGGTATTGGGCCGGACTCGGCGCTTGCGGCCCGAACTTGCCGTCGTGCCCAAGCTGCACGCCGATCCGCTGGCCCCCTTTCTTCTTCCAAGCGAATTGCAGGTATCGGTATTCGCCGGGGCCGGGGTTCTGGCGAATCTTGGCGGCCAAGCCGGGCAACATGCCATTGAACCGTTGCCCCGGCGTCACCTTCACGCTCGCCGCGCCGCTGAACTTTTCGTCCGTCGCCAGCGCGGGCGTGCCGTTCCCTTGGCTGAGATTCGTGACAAACTCCGCTTGGTCCTCGAAGATCGCCAACGGTTGCTCGGCCGGCAGCGGCGCGGGGCAGCCCTTCAGGTCGTCGAGCGTCCGCGCCAGATAGATGTGGTCGAACAGCGCGATTTCGCCGTCGCCGGGCGTTAATGCCAGTCCGTCCAGGCGGAAGGCCCCGAAATCGGCGAACAGATCGCGGGTCACCTCGGTCCAGCCGCTGGGCAAATTGTCGTCGATCTTGACGGCGGCCGCATTGAAACCGTTGGGCGCGGGACCGGCCTCATAGCGGAACGCCGGACCCGCCGCGCCGCGCAGCGGCCCGAACGAGCCGTTGGCGGCAAGCTGCAACAAAATGTTTTGCCCGCCGCGCTTCTTCCAGGCGAATCGCAGATAGCGGTATTGTCCCTCGCCGGGAGTCTCCGCGATGTTGACACCCAGCCCCGGCAGCTTCGCGCGGAATTTCTGGTCGGGCGTCACGCGCAACGCCGCCTGGCCGGCGTAACGGTCGGTCGTTTCCATGCTCGCCTTGCCGCCGCCCTCCGTCAGCAAACCGGCAAACGGGCCTTCGTCTTCGAACAGCCGATAAAGCGCCGGCGGCGGTCCGCCCGCAACCACATTGACCGCGACCGGGATCTCGTTCGACTTGATCGCCACCGCCGCCGAACGATCGACCGCCACCAGCCGCACATTGGCCGCCGCGCCCGGCGGCGCATTGAAAGGGAACGAGACGGAGAACGCAAACTCGCTTTGTTCCGGCGGCAGCGTCAGCTCCGGCGAAGGGAGGTCGGGCGGCAGCCCTTCCAGCGTGAGCACCACCGGAGACTTGAGCTGCCCGATACGGCTCAGCGAACCGGTGAGCTTGCCCGTCTCGCCGGAGCCGGCCTTGGCTTCAACTTTCGCGTCGCCCGAAAGCGTCAACACCAGCGGCGAAGTGACGGTCATTCGCCGTGCCGGCGTGACGGCCGTGGCCACCACGCCCTTGCCGTCGGCCGTCAACAGTTCGGCTTGCACCGCCAGATCGAAAGGCAGCCTTGGCAGGTCGCGAGGGACCAGCACGCTCACGGTGGACGACGACTGGTCGGCCGCGATCGTCGGCGCGCCGTCGAGCCGCAACGCGCGGTCGAGATCGTCGACCTGTTTATCCTGGTTGTTTTCCTTGATCGTCTTCTTGGGAACGATCTGCGTCGTCAACAGCGACAGCCGGACCGGGCCGGCGACGCCCGCCGCGCGCGGCGTCTGCACTTCCAGCGGCAGCGACGAACCAAGCGGAAGCTGGTTGGCGGGCGTGCCCGGCCCCCAGTTCGCGGCCAGCGGCAAAGCTTGCGTGCCGGCCAGCGCCAACTCGTTGGCCAGCCACGGCTGATACTTGGCCAGCGGGCCGTCGGTCAGCCGGGCAAGACGCTTCAGCGACGTGTTCGGTCCGGTGCTCTCACCGATTACCGTCGCCAGCACGGGCGCGGGCTGCTGATCGCCGGCTTGCAACGTGACGAGCGCATCGGTGGCCCCGGCGGGAATCTCTTCGCCGGTCATGGTCACACCCGCCGGCAAACCGGCGACGCTGAGCTTGATCGGGCCGTTGTAGCCGGCGCGGTTTGCCCGCACGCGCATCACCGTCACACCTTGACGCGGCAGCGGCTCGCGATCGGCGAACAGCGTGAGGCTGAAGTCAGGCTGGGCGACCGGCGTGATCGCCAGCCGATAGACGAAGTTGTCGCCGCCGCGGCCTTCCAGGTCTCTCAAAACGACGACCAAAGATTCGACGCCATTCGGCACAGTGAAATCGAGACCCGGATCGGCGGTCTGCGGACGGTCGTCGTTGCCGGCCAGTTCGCCGCCGGCCTTGTTGCGGACCGACAGCACGCCGTCGAGCGGTGAGCCGATGCGGGCGGCCAGCACGTCGAACCGCAGGGCCGTGCCCGGCGTCACGGCCACCTCATAACGATCTTCTTCCTTGGCCGCCGCCAGCCGCCCGCTGACGGCCATCGGTACCGCCAGCCGCTGCAGAGAATCGCCCGCCTTGGGCAGTTCCGCGACTTCGTCGAAGTCGCTGTAGATCACGCGCGGCCGTCCGCCGGCAAGCAGCCCCACGGCCGGCCAGGCAGCCGGGAACTCGCCGGGGACGGGAACGTCGGTCGATTCGACTTTGGTGCCCGGCGGCAGGTTGGTCGAAATCAACTCCAGCGGCGACTTGACCCCACGGCGCACGCCCAAGGGAAACACCAGGTCGGCGTAATAGAACGTGCCGACCTTGAGCCGAAAGGTGCCCGGCCCCGGCCCGCGATAGAGAGCGTCGTGCAGCTCGACGGTGTAGCGTCCGTCGGCCGGCAGCGGCACGACAATCCGGGCGTCGCCCGCCAACGCGGCGGTCGGTGGAGCGTAGGCAATCTGCACGCCGCGAGCATCCAGCAGGTGCAAGACGGGGTTCAACTCGATGCCCAACCGGCGGCCCTCGACGTCGATCACCACCGGTTGACCTTTTTGCCCGGTGAAGGACGTTCGCAGCACCGCACTGCCTTGCAGTGTTCCGGTGAGGGCGACGGGCAGCGAGCCGATCTCGGGCGAGAAGGGCAACTCCGGCAAGGCGTCAATGCCGACGCCAACGGGGGAGGAGATGCCTTGCGACGTCGCCAGCCTGAGCGGGTAGATGCCCGGCGAAACGGACCCGTCGAGCACCAGCTCGATCTGCACCTGCGTGGCGGTCGCACCCTCTTTGACCTTTTGGCTGGCGATCGGCACTGGAAGAACCAGCCGCGGATCGGGCAAGAGGTCGCTGCCGCTGACCATCACGGTTGATGTACCCAGCGGCAGTCCGCGTGCGGCGAGGCTGGAGATGGCGGGTGCTGCCGCGTGGGCCTGGGCCGCGAACAAAACGAGGAGCAGCAACGACCAAGCGCGCTGCCCTGAAAAAGAGCATTTCATCGTGAGCGTGGGAGATTCGAGAGGCGGGAGGTAGGGTGGGAGCGAGCGAGCTTGCGAGCGCCGGCCCACCGTAGACGACGTCGATTATACTTCACGCGGCCGAGAATGAGACATTTTGCCTCGAGGAGAAGCGGTGGCTGGGGCAGAGCTTGGCCAGATAGCGGCCGGTGCCTTTCAACAGCGTGGCGGCCAAGCGATGCCCCGGTGCGTCCAACCGGGGCATCGCCCGGCCGCCAAGATGAACGAAGTGCCAGCCTCCACTCGGCCAGGCTCTGCCTCAGCCACTCTTCTCGTCGTCGCTTTTTTCATCGGCCGGCATGTCTTCGTCGCCTTCCTCGGTCACCTTTTCGGCCGGCTTTTTCTCGTCGGCGCCTTCTTCGGCGGCATCGTCTTCCTTTTCGGCCGGCATTTCATCGGCGGCGTCTTTTTCGTCGGTTTCCTGCTCAGGCTTTTCTGCGAACGGATCGGTCTCGTCGTCGGCCGCCGGCTTCTTCGCCGGTTTCTCGTCGGCCGGCTCCTCGTCGGCCATTTCCGGCTTGGGCTCTAAAGCGTCAGGTTTTTCGGCCTCGGGTTTTTCGTCCGCTTCCTTGGCCGGCGAGGGGATTTCCGTGGCTTCTTCCGGCATGAGCACGTTTGGCTCGTTCTTGCGGATCCGCTCATACCGCTCGAACCGCCGCCGCTCGCGACTCTGGTAAGCGACCAGCCGGGCATTCGAACGGTAACGCTCGATCTGCGCCCTGGCTTGGCCCTGCACCCGCTCCAGCGCCTTGCTCACGGGATAGAAGCGGTCGGTGTCGGCCATTTCCAATGATGCGCCCGTTTGGAAATCGCGGTGGGCTTCCTGTGGCCGGCCAAGCTTGAAATAGGCCAAGCCGCGATAATAGTAGACCCGCGGATCTTTCGAGCCGTTGCGGACCGCCATCGACAAGTCGTCGTAAGCCTCGCGATACGCGCCGGAGTTGTAAGCGTGAACTCCGCTGCCATAAAGTTCGTTGAGCACATCGAGCTGCGCCTTGGCCGGCCCGACGGTCGTCAACGTCAATCCAAGTGCCAAAGCCCAACCCCAAACGGCCGGCAATCCATAAGCGACGGGGCGCATACAGCGAGGCATGAAAGAGTGCTCCTGCGATGGAGTCGGTAAAAGAGGCAACTGAAGCATCGGAAACAAAATGGTAATCCGCCCTTACAACGATTTCAAGCTTCTTCTCGGCAATCGGGACGCCGACACCACCCAGAGCTACGGCAACGGCTTGACCATCACGTTCTTGTAGCGCACCCGGCTGCCCGGATCGTGCTGCTGGAAGGCAAACAGGCCCTTCGAAAGCTTATGCGGCCCGTTGACCCCCTCTGGTTCGACATATTCATACAGCGTCTTGCCGTTGACCTTCATGGTAATCCGCTTCCCTTGCACGAGGATCTCCTGCGTCCACCACTCGTCGTCTTGGGCGGCCGACTCGAAGAGCTTGACCACGTAATACAGGCTGCCGGTCTTCACGGGGTCGAGGTGGGTGTTGTTCACCTGCGACTCATAGCCGGCCGTCGGCCAACCTTCCTCCAGCTTGCTGTGGAAAAAGATGCCGGAATTGCCGCCCCGGTTGATCATGACGTCGGTCTTGAAGTGGAAGTTCTGAAACTCCCGGCCGACGTAGAACAGGTGGCTGCGGCTGCCGTGCCCGGCGAGGGCACCGTCTTCCACCGTCCAGTTCTCCGGGTTCTCGCTCGCCTGCCAGCCAGCGAGACTCTTGCCGTCGAACAGCACGATCCAGCCTTCGCCGTCGCCCTGTTCGTCGGCGGCCCCGGCGGCCGCCGCCAGCACGGCGAACACCGTCAGGGAAAGTGCGAACCAACGCGACCTCATCATCATGGTTTCAAATTCCTCTCAGCGTGCGGTAAAGCGAATAAGTCCCGTCCGAGCTTGGCAGAACGCGGCCAATCACGCCCACGTGGTCTCGGCGGACGAACCGGGCCCCGCGCTTCGCTCTAGTTTGATGACCGGGCGGCGTCTTGTAAATGAAAATCCGGCCCGCGGAGCTCATTTTCAAGGCATGACGTCCCGTTCGTGCCGATGAACACGCCTGGATGGGTCGGTCGCTGGGGCAGAGCACTAAGGATCATCGTCGTCCAAATCGAACGGCATCGACCCACTGACGGGGATCAGGAAATGCCCGCCGGCGGCGTTGATGCGGCCGGCGAGCATGTGGGCGATGGCGGGCGAGTCGTTCGGCCCGGCCATATAGCACGGTTTCCCGTTTTGCCCGAACTCGAACTCGTCGGTGCAGAGCGAAGGGTCGATGCCGTCCATCAAATGGCGCGTCGTATGGAAGTCGGGGTGCGGTGAAATGCCCAGCGACTGGGCATAATCGACCGCGCAGTAGACGAGCTTGGCAAAGCGCTCCGGCGCAATCGCTCGCTGCGGACGCCCGTGGGACGTCAGCTTGTCGAGCATGGCCTTATATTCGGCCTCGCCGACATCCCTCCAAAATGCATCCTTGACGCCCAGGCAAAACACGTCTACCAGATAAATGCCCACCACCAGGCGTCCGCCCGGAGCGCGCCGGGCAATGAGTAAACTGCCGATGCCCACGTCCCAAAGCTGTTCTGGCTCGAGCGTGACGACAAGGGGCCATGAGGCGGCTGAAAGCAAGCGTACGGCCGGGTTATTTGAGGTGGCGCGGGCCACTTGCCGGCGTTTTTCGTCGCGTTTCGACTTGTGCTTGGCAGCACGCTTTTGTTCCCGCGATCCATGCCGCTTTGACATAGACGACTCCTTTCTTGGTTCTTGTTCTGCCGAGATCCTTTTCTGCAAACGCCCCGAGCTATTTTATGCAACCACCCGCCAAGTTGCTATACTGCACGCAATCGTCGGTGGCTGGGGCAGAAGCTGGCCGAGATCGATCCGGCCCCTGCAATACGCGCCGCCGGCCAGCGATGCCCCGGTGGTGGCGCTACCGGGGCATCACTGAGAATCAGGCCAGTCCGAGCAGTGCCAGCAGCTCGTCCTGGCAGCGGTAGTCGCCGATGATCAGGTCGGCCCCCGCCCGCAGTAGCCGCTGGCGCTTCCAGGCGTTGACGCCCGACCGCGTCTCTTCTTCGCTGGCCACGCCCACCGCCACCCCGCCCACGCGGCGCGTTTCTTCGATTTCGACGTAGCCGTCGCCAAAGGCCAGCAATTCGTCGCCGCTGACTCCCATTTCGGCAATCATCCGCTCGATAATCAGGGCCTTGGAAAACGCCAGATGGTTATCGAGCGCCCCGTATACGCGCGGGCCGAAAAAATGTTCGAGCTTGAGCGACCGCAACTCGCCTTCGACATATTTCAAGTCCGTGCCGGAGGCCAGCCACAGCGTCAAGCCGCGCTGGCTCAGCCGCTCGAGCAGCCGGTGCGTGCCCGGCACGGTCAGATCCTCCGGGTCAATGGCGCCCGATTTCAGCCCGGCCACGCGACCGCCAATTTGCGCCCACAGCAGATCGTGGTATTGGTGCTTGTATTCCAGCGGGGGCCGCGGCCGGCCGCCACGCAATTCGACCTCTTCGGCCAACTGCATCATCTGGTAGATCGTCTGCTTGCCGTTGAGCCGCATCACGTACTCTTCGACGTGAGCGTGCAGCTCCTCGCGGGTTTCGACGGTCTCGGTGCTCGCCAGCACGTCGACCATCATCGGAATCATGACGTTCTGCCAGTTGCGGCGGATCAACGACAGTGTGCCGTCGAAATCGAACAGCACGGCGCGAAACCGCCCACGAACAAAGTCGGGGCGCTTTAGCTCGACGGAGCCGGTGGAAATCGGCACGACGCGATCAGGCGGCAACATTCCGCGAAAAGAAGCTCCAAAAGTCATGTTCGCCGCCCCTGACCACCATCACATAGGCGTTGCTGTCGTCGGCCCACACCGCCACGGTCACTCCCGCCGTGCCATGAGGAACGGGCCTCAGCGGCAGATCGTTGAGCTTCGGACCCCAGAACGACCGCAATGCCACGACGTACAGCGTGCCTTGCACGCGGCGTCGGCCAGACAACTCGTAGGCCACGCCGTCGCGATTCAAGAAAGTGGCCTCGCGCCAACCGCGAATGGCGTTTGCCGCCAGGCCGGGAAGCAAAGTGGGAAACTCGCCGGAGGCCAGCGGTGCGCGGTGGTCGTCGTCTTGGTACAACGTTCTGGCCTCGGCCTGCACCTCCGCTACCTCGACCGAGCCGCGAGATGTCCACAGCGTCGCGGCGACGAGCAGACCGGCAGCCATCGACAATCCCACACCCGCCACCAGCGACCATCGCCGGCGGGCCCGTCTGCCGGGTCGCTGCTCGCGGCTCGCTATTTCGACGGCATCGGCGCTTGCTTCGGGAACAGCCACGTAGGTCGCCGGTCCGATGGGCGAGGTAGGAAGGTTGGCAAGGATGCGATCGGCCAGCCCCTCCGGCACGGGCAATTTCTGAGTGGCCGCCATGATGGCGCGGTCGACTCGCTGGACCGATCGCCTCAGTTCCGCCACGCGCGCCGGCGGCTCGCTCTCCAAGATTGACGCCACCTCGGCGAGCAACGCGTCGTCACTGTCGGGACGGCAAACCTCGATCGCCAAGATCGCATCGCTGGACAGATTGTGTTTGGGGTGCATAAACCTACTCGGCCCTGGCGGCTAACGACACGGGTATTTCGTCCGGTTCCGTGAGTTTTGCCCGCAACCGTGCTTTGGCCCGTGCCAACCGGCTCATCACGGTTCCCGCCGGCAGCCCGAGCCGCTCGGCGATCTCGCGGTAAGAGCATTCTTCGAAGTAGAACATCAGCACGACGATCTTGAAGTCATCCGGCAGTTCATCGATGGCCTGCTGCAAACGTTCCGGATCGACGACCAGCTCGGTAGGGACTTCCTCCGCAACGGCATCGAGGTCGACATCGAACCCGCTGGCCGACAGCGGCAATCGCTTGCTTCGGAATTTGGCATAGTTGTGGCGTAGGATGGTAAACAACCAGCCCCGCGCATGTTCCGCTTGGCGGAGTTGCGCCAGATTCACATGCGCGGCCAGAAACGTCTGCTGCGTCAGGTCTTCGGCATCGCAGACCGCACCGGTCAGTCGGAAAGCATAGCGATAAACCGAGGCATGGTGTTCGGCCACGAGTTGACCGATATCCACGGTTGGCATTCTTTCCGTCATAGGCCGCCTATATCAATAAGAGTCATCCGCGGACCGATTTATTCCCGCGCCGGAGAAAAACCCCGGATTTCTTCCCCGGACGTATTGTATCGCTTGGGGCGTTGGAGCGCAACTGGCCTTTCGCACGAGTTGGGAGCATAAAACCGGGATATACTTCACGCGGCCGAGAATGAGGCATTTGGCCGACAACTGATGGTGGCTGGGGCAGAGGCTGGCTAGGGCTAGGTTGCGGTTGAGAGTGCCTAAAAGCGCTGCGGCCAGCCGATGCCCCGGTAGCGCCACCGTAAAGCTTCGCCGAACCCGGTACGCAGGTGCCGTACACCAACCCGAAGCGCTAGCGAGGAACGTGAAAAAGGCGACAAAACCTCGCTTGCGCTTCGGGTTAGTGTGAAATGGGAACGGGTTCGGCGAAGCTTTACGCGCCACCCACCGGGGCATCGCTGGCCGGCAGGACGTGTTCGTGATTCCCCAGTCGAACTCGGCCAGCTTTTTTTCCCAAGCCACCGAAAATGTTTCGTTTCTGCCCGCGAAAGGATGACGTCCGGAACGAGCGGTCAGTGCGCGGCGGCGCCGGTCTGGAACTTATACACGACCGCTTCCAGCGGCACGCCCCACTTGCTCTGGAAGTTGTTGTGGCTCACGCTGTTCAGCCCAAGCTGGTAGCCGTGCTCCGGTTCCAACGAGACGGGCAGAGTACACGTCAAACCGTCGTCCGACCAGCTCGCCGTTTTCCCGACGGGAATCTTGGGAAACTCTGCCCCACCGCCGGTCCACGACATTCCTTCGCCCATCGGCACGCTGAAGGTGACACGAAGCGACGCCGTAGTCGGCTCGACGTCGTTGGAACCGTTTGGCGGATCGAGCGAAACGATGGCCGGCACGCGCACCCGCCGCTCGACCTCCTCCGTCGCGCCTTTCGTGCTGAAGTAGATGGCCGCCGCCGCGGCCGCCGCGCCCCCTTTGCGGCGGAAGTTCTGATGACTGGAAGAATTGATGCCCAAACGATAGAAGGCGCCTGCTTCCAGCTTGACCGGCAAGACGCACGTTCGTTTGTCGGCCCAGCGGGCTTGCCGGCTCTTGTCAACCGGTGGAAACAGCGGCGGTCCGCCGGTCCAGCTCATGCCTTGCTCCATGTCTCGATCAAAAGTGACGGAAATCTCCTTCAACGCGGGATCGACTCCCGTCGCGCCCTGCGGCGGAGATGACTTCACCATGCGCGGATGGGCATCCTTGGGCTTCGCGTTGTCGGCCGGCGCGGCGGCTTCCTGAGCGATCGCAGCCGGACGGTCGCCGGCGCCGGGCGCCATCGGCAGCAGCAAAACGGCGGTGGCAACGATCGCCAGACGGCTCGGCCAACCAAAGCGGCGTTTCAGCGGATGGTAGTTCATGATCTCCTCCAATCGGTGTTGCAGGTTTGTGCCCACTTCGAAAATTCCCACCAAGCTGCCCGACACAAGCGATCGCCCGCGTAACATCGTCAACATACGGACGATCGCTTCGCCGTATGGTTCCGGGGCAATCCCTTCCCGCCGCAGCACGGCTTCGTCGCACGCGCACTCGCGCTGGTGCCGAAGCTGGCCGTTGGCCCACCACAGAAAGGGATGAAACCAAAACAGGCCCTGGGCGATCGTTTGCAACCAGCCCAGCCACGTGTCGCCGCGCTGCCAATGCACCAGTTCGTGGGCCAGTACCGCCCGCAACTCCACGTCGGTCCATCGGGCGAGCAGCCCTTGCGGCAAGACGATCGTTGGGCGGATGACGCCGAACAGGAAGGGACTCGTCACCATGTCGGCCGCCACAACGTCGGGAACCCGCCGCAGGCCAAGATCGATCGCTATTCGCTCCAAAGCAATCCGCAACGGGCCTTCATCGACGGTCGGAAAACTTCGCACGGCGCGGACGAGCCGCGCGTACCGGCCCACGACGAAGGCCCAGAACAACAGGCAACCCGCGGCCCATAAGCCAAACAGCAGAGGCAGCGACGAGCGAGCATGGCCGGTAATGCGCGGGCCTTGCTGGAACTTCGGCGCGCTTCGAGATTTGTTTTCGAGCGAGCCACTCGACTCCGCGAGGTCGGGCAACGGCGAGCGCCCTTGGACGTCCCAAGCAGGGAGGCCGATTGCGTCGCGCAACGGGCCGACGCCCCACCGCCCGACGCTCACGGGCGTCGCCAGACCGGGCGGCAAAAAGACCTTGGCCAGCACCAGCAGCCAGAGCGCGTGGCGCAGCCGCGGCGACGCCGATCGCAGCAGCCACGTCAAGGCGGCAACCAACGCGACCAGCAGGGCCAACTGCCAACTCGCCGCCACGATCCATACCCACCAGTGCCGCAGAACAGGATCGAACATGGTCACCTCGGTCTTTCCTGGCCGCGTTTCGTGCCCGGTAGACTTCGTTTCTCGTCGAGCCGGCGCTTGAGCTCGCGGATTTCGACGTCGGAGAGATCGGCCTCGTCGATGAAATGGGCCAGCACCGGCGACAACGCCTCGCTGGCCAGTTTTTGGAACACGCCGCGCACCTCCTGGCGGGTCATGGCTTCTCGATCGACGGCCGGCCGATAGAGATACGAATTTCCCACCTGATCGTAGGCCAGCGCCTCCTTGGCGACGAGACGGGAGAGGAGCGTCTTGACGGTCTTGTAGGCCCAGCCGCGCCGCTTTGGCAGCGCGGCGTAGAGGTCGCGGGCGGCCATCGGCCCGCGCTCCCAAAAGAGCTTCATCACTTCCCATTCCGCGGCCGAGAGGGCGACCGGCGGTTTTTCGCGCGAGGACACCGGACGCTCCGGAATCGTGGTTGTGGACTACATCAGCACGTCATTAGACTACGACAGTAATCCATTGTCAATAGCGCAGGGCAATTGCCCTCGTGATCCGGTGAAGAAACGGGCCTGCGCGGCAGATCCGCAGGGTGGGACCAGCGAGCTTGCGAGCGCCGGCCCACCCTACGAGTTCATGCACGATCTGCTTGAAGGACGAACCCGAGATCACGGCGCGGCGACCGCTTCGCCGCCGGCGCGGCTGCCCAGGGCCCACCAGATGGGCAAGCTGATGCCGTCGGTCACGAACTGCACGTGGCCGTCGCAGGAAAGCGCGTTCACGCCGCCCGGATGATTGCTGTGAGTGGTCACGTTGTGCGAATCGAGGTTCCAGACGCTCGGCCCCAGCTTGCTGAGCGTCCCGCCGCCGCGGCAGTCGATATTCGGGTCGTTCGGCGCGCGAATGTGGTTGTACATTGTGTGCCCGGGAGCGCCGAAAATCCATTTGCAGCCGCGCCCCTGTTCGAGCTGGCCGCCTGGCGCGCACTGGCCGGGATAGCTCGTCAGCTCCGGCGCGCTCCAGGCGTTGTTGTTGCCGGTGGTCAGCACGAAACCCTTCGTCGGCTTCCCGTCCCACACGCCCTTTGGGTTTTCGCCCATACCGGCCACCGAGATCACGGTCTCGCCGATGCAGATGGTGTTGCTGCTGCCGTCGAGCACGTCTTTGATGCCGATCGTCGAATTCTCGAAGAACACGCCCGTCACCGGCACGCCGCCCGGATTGAGCGTCGACACCGGAAAGGTCGTGCCGGTATTGAGAGGATAGTTGTGGACCTCGAAGCCGGGCATGGGGGTGGTGTGCTGATCGCTGGCGCAGAGCAGCACCGGCAACTGCTCCAGGCAGGCGGCCGCGTTCACGCCGGGCCACACCGGGTCGGGCGAGTCGGCGTTGGCCAGCAGGTTGAACATTTGCCGCACGTTCGCCTGCTCCAGGTAGGGCAGCAGAAAGACATAGGTCGAATAGCAGCGCCCTTGGTTGGGAATCGTCTCGCACCGCAACCGGCCCGGCGGAAAGGAGCCGACGGCCGAATGATAGTTTTGCAAGGCCAAGCCGATCTGCTTGAGGTGATTGTTGCAGTCGGCGCGGCGGGCGGCTTCGCGGGCGGCCTGCACCGCCGGCAGCAACAGCGCCACCAGCAAACCGATAATGGCGATCACCACGAGCAACTCGACCAGCGTGAAGGCCCGGCGGCGTGACATGGCTTGGTTTCCTGCGAGGGTCGAAAAAATCCGGTCCGAACCGTTATATACGTTCGGATATAGCGGTTCGTCAAGTGGCCCGTTGCATTCTCGACTCTGGGAATCGAAAATCCAAAATCCAAAATCCAAAATCGCAACGGTCGGTCTGGAGGTTTCCGTGCAAAACGCCCCCGCGTGGGAAAACGACTGGTCGATACGGCTGCGGATTTGGGTGGAGCGCAACGGCGAGGCGCTGTTGGGTCCGGGGCGGCTGGAATTGCTGGAAGCCATCGACCGCTGCCAAAGCATCAGCGGCGCCGCCCGGCAGGTGGGCATTTCGTACCGGCACGCCTGGCTGCTGGTGCAAGGCATCAACCGCGCCGCCGGCAAACCGCTGGTCACCAGCGCCGTGGGGGGCCAGCGAGGCGGCGGCGCGCGGCTGACCGAGCTGGGCAAGCACGCCGTGGCCAGTTTCTGCCAGCTTCAGCAGGAGATGCATACGGCGGCGGCGCAAATTCTGCCCCGCGTTCTCGACCTCGGCCAGCGCACCGCCGCCGTCCACGTCGCCGCGGCCATCAGCCTGGAACAAGTTTTGGGGCAATTGCTGGCCGACCACGTTCTGCGGCAACCCGCGGTGCGTGTTCGGGCGATTTACGGCGCTTCCAACGAGCTGGCCGACCATACCTTGGCCGGCGCGCCGTGCGATCTTTTCATCTCGGCCGACGCCGCGCAAGTCGAGCGGTTGCGGCGAGCGGGCTTGTGCCAGGCCAACGCCCCGCGTGTGCTGGCCCGCAACGGTCTGGCAATCGTCGCCCCGGCCGACGCAACCATCGCCTTGCGGCATCCCAAAGACCTGCTGCGTGCCGACGTGGGCCGCGTCGCTCTGGCCGATCCCGAATCGCCGCTGGGCAGCTACACGCGCGACTACCTGACGCAGCTCGGCCTCGGCGAGGGCCTGCGCGACCGGCTGGTGACGGCCGACAGTTCGGGCGGCGTGCTGGCCACGTTGGAGTCCGGCGGAGCGGAGGTGGGCCTGGTCTACACCAGCGACGCGGCGCGGTCGAATCGCATCCGCGTCTTATCGCAGCCGCGGTCGGAAGCGGTGGTGGCGGAGTACTGGGCGGTGGTGCCCGAAAATGCCGCATCGGCCGGGCCGGCCCGCCGCTTGCTCGACTTCCTGCAGTCGCCGGCCGCTCGTCGCCGGTTCCGCTCCTTTGGTTTTCACCCCGTCAAGTCTACGTCCCGAACCGCTTGATGTAATTCCGGTGCCAGCGCTGCGGCTTGTGGCTTTGCCAGCCCCAACGTGCCAGCAGCCGGTCGGAGATCCGCCAGTTCGCCGCATCGCACACGATGGCCTCGGTCCGCTTGATGTCGGCGATTACGTCGAGCACGGCCAAGGCGCCGCGCAACGTGGCCAGCGTCGTGTGCCGCGTCGACATCACGAACTTCAGCGACAGAAACTGCTCCAGGCCGCGAGGCTGGTTGAAATAGAGCCAGCAACGGTTTCCGGCCACCGCGCGGTGCAAGAGTTGGCCCCAGGGCAGGTCGAACGGCCCGGCCAGCGACGGCAACGGGCGAAACACGATCCGCCGCAGCCGGCCGTCGACCGTTTCGATCACGCCGTATCTGCGGCGACGCGCGACGGCACGTTGCCGCTCGTCGCTCAGGTCGGTGATGGTCTCGAACCAGCGGGCCATAGACAAATCTAGCCCAAAAAATCCTGGTGAGGATGCGGCCAACCAATGCGGCAGTTCCTGCTAGTGATTCCATTTCAGGCGATGTCAAATCTAATCCGTGCGTTTTAGTGTGGTTCGTAGCGGTGCCCAAGGAATAAGCAAGCTGGCATAGGTTCGCGGTGCCAGTCTATTCTGGGCGACTGATCGACGCGCGGCACATAGCGGGGATCGAGCCGCCCAGGTCTGAGCGACCTGGGCGGCTTTTTTTGGAGTTCGCGCGACTGTGCGTTTTAGCTCATCCCACAATTGCGGACCGACGATAGGCGCCATAGGCAGGGTAGAGGGGGGAGGCCATTACCCCGTTACTGGTAGTGTCCTAATAATGTGTTGCTGGCCCACACTAACCCGAAGCGTCAGCGAGGAAATGCGGTGATTCTGCCTCGCTGACGCTTCGGGTTAGTGTCTCTTTGGACACGATCAACACACTATTAGGCGCCCAGTCTCGGGTGCGGCTGCTGGAGGTCGTGCGGCAGCAGCTCGCCGATGGGACGTGCGTCTTGTATACCACGCATTACCTGGAAGAAGCCGAGACGCTCTGCGATCGGATCGCGATCATCGATCACGGCCAGATCATTGCCGCAGGGACGTTGGCCGAATTGCGTGGCAGAGTCGGCGAACGGGACGCGGTCCGGCTGGCCGGCCGGTTCGACCCGGCCCGTGAGGCACTGCAGCAGATTGAGGGCGCCGACGTGGTTCAGGCCGAAGCGGTAGAATTGCGGCTCGCGCTGGCAGACGCCTCCCGCAAACTGCCCGAACTGTTTACCGCACTGGCCGGCGCCGGCGCGGAAATTCGCGAGACGACCGTGACCCGGCCGAGCCTGGAGAGCCTGTTTATCCACCTCACGGGCAAAGAACTGCGGGAATAAGCATGAACTTCGTCTTCAACGCCGCCGTCAAGGATCTGCGGCGCCACCTGCGCGATCCGCTGGGGCTGGTAATCTGGCTGGGAATGCCCCTGATGATCGGCGGACTGCTGTCGCTTTTGTTCTCTGGTGTTGAGAAGGCGCCACCACGACCGCATTTGCTCGTCGCCGACGAAGATGGAGGACTGATCGGAGACCTGTTGGTGCGGGCCTTCGCGGCCGGCACAGCGAAGACGTTTCTGGAGGTTGAAGAGGCGAATACCCGCGAAGGCCGCGAGCGGATGGGGCGTGGCGAGGCGTCGGCGCTTCTGATTGTTCCGCCCGGCTTTCGCAGCGCGGTGCTTCGCGATCGGCCCACCAGGCTCGTGCTCGTCACCAATCCCGCCCAGCGCATCCTGCCTGGCATCGTGCAGGAAGCGCTGGAAATGGTTGTGGAATCAATCTTTTACCTTCACCGCTTGGCCGGTCCCGAAGTACACGAGCTGCTGGCCGATCGTGCGGACGCTGCGCAACAACTGACACAGGAAGATATCTCGCGAATCAGCCAGTCGATCAATGAAACGATGCAAGGCGCGCGCAAATACCTCTTTCCGCCAGTCATCGAGCTAGGGAGCTCGCTGGATCAGGCGCCGACCGCCGAGCAGGTCAATCCGGCGAAGCTGCGGCTGCCGGGCATTCTGTTCATGGCCCTCCTATTCATGGCAGGAAACCTGAGCGGTGACGTGTGGCGCGAGCGCGACCTGGGAACGCTGCGAAGGGCCGCCTGCACGCCTGCCTCGACCTCGGCGCTGCTCGCCGGCAAACTGCTGGCCGCCGCGGTGGTGATTTTCGGCGGAGCCCTAGTGGTGCTGTCGGCCGGCATGCTGTACCTCAAACTGCCGCTGGCGAAGCTCCCCTTGTCCGCCCTCTGGTCGGCGATGGCGGGAGTCACGTTCTTCTTGCTGTTTCTCAACATTCAACTCTATGCAACCAATCAGCGGGCGGGCACGGTGCTCACCAACTGCATCGTGATTCCTCTCATGTTCCTGGGTGGAAGCTTCGTTCCGTTCGACTCCATGCCCGCCTGGATGGCAGCCATCGGACGCAAAACCCCCAACGGCTGGGCACTGCAACAACTCGAAGACATCCTGTTCGACTCCACCGGCGCGGGGTCGCTGGCAACCGCGATTACGATCGTGCTGGCCAGTTGCGTCATCTTGTTCCTGATCAGCGAACGCCGCCTGCGTCGGCTTATATAAAGCTAAGCGGATATTGTTTTTCCCCAGTCCCCAATCCAAAATCTAAAATCCAAAATCCGTCCGGCCATGTTTCGAGACGCCTGGTTCATTGCCCGCAACGATCTGCTGCACGCCCTGCGCGAAAGGGAGACGATCCTCTGGGTCTTCATCATGCCGATCATGTTCTTCTATTTCATCGGCACCATTACAAGCGGCATGGGACGACAGGGCACGGGCAAAGACCGCCTGGGCGTGCAGATACCCGAGGATGCGGGGTTCCTCGCCGCCGAAATCACGCGCCGCCTCGACGCGGCAGGCTTTCAGATCGTGCCGATCAATGGAGATAAAGAGCTCGATGCCCAACCGCGTTGGCTGACGATCCCGAGCGGTTTCACCGAGAACGTGATTTCGGGAAAGAAGGTTGTCGTGAAATTCTCTCGCAAGAACGCCGACCAGTCGGGGCAATACGATCAGGTGCGGGTCGCGCGGGCCGTGTACACCGTCCTCGCCGACCTCGTGGCAACCACGTCGGCTGCCGAACAACCGGAACCTGAAAGCTTCAAACGCCTTGCTGAAAAGCCCCGCCATCTGCGGCTGGAGGTGGTGCCGGCGGGCGAGCGCAAAGAAATCTCCAGCGGCTTCGAGCAGGCGATTCCAGGCACGATGGTCATGTTCACATTGGTCGTGCTCCTCACGAGCGGTACTGCAACCGTCATTAACGAACGCTGCTGCTGGCCCGCAAGATCAAGGGACCCGACCGGCTGGCACTGGTGACCGACTGCAACCGCGCGCTCGACTTGCCCGACGGGCAATACATCTTCGGCCCGCTCGACGGCGGCGAGCCATTCCTGCGGCGCGACGGCGTGGGCCTGATGCCGGACGGGCAAGCCCTGGCGTCCGGCGTGCAGGGCATGGACCACATGGTCCGCACGTTCCGCGAGCTGACCGGTTGCCCGGTCTGGGAAGCGGTCCGCATGGCGAGTCTGACGCCCGCCCGCATCGCCGGCTTCGATCGCGAGCTGGGAAGCATCGCACCGGGCAAGCGGGCCGATTTGCTGGTGCTCGACGCGGATTTGCGAGTGCGGCAGGTGTTTGTGGACGGTCGTTCGTCAGATTCGACATGCTGTTAAGATTTTAGCCAAAGCTGGCACAGTGCTTCCGGGCTCTCGGCTTGCTTGATCGCGCCGAGTATCTTCCGCAGCAGGTCCACATCTTCGATTTCTCGAATCTCGGGCAAAAGCGTGAGACCAGGCGCGGCGAATCTCAGTTCCAGCGCCACCTCGATGCCCGCGAGCAAGCTTTGCCGTGCGCCGATCGCCCGGCCCTCCTCCCGGCCCTCCTCCCGGCCCTTCGCCAGACCCTCGGCCAGCCCTTCTTCGCGGCCAACACGCTCCGCAGCAGTGATGTACGGCATGTTTTTCTCCTTTGCAAAATCGCGAATCTCTTTCCAGGCAAGCTCCGCCAGCGGCTCCGGCAGGCTCATCATGCCTTCGATCAGACGTAGACCGGTATCTCAAGGAGGGAGTGCCCGCAGTAGCTCGTCGGCTCGATCGTATACGTCGTCGGGGTCGAGCCGGTCGACTTCCACCGGCTTGGCCCAGTAGCGGCCGTGGCCGACCCAGTCCAGCGTCTGCGGCTCGGCAGACGGTTGACCGACTAATGGCAGAGGCATTGGTCTTAATCCCGCATTACCAGCCGCAGCACTTCGGCAAGCGTTGACTCATCGAAGGGAACAACGGTCACCTTCGGTTGGCGAGACTGCACGAACCCCCACCCTGAATCGTCTCGCAGAATAAGGATCGCCTCGCCGCGCTCGCCAACGACGTCAATACGGCCTTCGGCACCCGCGATATTCCGCCCCCGAGGCGAAAAGCGGACCTGCTCATCTCCAATCCGCAAGATAAGGTCCTCGATTGCATACGTTCCGATGTAACTCTCGCTCAACTGTTTCTCGCGCCTTTGCAGCGAGACACTGTTCTGGCCGATTGCCTCGGCGAGCATGCCCTGCATCTGCTCATACAAGGCGTTCACGGCCGCAACGTATTTGTCACGACGGTCGTCCCAGTCGACACCATCGCCGGCGCTCAACTGCTTCTGCTTCTTCTGAACTAGATCCGCAAGTTTTTGATCCATCGTTCCGGTCCTATAAACGCGAACGGTTGCCCACGTGCATTTTATCACGTTGGCTGATCGTCGTCGCCGGCCGAAGTTGCTGGCCAATCTGCGGTGCCGCACCAGCAACAGTTCGTCGACGGCTGCCACGAGCGACGCCGCACGCAACAGAATTTGCGTGGCACTTTCGCACGGTCGGTCCGCCGATTATGCTGCGCTACAGCCACAAATGATCTCCTTCGAGTCACCCGCCATGCTACGCCGCAAGCTGCTCGCCCTCGCCGCCTTCCTTCTCGCGGGCCCCACCCTCGCCGCGGAGGCCGATCTCATCTTGCACCGCGGCAAGATCGTGACCGTCGACCGCGACTTTTCGCTGCACTCGGCGATGGCCGTCAAAGACGGCCGTATCCTGATGGTCGGTTCCGACGACGACGTGCTGAAAACTCGCGGCCCGATGACGAAGATCGTCGATCTGTCGGGCAAGACGGTGCTGCCCGGCCTGGGCGATTCGCACGTTCATCCGGCCGCGGCCTGCCTGACCGAGTTCGATCATCCCGTGCCCGACATGGAGTCGATCGCCGATGTGCTGGCCTACATCACGTCGCGGGCCAAGGCGCTGCCGGAAGGTGAATGGATCGTCGTGCGGCAGGTGTTCATCACGCGCCTACGAGAGCAGCGGTATCCAACCAAGGCCGAGTTGGACGCCGCCGCCCCGCGTCATCCGGTCGTGTTTTCCACCGGCCCCGACGCTTCAGCGAACTCGCTGGCCCTCGCCAAGAGCGGCATTGACAAGGATTTCCAGGCCACCGGCGCCGGCAAGATCGAAAAAGACCCGGCCAGCGGCGAGCCGACCGGCATCCTCCGCGGCGCGATGCAATACCTCAAGGTGTCGTCGCCCGACAAAAAGGCCACGCCGCAAGAGAGAGACGAGCGTCTGCTGGAGCTGCTCAACGATTACACGTCGGTCGGCATCACGTCGATCATCGACCGCGACGCCAAGGCCGATGTGGTCGAACAATACCGCCGGTTGCACGCCGCCGGCAAGCTGCCGCTGCGCGTGCGGCTTTCGCAGGATCTCGACACGTCGGGCAAGACAGCCGACATCGTGGCGACCATCGCTCGCATCGCCGCCGACCCGCTGTGCCAGGGCGACGACCGGCTGCGGATCATCGGACTGAAGACCTTCCTGGACGGCGGCATGCTCACCGGCAGCGCCTACATGCTACGGCCGTGGGGCGTCAGCCGCATCTATTCGATCGACGATCCGGGCTACCGCGGCATGCGTTATATACCCGATGAAACGCTGCTGTCGATCGTCCGCGCGGCAGTGGAGCATGGCTTGCAGTTCACGGCCCACAGCGTCGGCGACGGCGCCGTGCAGGCCCTGATCGACGCCTACGAAGAGGTGAACCACAGCACGCCGGTGGCGCCCACGCGGCCCTGCGTCACGCACTCGAATTTCATGACGCAGCAAGCGATCGACCAAGCCGCCAGGCTGGGCGTGATGGTCGATATTCAACCGGCCTGGCTATATCTCGATACGCGGACCTTAGTGGCCCACTTCGGCTACGACCGGCTGCGTTATTTCCAACCGCTCAAGACGCTGTTCAAGGCCGGCGTGACGGCCGGCGGCGGCAGCGATCACATGCAAAAGATCGGCTCGTTGCGGGCGATCAATCCCTACAATCCCTGGCTGGGAATGTGGGTCACGCTCACGCGCCGCGCCCGCTGGCACGATGAGCCGCTGCACCCCGAACAAGCGCTGTCACGCCAGCAGGCGATTCGCCTTTACACCGCCAACAACGCCAAGATCATGTTCCTCGACGACCGCACGGGCTCGCTTGAGCCGGGCAAGCTGGCCGACTTCGTCATCCTCGACCGCGACCTGCTGGAATGTCCGGTCGATGAGATTCGCCAGACGCAGGTCGTGGCGACGTACATCGATGGCCGGGCCGTCTACGAGCGACGCTGAGTTTCTTCACGTGTAGGGTGGGACCAGCGAGCTTGCGAGCGCCGGCCCACCGTGAACAACGTCGCGCCGATGGTGGGCCGGCGCTGGTCCCACCCTACATGACCATAACCCATGTCCCCCAAAAAACATCTTGAAGTTGTCGACCTGCGAGGGCACGCGTGCCAGGTTTACGAGCCTGCGCAGCGAAACCCGCACGGCTGGTCGCTGATCTTCCTGCACGATGTCGACGCCGCCGGACTCGAAGGACGCGAGGCGTATCTCGAACAGTTTGCACGACATGGCCTGCCTTGCATCGCGCCCAAGAGCGGCCGAAGCTGGTGGACCGAGCGGATTTGGCCCGGCTTCGATGCCGCGCTCTCGGCCGAGCAATACGTGATGGATCACGTGCTGAGCTACGCGGCCGAACAATGGGGGTCGCGCCCGACGCAGATTGCGCTATTGGGCATCGGTATGGGCGGACAAGGCGCACTGCGGTTGTCGTTCAAGTACCCGAATCGGCTGCCGATTGTGGCGGCCATGTCGCCGGCGATCGATTTTCAGCTCGCCTATTATGACGAAGACGAGCTTGCCTTGCCGGCAATTTATGCCGAGCCGGAAGCCGCCCGGCAGGATACGGCCACGCTGCACGTTCATCCGCTGAATTGGCCGCGGAACATCTACTTCGCCTGCGACCCGGCCGACGACCCTTGGTTCGCCAGCGCCGAGAGGCTCAAAATGAAACTCTCGGCGCTGGGCATTCCCCATGACGCCGACATGCAGACCACGGCCCAAGGACGGGCAAGGGCCTATAGCGAGTTGATGGCAGCCAAGGCGTTGGATTACGTCGCCGAGCGTCTCGAGCGCGAGCGGCTCCGCGTGGCCCCGTAGACGAGCTACCTGGCAGCCGGCGCATCAATGGGCGAAGGGGCTTCAGGAGCATTCGGCGGCGTTGCCATGCCGGGTGCGGGAGCCGTCGTGTAAGGCGCCGGTCCGGACGTGCAGCTTCCGCAGCCGCAGGCCGGCTGGCAGCAGCGTGCGTGATGATGGTGACGGCAGGCGTTGCGATGGCCGCAGTGCGACTTGTGGCATCCGCCGCAGGCTGGCCGGCAAGCGTTGCATGCCGTCTGGCAACACGCGGTGCCGCACTGGGCCTTGGAACAACAGCCGCGAGCGTGCGCCTCGGCCCGCTCCGTGGATGCCACCAACAACGCCGCCGCCAAAATGCCCAAAAACATTCCGATTCGTTGCATGGCCTTCTCCTTAAGTGCCCGGCATGACGCCGGTGTTCGAGTCCGTGACACGATGCGTTGTAAAAACACTCGGCTATGCCTCCGCCCAACGATGAAGCATGGCCTGCGGCCTATGCACCGGCGGCACAAGCCGTAACTTGCGAACGAGAGCCCGAATTGATACACCAGTAGCAGAACCGCGACAGTCGCCGACGCCTGGCGAATGCGGCCGAGTGCCAGGCTGCCGGCCTAAGTAGGTGTCGGAGCAAGGTTTAAGCGATCGGCGGAACGCGCCGGCACACAAGCTGCGTTTGTTGTTGAAGCGACACGGAACCGGAGAATGAGACCAGGGGCGAACAACCGACCACGGGCTGCCTTGGCGTTACACGTTGCTTTCCCCCCATGCCAGGCGGCCCAAGAAGACAACAGGAGTACCTGATAATGAAACGCGTTTTGATGATCGGCGCTCTGCTGGGCGCCTTGGTTTTCGGTGCGGCCTCGACTTCGCAGGCTTACCCCTATCCGCGCCCGTTTGTGCGTGGTCCCGTGCGGGCCGCCATGTTGGCCCCCTATGGACCTCGCGTCTATGCGCCGCGGGTATACGCGCCGCGGCCGTACTATCGTCCCTACTACGGTTATCGGGCCTTTGGACCGGCCTTGTATGGTCCGGGCTTCTACGGCCCCGTCGGCCCTGGCTTCGGCTTCGGCGTGTATTGACGTTCTTGGCGATCCATCCATCAATCGACGCATGACAAAGCGCTATTGCTTGGCGGCCACCTGCTCGCGCAACCGAGCCTCGGCTGCCCGCAGTTCACCGGAGGGGTCGATCGGTGCGAAGTCCTCCGGATCAAAGACTTGGCGAATCTCGACCTCGCCCTCGTCGAGATGGGGATTCGGGCAACGCATCATCCATGCGACGGCTTCTTCCATTGACTTCACCTTCCACAACCAGAAGCCGGCGACCAACTCTTTCGTCTCGGCAAACGGCCCGTCGATCACGGTCCGCTGCTGGCCAGAGAACCGGACGCGCTTGCCCTTGGAGCTGGGATGAAGGCCCTCGCCCGCCAGCATCACGCCCGCCTTGACCAGCTCTTCATTGAACTTACCCATTTCCGCCAGCAACTGTTGGCTGGGCATCACGCCCGCCTCGGAACCGTTGCTGGCTTTGACAAGAACCATGACTTTCATTCGAACAACCTCCGTTGGGAAAACATCTCGATCAAAAATAGCTGCGTAGGGTGGGACCAGCGAGCTTGCGAGCGCCGGCCCACCGTCAACGACGTCGCTTCAGGGTCCAACAACTGTCACGTGTCGCTCCGCCAAGGAACCAGCGAGCACAACCGCTCGTCCCGCAGCGCAAGCCCTCCCCAGAGCAGAACGCCGAAGATCACGGGGAAGAAAATCGGGAACCAACCGTCTCCGGCGCGGAGATGGCTGGCCACCGCCCCGCCGAGATAGCCGGTGAGCAAAATCGCTCCGAGAACCGCGGTGCGCGGCAGCAGATAGAGCGCCGTGCAGACGAGCGCGACGACCCCCAAGGGAAGAATCACGTTTTCGGAATATCCAAGTTTAGTGGTCGCCTCGACGACGGGGGCCGGCTTGACCAGCTTCATGACACCGTCCAACAGCATGAACAGCGCCGGTATGAGGCTCATCGCCCAACCAGTCCAGAGCTTGCCTTTCGAGACAGGCGCTTGTGGGGTTTCTGGTTGCATGTGGATTCCTTTCTAATCGGTCGGAAGACCGGGAATCTCGAGGACGGGGCGGATTTCGATCGTGCCCACCGTCGCCGCGGGAATCCGCTCCGCGATGCCGACGGCCTCATCCAGGTCACGCGCATCGACGATGTAGAATCCGCCAAGCTGCTCGCGCGTCTCGGCAAAGGGGCCGTCGGTCACCAGCCGCTTCCCCTCGCGCAGCCGCACGCTCGTCGCGGTCGAGACGGGGTGCAACGGCGAGGCCGCGACGAAGTTTCCCTTCGCGTGCAGGTCTCGCGCAAGCTTCGTCGATTTGACGTAGCACTGTTCTCGCTCCGCGTCGTTCAACGCCTTTTCTTCCCGGTAAACCAGCAACATGTATTTCATGATATTCCTCCAACGGTAACGATGGCCCCATTTGATTTCGCCTGAGATCAGCAGTAAGTCGAACGGCGGCTGCCCGAATCGACAACCCGGCCAAAAAATTGTTTACAATGTGCCGATGCTTGCCAATTACCGACGCCGCGGTCGACGCGGTCTACCGCTCTGGGGCCGGACCATGGCCGCCCTGATCCGGCTCGTCGGCGATTTCGACGTGGCCGAAGAGGCGGCCCAGGAAGCCTTCGCGGCGGCCGTCGACCAGTGGCGGACCACCGGCGTGCCCCGTTCGCCGCGCACCTGGATCATACAGACCGCCAAGCACAAGGCAATCGACCGCGCTGCACTGTCAGGAGGCGCGGGCCGAAGACACCGATTGGCCGCAAATCCTTCAGCTTTACGATCTTCTCCAGCGCGTGCGGCCATCGCCCATCGTCTCGCTGAACCGTGCGGTGGCCGTTGCGATGGCGGAAGGACCGCAGCCGGCAACGCTCATGGGACGTGAGCTTCCGATCTTGACCGCCTGCGTTTAAAGCACTACAAGAATCGCCTTCACTAACGATCTCGCCGCGAGCGATTCACGGATGTATCGCCGGCACGGACAAAAACTGGGCCTGGTTTTCTTGGCGGGCGATCTGGCGGTGACCGCCGGAAGCTGGCTGGCGGCTTACTATTTGCGCTTCGCGCTCTGGCCCTCGACGCACGGCGTGCCCGAACTGCCGCTCGTGCTGCGCTCGTTGCCGCTGCTGCTGGTGCTGGCCGGCGTGGCCTACCGCGCCTGCGGCCTTTATGAGATCCATCGCCTGCGCGAATTGCCGCGCGAACTGGGCGTGGTTTGCCAGGCGAGCGGACTGTTGTTCGTGCTGGCCATCACGGCGGCCTTCTATCGCCGCGACGATTACGAGTCGCGCCTGGCCCTGGCATTGTTTCTCTGCCTGAACGCCTTGGCGCTGATGCTCGTGCGGCGGCTGGTGTGGGGCATTTTGAAAGCGGCCCGGCAGCAGGGGTTGAACTACGGTCGGGCGGTGATCGTCGGCACGGGCCGCACCGGCCGCCTGGTGGCCGAAACCATCCTCCACAACAGTTGGACCGGACTGGAGGCGGTTGGCTACGTCGATGCTCCGCCCAAGGTCGAGCCTCGCGATCTGCCGCGGCTTGGCTCCATCCACGCCTTGGGCACGATCGTGGACCGGCACGACATCGACCATGTGTTCATCGCCCTTCCGCTGGCGCGCTACGGAGAGTTGCCCGCCGTTTATCGGGCACTGGAAGATTTGTTGGTGGAAGTGCAGCTTGTGCCCGACTTGCCGAACCTGGCGGGCATGCGCATCCGCACGCTGGAGATCGACAACGTGGCCTTTCTCAGCCTGCGGGGCAATCCGCACTACGGCTGGCGCAAGGCGGCGAAGCGGGGCATGGACCTGGCGATCGCCGCGCTGGCCCTGATTGCGCTCTCACCGCTGTTGCTGGCCATTGCCGCGGCGATCAAGCTCACCAGCCGCGGGCCGGTGCTCTATCGGCAGCCGCGGACCGGCCTGGGCGGGCACAGCTTCGAGATGCTCAAGTTCCGCAGTATGGACGCCGACGCCGAGCGGCAGACCGGCCCGGTTTGGGCCGCGCGCAACGACTGCCGCTGCACGCCGCTGGGGCGGGTGTTGCGGCGTTGGAGCCTCGATGAGTTGCCGCAGTTGTTCAACGTGCTGGCCGGCGACATGAGCCTGGTGGGTCCGCGGCCCGAGCGCGGAGCGCTGGTCGAAAAGTTCCGCGACCAGATACCGAACTACTTGCAGCGGCATCAGGTGAAGGCCGGCATCACCGGTTGGGCGCAGGTCAACGGCTGGCGCGGCAACACGTCGCTTCGCCGCCGGCTGGAGTGCGACCTGTACTACATCAGCAACTGGTCGCTCTGGCTCGACTGCCAGATTCTCTGCATGACCGTCTGGCGCGGCCTGCGGCACCGAAACGCCTATTGAGGCGGCGGCGCTGTCACTGCAAACGGCGGCGGGTTACAATGACCGGGTCGTCCGACGCATTGCTTCCGGTCTCGGCTCTTATCCAAGCCTGCCCGATGATCGACCTGACGTCCATTCTTACTCCCAACGGTGTTCGTGCGCGGCTGCTGGTCCGCCGCGCGAAAGCGTGTTTGCAGCGCGGTGACTTCAATGCGGCGGTCGCATACAACACGCGCGCCATCGGGCTTCGCCCCAAATGGGCCGCCGCCTATGCCTACCGAGCGCACGCCTGGCTGTTGTTGAAAAAGCACGAGCAAGCGATCGATGATTGCACCGTAGCCCTATCGCACGACCCTCGCTGTGCCTTGGCGTACAACAACCGGGCGGTCGCATACTCGGGGCTCAATCGCATCGAAGAGGCGCTGGCCGACGTCGACCGCGCGATCGAACTTTCGCCACACGATGCGCAATACCTGGTGAATCGCGGCATGGAGCGTCACAAGGCGGGCAACATGGCCGGAGCGATCCACGACCTGCAGAGCGGACTGCGGCTGAATCCTGCGCATGTCTTTGGCCGGGTCGAGTTGGCGTGGGCCTACGTATCGCTAGGCAAGGACGCCGCCGCATTAGAACAGCTTCAGCGAGCGATTCAACTCAGCCCGGCCAATGCAACCGCTTATAAGCTGCGTGGCGAAATCCACGCGCGCGGGGGCAGACCGGCGGCCGCCGTGCGAGACTTCACCGCGGCCTTGCAACGCGGCATCCCGCCGGCCATCAGCCTGATCGGACGGGCACGGTCGCTGCACGCATTGGGGCACGATGACGCGGCGATACGGGACCTCAATCAGTCGATTGAGTTGTCTCCGACCTTTGTGGCATTTCTGCTGCGGAGTGGTGCGTTTGCGGCGCGCGGCGAAACTGCCAAAGCGGTCGCCGATGCCCACGACGCCCTGCGCCTGATCGGCGACACGACCACGAATTACGGTCAGCGGGGGCTCGCCTACCTGCGGGCCGGCGATTTCGAACATGCTTTGGCCGATTTCGACCGGATGATCGAGCGCGAACCCGATTCAGGCCTGCACTACAACAATCGCGGATATGTCTGGCATCAACGCGGCGAATCTGACCGCGCCATCGCCGATTATGAGACCGCGATTCGATTGTGGCCCGATCATCCGAACGCCTACAAGAATCTGGCCACTCTGCGTGCCAATTGCGCCGTGCCGACTTATCGAGACGGCGCCAAGGCAGTCGCCGCGGCGCAGCGCGCCCTGGAGCTTCGTGGCCCACGACCAAGGGACTGCCTTTCGGTGCTCGCCAACGCTTACGCCGCGTCGGGCGATTTGGCAGCGGCGGAACAATGGCTGCTAAAAGCAGCGGAGCCGCCGCCCCCGGTGGCGGCGCCGGCATTTGCCGTGGCGCCGCCGCCCCCGGTGAGGCCCGCGCGCGTAGAATACGCAGGGTTTTGGTTGAGACAGGAGGTCGTCTTCGCGGAGGAGAATGGATGCGGAAGTCGTTTTCACAGCAGCAGCGGTTGGATTGTCCAAGCATCGGTGAGGTGGAACTCAATCTGGAGTGTCGTCACGAACTGATTCCCATTCTCAAGGCGCTGCAGCACGTTTATTCGCGCCCCGAAATACGGGACCGCATCTTGGAGCTGATCGCCCAGGACATCAACCAGGATT
>Ga0307372_10002294_pt1 | contig 31923 bp, 24 predicted proteins | sample OX1MG_FD_202533 | JGI IMG/M metagenome (GOLD analysis project Ga0307372, IMG submission 202533) | Soil microbial communities from Risofladan, Vaasa, Finland - OX-1 | ecosystem: Environmental > Terrestrial > Soil > Coastal area > Acid sulfate soil | place: Finland: Risofladan, Vaasa | collected... | reverse complement strand
TCGCGGGCGTGCTCGATCACGAGGCAGCAGACGACCGCGTCGAAGCTCGCCCTGGCGAAGGGGAGCCGCTCGCCCTCGGCCTGGAGGTAGCGGGGGCCGCCGCCCGCCGCGAGGGCGTTCACGACCTGCGCGGCGGAAGGGTCGACGCCGACGACCGCCGATCGGCCCCCGCCGGAGGAGACGAGGCGCCGGGCGACCTGGCCCTCCCCGCAGCCGACGTCGAGGACCCGCCGGCTGCCGGCGAGCTCGCGCTCGACGATCGGGAGGATCTCCGCCTCGTACTCGGGGTCCGCCCCGGCGGTGAAGGTCGCCTTCCACCACTCGGCCCGCTCGTCCCACGGATGGGCCGCGCCACGCCGGCGCGTGCCGGCCGGCGGCGCGTCGGCGCTCACGCCGAGACCGGCTGGCGCCGCGGCGCGTCGGCGGCCTGGTGCAGGTGCGCGTGGACGGCCTCGGCGACCCGGTCCGGCAGCCAGGGCAGCGCCCGCAGCTGACCGAGGCTCGCCGCCCGCACGGCGCGCACGCCGCCGAGCTCGGCGACGAGGCGCTCCCGCCGGGTCTTGCCGAGGCCGGGGATCCCGTCGAGGGCGCCCTTGGTCATGCGCTTGGCGCGCAGCTCGCGGTGGTAGGTGATGGCGAAGCGGTGCGCCTCGTCTCGGATCTGCTGCAGCAGGTAGATCGCGCTCGAGTCCCTCGGGATCCGCACCGGGTCCGGACACCCGGGCAGGTAGACCTCCTCGAACTGCTTGGCGAGGGAGGCGACGGCGAGGCGGTCGGTGAGGCCGAGCTCCTCGAGGACCCGAAGGCCCACGCCGAGCTGGCCCTTCCCGCCGTCGAGGAGGAGGAGCTGGGGCGGGTAGGCGAAGCGGCTCGGACGGGCCCTTGCCTCCTGGTCGGCGGCGGGCGGCCTCGTCTCCTCCTCGAGCAGGCGCTTCAGCCGCCGGGTGAGCACCTCGTGCATCGCCCCGTAGTCGTCGTTGCCCTGCACGGCGCTGACCTTGAAACGGCGGTAGTCGCTCCGCTTCGGCAGGCCGTCCTCCATCACCACCATCGAGCCGACGTAGTCGCTCCCTTGGAGGTGGCTCATGTCGTAGCACTCGATGCGCAGCGGCGGCTCCTCCAACAAGAGCAGCTCCTGCAGCTCGTCGAGGGCCTTGGCACGGCTCGTCAGGTCGCTCGAGCGGCGCATCCGGTGGCGTTGGAGCTGCTCGGCGGCGTTGGCACGCGCCACGTCGAGCAGGGCGCGCTTGCGCCCGCGCCGGGGGACATGGAGCGTGACCCTGCCCCCCCGCCGGCCGGTGAGCCACTCGCCGTAGCCGTCGGCGTCGTCGGGCAGGTCCGGGACGAGCACCTCGCGCGGCAGCCCGATCGGGCTCTCCGCGTACTGCTGCTCGAGGGCGCGCCCGACGAGCTCGGCGCTCGTCAGCGGCTCGACCTTCTCGAGGACGAAGCCGTGCCGGCCGACCATGCGGCCGCGCCGGACGTGGAGCACCTGGACGGCCGCCTCGAGCTCGCTCTCGGCGATCCCGACGACGTCGAACTCCTCGGGGCTCGCGACCACCATCTCCTGGCGCTCGCTCGCCAGTCGGACCGCCGCCAGGCGGTCGCGCAGCCGCGCCGCCCGCTCGAAGTCGAGCGCCTCGGCCGCTTGGCGCATCTCGCGCTCGAGGCGGGCGACGACCGGGGCGGTGTCGCCCTCGAGGAACGCCATCAGCTCGCGCACGTGCTCGCGGTAGGTGGCCTCGTCGACGGCGCCGATGCACGGGCCGCCGCAGCGCTCGATGTGGTACAGCAGGCACGGACGGCCGAGGCGCTCGTGGCGGCGGAACTTCGCGTCCGAGCAGGTCCTGATCGGGAAGGAGCGCAGCAGCAGGTCGAGCGTCTCGCGGATGGCGTAGGCGTGGGCGTAGGGGCCGAAGTAGCGGACCCCCTTGCGCTTGGCGCCGCGCATCACCGTCGCCCTCGGCCACTGCTCGTCGACGGTGACCGCCAGGTACGGGTAGCTCTTGTCGTCGACGAGGCGCACGTTGAAGCGTGGCCGGTGCGCCTTGATCAGGTTGTACTCGAGCATGATCGCCTCGGCGTCGGAGCGGACCTGGATCCACTCGACCGAGGCGGCGCGCTCGAGCATCTGCTGGGTGCGCGGGTGCAGCTGGCGGGGGTCGCCGAAGTAGTTGGCCAGCCGCGCGCGCAGCGACTGGGCCTTGCCCACGTAGATGATCCGGCCCTCCACGTCCTTGAACTGGTAGGAGCCGGGCGCGTCGGGTACCGCTTCGGGACGTTCGAGCACTAACGTTGAGGCTACGCCGGCCTGGTACCCCGGCGGACAGATCCGCCTCGTGGCCGACATACCCGCGGATGGGCGACCAGGCTGTCCCCGCCGGCCGTGCAGCGAGGCGTCATACACCGAGGTGCCTCAATGTTCCGCCTCCAGACGCCCCTACCGGACCGCTACACCTCGGCGACGCCCGAGCAGCTCGTGGCCTGGATCTCGGACGCCCGCGCCGCGCTCGGCGGGCGGCTCGTGATCCTCGGCCACCACTACCAGCGCGACGAGGTGATGCGGTGGGCCGACGCGCGCGGCGACTCGTTCGGCCTGGCGCGCTTCGCCGCCGACCAGCGCGAGGCGGAGTACGTCGTGTTCTGCGGCGTGCAGTTCATGGCCGAGTCGGCCGACGTGCTCACGGCCGACCACCAGCAGGTGATCCTCCCCGACCTGAACGCCGGCTGCTCGATGGCGGACATGGCCGACCTCGACAGCGTCGAGACGGCCTGGGAGGAGCTGGCCGAGGTCGTCGACATCGCCTCGGTCGTCCCGATCACCTACATGAACTCCTCCGCCGTGCTCAAGTCCTTCGTCGGGCGCCACGGCGGCGCCGTCTGCACCTCCTCGAACGCCCGGGCCGTGCTGAGCTGGGCCCTCGGCCTCGACGAGGCGGCCCTCGACGACGCCCGGCGGACGGGGCTGGCGGCGCCGACCGACCGCAAGGTGCTCTTCTTCCCCGACCAGCACCTCGGCCGCAACACCGCCTTCCAGCTCGGCTACGCCGCCGAGGACATGGCGGTGTGGAACCCGCGCCGCGACCTCGGTGGGCTGGAGGACGCCGAGGCGAAGGAGGCGACCTTCCTGCTCTGGCAGGGCCACTGCTCGGTCCACCAGCGCTTCCGCACCGGCCATGTCGAGGAGTTCCGCCGCCGGCACCCCGACGGCGTGGTGCTCGTCCACCCCGAGTGCGCCCACGAGGTGGTCGAGCTCGCCGACGAGGTCGGCTCGACCGACGCGATCATCCGCTACGTCGAGGCCGCGCCGACGGGCAGCGCGATCGGCATCGCGACCGAGATCCACCTCGTCCACCGGCTGGCGGACGAGCACCCGCACCTCGAGATCAGCTCGCTCGACCCGCTCGTCTGCCCCTGCTCGACGATGTTCCGGATCGACGCACCCCACCTGGCCTGGGTGCTCGAGGGCCTGGTGGCGGGCGAGGTGCGCAACCGCGTCGTCGTCGACCCCGAGACCGCCGAGGGGGCGAGGATCGCCCTCGAGCGGATGCTCGCGATCACCTGAGGTCGCCGGCGCCCGCCCCCTACCCCAACGACCAGATCGGCACGAGCCGCCACGCCTCGGCGAGCTCGGCGTTGAGCTGGCGGGCGCGCGGCTCGTGCGTCGCGAGCAGCTGCCAGAACCGGGTGGAGTGGTTCATCTCGACGCGGTGGCACAGCTCGTGGAGGAGCACGTAGCGGACGAGCTCCGGCGGGAGGAAGAGCAGGCTGCGGTTGAGGCTCACGCGCCCCGCGGACGAGCAGCTCGCCCAGCGCGTCCGCTGGCCGCGCACGCTGACCCCGGTCACGACGAGGCCCCGCTCGGCTGCGAGCTGCCCGAGCCACGGCTCGAGCCCCGCACGGGCCTTTCGCGTCAGCCAGCGCCGCAGTGCGTCGGACACCGCCGCGTCGCCCTCCGCCGCGGCGGCGACCCGGAGCACGCCGGGTGGCCGCTCGCGCACCGCCGGGGACGCGCCAGGCCCGGCCAGGTACTCGACGGACCAGCGCTCGCCGATGGCGCCGAGGTCGATCCGCTTCGGCAGCACCGGCCCGGCGCGCAGCGCCGCGAGGTGCTCCCGGTCGGCGGCGACCCGCTCCTCGGCGCGGCGGATCCACTCGAGCCGGCTCTCGACCAGCTCGGGGATCCTGGCCCGGTTGAAGCGCCTCGGGATCACGACCGTCAGGCCGTGCTCGGGCGAGACCGTGAGGCGTGCGTGCTTCGCCCGGGCGCTCGTGCGCACGGAGTAGCGCAGCTCGGTCACGTAGCACCCGCCATGGGTCCCTTCTAGCAGCCCTGGCGCCCCGGGCCAACGACCCCCGCGCCGCCGCTCGCCCCGCCGGCGGCGCGGGAAGGTCCCCGCCCTGCCGGGTGCGGCGGCGGGGCGGGGACCTCCGGGTCGGCACCGGCCGGGCGAGCGCCGGTGTCCCAGCTGGCGCCGCGGGCCGGGCGGGCGCGGGGCGTGCCCGGCGCCCCCCGGTCAGCGCGACGCCGGCGGAGCCTCCGTCGGGCGTCGGTGCCTCAGCTCGTCACCACCCCCATCCGCCGGACCATCCCCGGCCGTGCCGGCCCAAGTGGGCGAGCAGCCACGACCACGGGTCGTGCGGGGCGTGCGCCGGTCGGGCGGCGACGGTCACCGTCGTGGAGGCGGCGGCCGACGAGCCGGCGGGACCCTCGGCGGTGAGGACGAAGGTGTAGGTCTCGGCCGAGGACGTCGCGTTGCGCGGGACGAAGGCCGAGGTGGAGCCGTTCGTGCAGCTCACCTGCTCGTTGAAGCGCAGGCCGACCGAGCTGACCGTGCAGCTCGTCGCCCCGGCGGCCTCGGCGCGGAGGTGGACCACCCCGCCGTTGTCGCCGAGCGACGCCGGCGAGGCGGTGATGCTCGGCGAGATGGTGACCGGTGGCGCCGGCACGACCAGGGAGAGCGTGCGCGTCGCCGGGCTCGTCCCGGCGACGCTGGCCGCCGTGAAGGTCAGGGTGTACGTGGCGGCGGTGCCGTCGGTGCTGGTGTTCGCCGGCAGCGTCACCGCGGCCGTCCCGGCCGAGTCCGGGCACGGCACCGACGAGGCGGGGACGGTGTCGGCGTACGGGCCGGTCGTGGCGGTGCTGTCCCGGTACGGCAGCGAGATCGTCACGCCGCTCGACGGCGTCGCGCTGAGCGAGCAGCGGGTGGCGTCGGCGATCGCGTAGTCGAGCGTGACGCTCCCGCCCGCCGGCGTCAGGGCCGGCGAGGTGGCGTCCTCGCCGAAGGAGGCGATCGTGGGGTTCGCCGGGAGCGCCGCCGGGCCGACGTAGGCGCTCTCGGAGGCCTCGCGCTCGCCGGCGAGCGGGGTGCCCGGGGCGCCGACGACGAAGTACCCGGCGCCGTAGCCCTCGTACTTGAAGCGCACCCCGTCCGTTGGGATGGCGCTCGGGTAGGTCACGACGATCGCCGTCCCGGACCCGCCCGGCGGGCACGTCACCGACGACGGGTAGTTCAGCGAGGTCCGCTGCGTCGACCACCACGGGGCCGAGTAGGTGAAGGAGGCCGCCGTGTCGTATGCGCCCGGCGCCTGGCACGACACGGGGGCGTTGTAGTTGAAGGTCGCCTCGGTCCCCGAGATGGTGATCGACGTGAGCTGGGGCGGCAGGGCGGTCGCGCTCACGTAGAGGGAGCCGGGCAGCTGCTCGACGACCCCGACCTGCTCGAAGGAGGTGAGCGTGGGGGTCGAGATGTAGTCGAGCGTGTTCGAGGTCGTGTTGCCGATGGCGCTCTCGCCCGCCGGGTAGGTGCCGCACGCCCCGGTGCCGAGCGGAGCGCCGGTCGACAGGTCGTAGACGGTGTCGGTCGAGCTCGACTGGCAGTCGGTGATGACCTCGGGAGCGTTGTCCATCGGCAGGCCGGGAAGGTCCGCCGTCGGCACCGCGATGATGTCGTACTGGTCGGGCGTCGTCGGGCCCGGGTTGCCGAAGCCGATCGAGCAGTTCGTGCCGCCGAAGACCCGGTCGTTCACCGGCGAGCAGGTCGCGGGGGTGCTCGGGTCGAGCTTGGCCACCTCGCCGCTCGCGACGAGGTTCCACGCGCCGCCCCCGGCCTGGGCGGTCACGCCGGACGCGGCGAGAATTTCCAGTCCGGTGAGGGACAGGCTGGCTCCGGTGCTCATGACTGGGGCGCCGGTGACCGTGAAGGTGACCGTCGCGCCGCTCGCGCTGGCCGACAGGTCGTGCGCGGAGGAGCTGAGCGTCCCGGCGGCAGCGCCGTCGGTGAGCTGCAGGGAGTAGGGCGTCTGCACCGTCACGTCCTGGTTGAACGTGACGGTCAAGGTGGTGCCGGCGTCGACGGTCCCGGAGGTGGGCACCTCGGTGGTCGCGACCGAGACGAGCGGGGTCGTGCCCGGGGAGGCGCTCGCCTGCGCCGCCAGGCCGAACCCGCTGCCGCCGAACGCCAAGGCGGCGGCCAGCACCCCTGCGGCGCGCGCGCCATGCACGTTTGTTCGCGATATTGACCCTTGTCCGAGCCCGTTGTTGATCCTCTTCCTCACGGCTATCTCTCCTGCTCGTCAGATGTGCCCATGCACGTCCAACGCGGCGTGACGCCGCGCTGTGCGTGGAGGGAGCGAGCATGGCGGAATTCCTTGCCGATTCCCTCGCCCAACGATGGGTTGTTCGTCACGCAGATGATGGAGGTGCGAGCTGGGATGTCAGCTTACGACGACCGGAGCACTGTTCATCGCTCCAGTTGATCGAGGTGACGGTGAGGCCTCGCACACCAACATTCGGTAGTAGGTGGACCGGGCGTCCTCGCCCGTCGTGACGACCACGACTTTGCGCGCTTCCGCAGGTCGATATACCGCAACTTGGCGGGCGGCCATTGCTGGTCGTGGCCCGTTTCTGGCGTCGAGCATGACCGACGTGGAGCGCACATCACCGATCGAATTCCCACCGACCACATTGAGTGGGTGCTCGAACACCGAGCGCGGGTTCGACGCGCCGTCACCGGGACGGTGGGCGATCGGAGGGGGAGGAGGGGTCTCCGGGCGCGCCGGGTCCCTCGTCCTCAGGCGGGCCGGCCGCGCCGGGCGGCGGGGATCGGCCGCGAAGCGCCGCCGGCGCCGTGCCCGGCGCCCCGGTCAGCCTGGACCGCCGGGAGGGCGGGGTGCCGCCGTTCTCCACGCCGGAGCTGGCCGGACGCGTTCGACCCCGCCTGAGGCAGCAGGCGGGGTCGAACGGTCCTACGGGGGTGGAGCCGGTCCGCGGAGCTCAGGCGCTCCGGGTTCCCGGTGCCGGCGTGCGGTCCGGCTCCGGGGAGGTCAGGCTGCGACGCGCTGGGAGTCCTCGACCATGTTGCGTCGGGTCTCGGCGGCGATCACCTTGGCGGCCTCTGCGGAGACGCTCGACTCGCCGAGCTCTCCACGCCGGTGTCTGCGGTCGTCTGCCACCGAAGCGACGACCAGCGAGCCGACGATCACCGCGGTGATCACGAGTGCGACTGGGATCCAGAGCCATGCGAGTGTCAACATTGGGTTTGGGCTGCGCCGTTCCGTCCGTCGTGCTCGGCGCTTCCCGTCCTCCTTCGCTCACCACTCTGCCCACCAGCGGGTTAAGCGAAGGTAAGAGGACCCCTACGACGCCGCCAAGCTTCGGTCATATCCGGTCGCGGGCAGCTGCCGCGCCGAGCAGTCGGGGTGTCTTTCAGGTGTTCGAGCAGCAGTTCTGGCGCTCGAGCCCTGGGCGTGCAGCCACGCCGGCCTCGTCGGCCACGCCCTCACCCCAGGAATCGCCGCGCCCGACCCTCCGGCGAGGAGCGTCCGCTCCGGTGCTCCCTGCGAGACGTGTGAGCGCTGGATGCTCGTCATGCGGCGCCCAGCCGGCCGGGCCCTTAGCGGCGCGTCGCGACCGGATCGACGGTCGTCGCCGCGATCCCTTCGCGCAGCTCGGCTTCGGACCGCACTCGGAAGGCGCTCTCGGGGCGACGGTTGGTGCGACGTGCGTGCTCTGCGAGCAGCAGCTCCCACACCTCGCGGGGATCGTCCCCATGGCGCCTCGCCAGGTGTCGGCGCAGGCGCTCGAGCCTCCAGTTCAGCAGCGGCCGGAACGGCCGGGCGGTGTCGAGTGAAAGCAGGACCAAGTGCCACAAGCGCTGGCGCTCGGCGACGCTCGAGCTGTCGTTCACCGAGCGAGCGACGCGCGCGATCACCGGATGCACCGAGCGCGGGTGGTCCGACCACGTCTCGCCGGCGAGCCATGAGGCCGCCTCCATGACGCAGGCCTTGCCGTCGTCCGGTTGGTGCGTCCCCCAGTCGATGAAGGGGACGTGGACCTCAGTGGGTCGAAGCAGTGAACAGTGGGCGTCGCGTTTCATCACGTGTCTCCGGGGGTCGCGGGGATCAGTAGGAGTCGCTCGGTTGATCGGCTGCACGGTGAAGATCGCCGGCGAGCTCCCGTCATCCCGCTGATGGCTCGGGCCTGGCGGCACCGCGTGAAGTGGCACGAGCGGGCGAACGTTGGCGAGGCTCGAGTCCCTCCTCGGACCTCGCCAGGTTCAGCCGTCTCGCTTGCAGGTGCGACGGTCACGGGCCACGATCGCGACGGGGGTGCGGCGGGGCGCCGTCATCCACGTCATCGGAGTGGGGGACGGGGTGGTTGCAGCCGAGCTCGGAGAAGCGCTCGTTGAGGGCGTGCACCAGGACCTCGTGGTCGTGAGGGCTCGGAACCATCGATCCGACGAGGTACGCCTCGACCTCGAGGGGGCTGGCCATGCCCCCGAGCTCGAAGTAGCGCATCCAGAGCTCGGACTGGGTCAGCCCGGCGTCGTTTCGGGCGTCGTCCAGCGTGGTGTTCGGGTGTCTCGCCACGGTCGACGCTCAGTCGTTCGACGCGCTGCGAGAGGGACCCCGTGGGACGAGGGAGGCGATCGCGCTGGCGTAGCGCCGGGGCGTGGTCATGGCGTCGGCGGCGCAGTTGGACGGCCGCCGCTCAGGCCGACAGCTGCGCCCGTAAGAAGCGTCTCCGGGTCGGCGGCCGATGACGACGGGGACTCGAGAGGGCAGGTCCCCCACCGGCCGGTCATTGGCGGACGGTCGCACGTCGGGACGACGGCAGTGCCGAGCCGGCGCGTCGCATCCTGCGACGCTCGCCCTCCGACGTTCCTCCCCAGACACCGCGGACGTCCGGTTCGCGAAGCGCTCGGTGCAGGCAGTCCGATCGCACCGGACACCCCCGACAGATCTCGATGGCGGCCGCCACCTCGCCGGACTGCGTGCCGAAGAACAACTCGGTGTCCATGCCGCGGCAGATCGCGTGACGCTCCCAGTCGAGCGTGATCCACCGCACCGTCGCTTCGCCGAGCTCGCCCTCGTCGGGGCCGTGTAGCCGAAGCCCTATGCCGCCCGTCGCGCCGGCGCGGCCGGAGGCGGCGGCCAACCTGCGGGTCTCCGACCCGGCGCGGTCACCCTCAACAGGCACGACTGTCGCGAGGGGCGCGACCGTCGTGCCCGTCGCTCTCGCCGAAGGGCCCCTTGTCACCGGCGACCCATCTTCGAGTCACGTGGCCGCGACGAGGGGCCTGTTCGCGAGGTCGCGAGGCGATCAGCAAGAAGCGACGGGAGGAGGGTCATGCCTTCCTTTACAGCAAAGTGGGGCGCGCGCAGCACCCGCCTGACCCTCGCTGTAGAAGGAGCCAGGGCATTATGATCCTCTCGGGCAAGAAGTCAATCCCCCCTCCGCGACGGGACTGCGGGAAGGACTGCCCAGGGGAGCGAGCATTGACCTCGAGCGAGGATTCCTACGGCGAGCTGGCGCAGACGTTCGCCGAGATCGCCGGAACGCTGTTCTCCGCCTCGACGGTGCGAACCACTCTGCAACGCATCGTGGACTGCGCGGTTCCCACCGTCGAAGGCTGCGACGCGGCCGGCATCTCCCTTCTCACCGGAACGGAGATCACCACGCCGGTCTTCTCCGATCCCATCGCGCTCGAAGTTGACTCCGTCCAGTACGAGACCGGCGAGGGTCCCTGCCTCGATGCCATCTGGCAGGCGACCACCGTCTACGCCGAGGACCTCGCCGACGATCAACGCTGGCCGCGTTTCGGCCCTCGAGCTGCGAGGCTCGGCATGCGCAGCCTGCTGTCCTTCCGCCTGTTCGCCAACGGGACGCTCGGAGGCCTGAATCTCTACGCGCGGCTTCCCCGCGCCTACGGGGCCGCCGACCGCACCAAGGCCCTCATCTTCGCCGCCCACGCCGGCATGGCGCTCGCGGCTGCCGAGGCGAGGGAAGACGTCGCCAATGCGCTCGAGACCGAGCTGAAGCGGGTCGACAACCTGCGCGGTGCCCTTGCCTCGCGTGAGTTGATCGGGCAAGCCGAAGGCATCCTGATCGAGCGCGAGCGCATCACCGCCGATCAGGCCTTCGGCATGTTGCGACGGGCCTCACAGCACCTGAACGTCAAGCTGCGCGAAGTGGCGCAGCACATCGTGGACACCGGCGACGTTCCATCCGGCTGAGGCCCGCGCGTCGCCAGCGGGTCTCGTCGGTTGTGGGCACGTCCGAAGGCGCGGGAGAGGTCGGCGAGGTCGCTCGTCGTCGCCGCCGGCGCAAGGAGACGGGCGACCGCGGGTTCGGACGAGCCGACGTCTAGGCGGGTGGCGCGCGACGATCCCACCGACCTTCTCACTGCAGGTGGATCAGGGTCCCCCGGCGCCGCGCGCAGCGGGCTCGTACCGCAGCCTGCCCTGGTCAGGGGGTCGAGCCCTCCCACAGCCCTGTCTGTCGCTCGCTCAGGGCCCACAGCATGCCGGCGGTCACCATGTCCCGTGCCGCCGCGCTCGGCGCCTTGCGCCGCTCGTCCACGAAGTAGCCGCCCTGCTCGCCGGAGGCCTCCGGTGCGTCCGCCAGCCACACGAGGGTCCGCGCCCCGTGCTCGGGGCTGCGGGAGAGCGGTCGCAGCGCGCCCATCGCGGCGCGCATCACCCGTCCGTTGTTGCGGTTGAAGCCGCTCGCGACGAGACCTGGGTGGAAGCAGTTGGCCGTGACCCCGCTCCCCTCGAGCCGGCGCGCGAGCTCGGCCGTGAAGGCGATGTTGGCGAGCTTGGTCTCGCCGTAGCGGCGCCAGCCCCGGTAGGAGCGCTCGGCGTCCACGTCGCCGAAGGGGAGCTGCGCGCCCCGGTGGGCGAGCGAGGAGGTGGTGACGATCCGCGCCGGGGCGCTCGCCCGCAGGCGCTCCAGCAGCAGGTTCGTGAGGAGGAAGGGGGCGAGGTGGTTCACCGCCCAGGTGAGCTCGATGCCGTCGACGCTCAGCTGGCGGGAACGGTAGACGGCGCCGGCGTTGTTGACGAGCACCTCGAGGGTGGCGCAGCGCTCGAGCACCTCGGCCGCGAGCGCTCGGACCGCCGCCTGGGACGACAGGTCGGCGAGGAACACGTCGACCTCCACCTCGGCGGCGGCGCGCCGGATGCGGGTGAGCGCCTCCCCGGCGCGCTCGGCGCTCCGGGCGACGATCGCCAGCCTCGCCCCCCGTGCGGCAAGCGCCTCGGCGGCGGCGAGCCCGATCCCGCCCGTCGCCCCCGTGAGCAGGACGCGCCTGCCGGCGACGCCCGACCACTCCTGCGCCATCTCCCGGGCCTCCTCGTCGCCGTCGCCACCCACCCGCGTCGGTGACGGTAGCGGGCGCAGCGACGGCTCCGCGCGACGGACCGGGCGCCTCAGCGGGCCAGCAGCGGGCGCAGGAACTGGCCGGTGTAGCTGCCCTTCGCCTTGGCGACCTTCTCCGGCGCCCCCGCGGCGACGACCCTTCCGCCCCCGTTGCCGCCCTCTGGCCCGAGGTCGATCACCCAGTCGGCCGACTTCACGACGTCGAGGTTGTGCTCGATCACGACGACCGTGTTGCCCTGGTCGACCAGACGCTGCAGCACGCCGAGCAGCTTGCGCACGTCCTCGAAGTGCAGGCCCGTGGTCGGCTCGTCGAGGATGTACAGCGTCCTGCCGGTGGACCGCTTCGACAGCTCCGAGGCGAGCTTCACCCGCTGGGCCTCGCCGCCCGACAGCGTCGGCGCTGGCTGGCCGAGGCGCACGTAGCCGAGCCCGACGTCGACCAAGGTCCGCAGGTGCCGGGCGATCACCGGCTGGGCTGAGAAGTACTCCAGCGCCTCCTCGATGGAAAGCTCCAGCACGTCGGCGATGGTGCGGCCCCGCCACTGGATCTCGAGGGTGTCGCGGTTGTAACGGGCGCCCTTGCACACCTCGCACGGCACGTACACGTCGGGGAGGAAGTGCATCTCGATCTTGATCGTGCCGTCCCCCGAGCACGCCTCGCACCTCCCACCCGCGACGTTGAACGAGAAGCGCCCCGGCTGGTAGCCGCGCAGCTTCGCCTCCTGGGTCTGGCTGAAGAGCTTGCGGATGTGGTCGAAGACACCGGTGTACGTCGCCGGGTTCGACCGTGGCGTCCGGCCGATCGGCGACTGGTCGATGTCGATCACCTTGTCGAGCAGCTCGACGCCCTCGACCGCCTGGTGCCGGCCCGGGACGGTGCGCGAGTGGTAGATCCGCTGCGCCAGCGACCGGTGGAGGATGTCGTTGACGAGCGTCGACTTGCCCGAGCCCGAGACGCCCGTCACCGCGACGAGGGTGCCGAGGGGGAAGGCGACGTCGATGTCCTTCAGGTTGTGCTCGCGCGCGCCGCGCACGACGATCTCGCCGCTGGCGGGCTTGCGGCGTCTCGTCGGCACCTCGATCGCCAGCTTCCCGGACAGGTAGCGCCCGGTGACCGACTCCTCGGCCTTCAAGAGGCCCTCCACGTCGCCCGAGAAGACGATCTCCCCGCCGTGCTCGCCCGCGCCGGGCCCGATGTCGACGACGTGGTCCGAGACGCGGATCGTCTCCTCGTCGTGCTCGACGACGATGACGGTGTTCCCGAGGTCGCGGAGGCGCTCCAGCGTCTCGATGAGCCGGCGGTTGTCCCGCTGGTGCAGGCCGATCGACGGCTCGTCGAGCACGTAGAGCACGCCGACCAGGCCGCTGCCGATCTGGCTCGCCAGGCGGATGCGCTGCGCCTCGCCGCCCGCGAGGGTGCCCGCCGAGCGGTCGAGGGTGAGGTAGTCGAGCCCGACGTCGACGAGGAACTGGAGCCGGGACCGGATCTCCTTCAGGACGCGCTCGCCGATCATCGCCTCGCGTGACGACAGCTCGAGCGAGTCGAGGATCTCCGACGCCCGGCCGATCGGCTCCGCAGCCAGCTCGGCGATGTTGCGGCCGTCGATCATCACCGCGAGCGACTCCGGGCGCAGTCGCGCGCCGCCGCACGTGGCGCAGGGCACCTCGCGCATGTAGCCCTCGATCTGCTCGCGCTGGAAGTCCGACTCCGCCTCGGAGTGGCGGCGCTGCAGCCACGGGATGACACCCTCGTAGCCGGTGTCATAGGAGCGGGGGGTGCCGTAGCGGTTGCGGTAGGAGATGTGGACGCGCTTCGCGCCGGCGCCGTAGAGGAGGACCTTGCGGTTCGCCTTGCTCAGCTTCGACCACGGCGTCTCCATCGAGAAGTTGAACGCGCCGGCCACGGCGCGAAGCACCCGCGAGAAGTACTCGGTGCGCGCGCCGGCCCACGGCGCGATGGCGCCGTGGGCGAGGTCGAGGTCGGGGTTGGGCACGACGAGCTCGGGGTCGACCTCGAAGCGGGTGCCGAGCCCGGCGCACGCGGGGCACGCGCCGTAGGGCGAGTTGAACGAGAAGCTGCGGGGTGCGAGCTCCTCGAAGGAGAGTCCGTCGTAGACGCAGGCGAGGTGCTGGGAGAAGGTCAGGATCTCCTCGGCGTCGACGAGCTGGATCTCCGCCATGCCCTCGCCGAGGCGTAGCGCCGTCTCGATCGAGTCGGTCAGCCGGCGCTCGATCCCGTCCCGGCGCACCAGCCGGTCCACGACGACCTCGATGGTGTGCTGCTCGTAGCGGGCGAGCGCGATCTCCTCGCGCGCCGCCAGCTCGTGCACCGTGCCGTCGACGCGCACGCGGGCGAAGCCCTGCTTCGTCAGGTCCTCGAGCAGGGCGTCGTACTCGCCCTTCCGGCCGCGCACGACCGGGGCGAGGACGTGAAAGCGCGTCCCTTCCGCGAGGTCCATCACCCGGTCGACGATCTGCTGGGGGCTCTGGCGCGTGACCGGCCGCCCGCACGTCGGGCAGTGCGGCTGGCCGATGCGCGCGTAGAGCAGGCGGAGGTAGTCGTAGACCTCCGTGATGGTGCCGACGGTCGAGCGGGGGTTGCGCGACGCCGACTTCTGGTCGATGGAGATCGCCGGAGAGAGCCCCTCGATGAAGTCGACGTCGGGCTTGTCCATCTGGCCGAGGAACTGGCGGGCATAGGACGAGAGCGACTCGACGTAGCGCCGCTGACCCTCCGCGTAGATGGTGTCGAAGGCGAGCGAGGACTTGCCGGACCCCGACAGCCCCGTGAACACGATCAAGCGGTCCCGCGGCAGCTCCAGCGAGACGTTCTTGAGGTTGTGCTCGCGCGCGCCGCGGATGACGAGAGTTTCGTGCACTGTGCGAGCGTACCGACCGCTCAGCCGACTTCTCGCAGCTCACGACGGAGCCTGCGGACCTCGTCGCGGAGCCGGGCCGCGTACTCGAAGCGCAGCTCTGCGCTGGCCTGGCGCATCTCGGCCTCCAAAGTGTCGATGAGCCGCCCGAGCTCCTCGCTGGGCAGCTCGGCCGGGTGCTCCGGCAGCGGCGCGCCGGCGCGCTCGGCGGCACGACGGCCCGAGCGGCGTGAGCGGTCCGATCGGCCGCGGTGTCCGCCGGGGAGCGGGGCGCCGGCCGGTTCCAACAGGTCGGCCGTCCCCGCCGCGGAGCGGAACTGCGCAACGAGGTCGGTCACGGCCTTGCGGATCGTCTGGGGGTCGATCCCGTGCTCGAGGTTGTAGGCCTGCTGGAGGATGCGCCGGCGCTCCGTCTCGCCCATCGCCTTGCGCATGGAGTCGGTGATCACGTCGGCGTAGAGCACGACCCGGCCCGAGACGTTGCGCGCCGCGCGCCCCATCGTCTGGATCAGCGAGGTCGCCGAGCGGAGGAAGCCCTCCTTGTCGGCGTCGAGGATCGCGACGAGGGAGACCTCGGGCAGGTCGAGGCCCTCCCGGAGCAGGTTGATCCCGACCAGCACGTCGAACTCCCCGAGGCGCAGATCGCGCACGATCTCGATCCGTTCCAGCGTTTCGACGTTGGAGTGCAGGTAGCGGACGCGCAGCCCCGACTCGAGCAGGTAGTCGGTCAGGTCCTCGGCCATCTTCTTCGTGAGCGTCGTGACGAGGACGCGCTCTGAGCGCTGGACGACGGCGTCGATCTCGGCGATCAGGTCGTCGATCTGGCGCTTCGTCGGCTTCACGACGACCTCGGGGTCGACGAGTCCGGTGGGGCGCACGATCTGCTCGGCGATCCGGCTCGACACCGACAGCTCGTACGGCGACGGGGTCGCCGACATGAAGATCGCCTGGTTGACCCTGGACTCGAACTCCTCGAAGCGAAGCGGGCGGTTGTCCATCGCGGAAGGCAGTCGGAAGCCGTGCTCGACGAGGACCTCCTTGCGCGAGCGGTCGCCGGCGAACTGTCCGTGGAGCTGGGGCACGGTCACGTGGCTCTCGTCGATCACGAGCAGCCAGTCGTCGGGGAAGTAGTCGAGCAGCGTAAAGGGCGGCTCGCCGGGCCCGCGCCCGTCGAGGTGCCGGCTGTAGTTCTCGATCCCGCTGCACGTCCCGACCTCGGCGAGCATCTCGAGGTCGTGCTCGGTGCGCATCCGCAGGCGCTGGGCCTCGAGCAGCTTGCCCTGCTCCTCGAGCTCGCGCAGGCGCTCGCCGAGCTCGACCTCGATCGAGGCGATCGCGCGGCGCATCGGCTCGTCGCCGGCGACGTAGTGCGTCGCCGGGAAGACGACGAGCTCGTCGAGGTCGCCGAGCAGCTCCCCGGTGAGCGCGTCGAAGCGGGTGATCCGCTCGATCTCGTCGCCGAAGAGCTCGACGCGCACGGAGGTCTCCTCGTACGCGGGGTGCAGCTCAATGGTGTCGCCGCGCACGCGGAACTTGCCGCGGATCAGGTTCTGGTCGTTCCGGTCGTACTGGAGGTCGACGAGGCGCCGGAGGACGGCGCGCTGGTCGTGCGTCTCGCCCGGGTGGAGCACGAGGATCCGGTCGCGGTACTCCTCGGGCGAGCCGAGCCCGTAGATGGACGAGACGGAGGCGACGACGATCACGTCGCGGCGCGTCAGCAGGCTGGCCGTCGTCGAGTGGCGTAGCCGGTCGATCTCGTCGTTGATCGACGAGTCCTTCTCGATGTAGGTGTCCGACGACGGCAGGTACGCCTCGGGCTGGTAGTAGTCGTAGTACGAGACGAAGTACTCGACCCGGTTGTCCGGGAAGAACTCCCGGAACTCCCCGGCCAGCTGGGCCGCGAGCGACTTGTTCGGGGCGATGACGAGGGTCGGCCGCTGTGCCTGCTCGATCGTCCAGGCGATGGTCGCGCTCTTCCCCGACCCGGTGATGCCGAGCAGGGTCTGGTAGCGGTCCCCGGAGCGGATCCCCTCGGCGAGCGTCTCGATCGCCTGCGGCTGGTCCCCTGCCGGCGAGAAGTCCGAGACGACACGGAAGGGGGGCACGCGGCCATGGTACCGACGGGGTGTGTCACTCCCAGCAGCCGGCCGGGAGCCGCCGGGGGTGGTGGTGGCGCCGGGGGTGGTGGTGGCGCCGGGGCGGGCTCAGGTGGCCCCGGCCGCCCCGGAGCGCTCGAGGCGCAGCTGGCCGATCCAGCGCCACGCGGCATCGACCATCAGCACGAGCTCGTCCAGGCTGCCGATGTTCACGATGACGTAGTCGGCGGCGCGCAGTCGCTCGGCCCTCGGCACCTGCGCCGCCGCCCGCGCCCTCGCCGCCTCGCGCGTCATCCGGCGGGAGGACACGAGCCGCTCGACAGCGAGATGCTCAGGGGCGTCGACGACGAGGACGGCGTCGACGCCGTAGCGCTGCTTGCCCCCCGTCTCGACCAGCAGGGGCACGTCAAGCACGACGACGCGCTCGCCGGCCCGCTCGGCCTCGAGGCGATCGGCGATCGCCCGGCGGACGACGGGATGGACGATCGCCTCCAGGTCGGCTCGGGCGATCGGGTCGCGAAAAACCAGCTCGGCGAGGCCGGAACGGTCGAGCCGCCCGTCCTCGCCGACGATCGCCGGCCCGAAGCGCTCGACGACGGCCGCGAAGGCCGCCTCGGAGGGCTCGAGCGCGGCGCGGGCGATGGCGTCGGCGTCGACGACCACCGCCCCGCGCTCGCCGAGGAGCGCGGCGACCGTCGACTTCCCCGACCCGATGCCACCCGTGCACCCGACGACGAGCATGCGCGACAGCCGCCAGCCGACCGCTACGCGGGTGGGCGCCCCGCGAGCGACCCCGCGCAACGCATGGGTGCTAGGCCTCGTCCTCGCCGGAGGCCACCGGCGCTGTCGCGGCGACGTCCTCGGTGGCCTCGGTGGCCTCGGCTTCCTCAGGGCCTGCGACCTTGGCAGCGGCGGCAACGCTGGGCGCGCCCTCCTCCCCCGTCTGCGGCGGGTTCGGCGTGCCGTCCTCGGCGAAGTCGGCCCAGGCCGCCTGGGCCTCGGTCTCGGGGGTGAACTCGGCGGCGGAGTAGTCGAAGGTGCCGATGTAGTTCCCCTCGGCGTCGTAGGCGTGCTCGCCGAAGGCCTCGCGGTACTCCTCGGCGACCTCGCCGCCCTCGGCCGCCTGCTTGATCGACAGGCTGATCCGGCGGCGCTGGAGGTCGATGTCGATGATCTTCACCCAGAGCTCCTCGCCCGGGCTGACGACCTGCTCGGGGAGGTCGACGTGGTGGGCGGCCATCTCCGAGATGTGCACCAGGCCCTCGATGCCGTCGCCGACCTGGACGAACGCGCCGAACGGCACGAGCTTGGTGATGCGGCCGTACACCAGCTCGCCGATGCGGTGCGCCCCGGCGAACTCCTGCCAGGGGTCGGACTGGGTGGCCTTCAGCGAGAGGCTGATCCGCTCCTTGTCGAGGTCGACGTCGAGCACCTGGACCGTGACCTCGTCGCCGACCGAGACCACCGAGGAGGGGTGGTCGACGTGCTTCCACGACAGCTCGGAGACGTGGACGAGCCCGTCCATGCCGCCGAGGTCGACGAAGGCGCCGAAGTTCACCACGGAGGAGACGACGCCCTTTCGGATCTCGCCCGGCTTCAGGTTGACCAGGAACTCGCCGCGCTGCTCCTTCTGGGTCTCTTCGAGCCACGCACGGCGGGAGAGCACCACGTTGTTGCGGTTCTTGTCGAGCTCGATGATCTTCGCCTCGAGCACCCGGCCGACGTAGGGCTGCAGGTCCCGGACGCGGCGCAGCTCGACGAGCGACGCCGGCAGGAAGCCGCGCAGGCCGATGTCAAGGATGAGCCCGCCCTTCACGACCTCGATGACCGGGCCGCGCACGACGCCGTTGCTCTCCTTCGTCTCCTCGATCGTGCCCCAGGCGCGCTCGTACTGGGCCCGCTTCTTCGACAGGACGAGCCGACCCTCCTTGTCCTCCTTCTGGAGGACGAGGGCCTCGATGTCGTCGCCGACGCTGACGATCTCGTGGGCGTCGACGTCGTGGCGGATCGAGAGCTCACGGGCGGGGATGACGCCTTCGGACTTAAAGCCGATGTCGAGCAGGACCTCGTCCTTGTCGACCTTGACCACCGTGCCCTTCACGATGTCGCCGTCTTCGAACTCGACGATCGTCTTCGCGATCGCGTCGTCGAAGGAGACAGAGCCGAGGTCGTCCTCGATCACCTGGCGCGGCGTGTAGACGCCGTCTTCGTCGAAGGTGCCGAACAAGCCGGGCGCTTCGGCCGTCGCCGTCGCGGTCGCGGCGGCGGACTCGTCGGGGGTGCTGGTCGTGGGGTCGGACATAGAGGGATTTCGCCTTCAAGGTCGAGGGAGCCGCCGCTGCGGGGCGATCGTGGACCGGCGCCGGGCACGGGCGGCTATGGGCATTGGGTCGGTCGGGCTCGCCGGGCGGCTCGACGACCACGCGCTGGCTGCCCGTGGGCGGCGGGTCCCGGGGGACGCGACCAGCGACGATTCTACACAGGCGTCTTCAGCCCTGTTTCGCGTCGGCCCAGGTCCTGCCCCATGCGATGTTCACCTCGAGCGGCACGGCCAGGGGGTAGGCGTGGTGCATCGCATTGAGCGTGAGGCGCTCGACCTCCTCGTGCTCGGCCTGCGGGGCCTCCACCAGCACCTCGTCGTGCACCTGGAGCACGACGCGCGAGGCGAGCCCGCTGCGCTCCAGGGTCTCGTCGAGACGCACCAGGGCGATCTTGAAGATGTCCGCCGCCAGCCCCTGGATGCCGGCGTTCATCGCCTGGCGCTCCGCCGCCTGGCGTACCCGGAAGTTGTCCGAGGCGAGCTCGGGCAGGTAGCGGCGCCGGCCCTGCTCGGTCTCGGTGTAGCCGCGGCGGCGGGCCTCGGCGACCGTCCCCTCCATGTACGCCCGCACGGCCGGGAAGGCGACGAAGTACTGCTCGAGGATCGCCGCCGCCTCCTCCACGCCGATGCCGAGGCGCTGGGCGAGCCCGTAGGCCTCCATCCCGTAGGCGAGGCCGTAGGAGACCATCTTCGCCTTCGCCCGCATGGCCGCCGTGACCCCCGCGGCGTCGACACCGAAGACCGCCGAGGCCGTGGTCGAGTGGATGTCGCGACCCTCGGCGAAGGCGCCGACCAGTCCCGGGTCGCGGGCCAGGTGGGCGATCACACGCAGCTCGATCTGGTTGTAGTCGGCGACGAGCAGCATCGAGCCGGGAGCCGCGACGAAGACCTCCCTGAACCGGCGGCCCTCGTCGGTGCGGACGGGGATGTTGTGCAGGTTGGGCCGGTCGGAGGAGAGCCGGCCGGTCCGGGCCACGGTCTGGTTGAAGGAGGCGTGGATCCGACCGTCGGGGGCGACCTCGGCGAGGAGGCCCTCGCCGTAGGTCGAGCGGAGCTTCTCGACCTCCCGGTAGCGGAGCAGCTCCGCGACGAGCGGGTGCTCGTCGCGCAGCTTCTCGAGTGTCGCCGCGTCGGTCGAGTAGCCGGTCTTCGTCCGCCGCTGGGGCTTGAGACCGAGGCGCTCGTAGAGCACGGTGCGCAGCTGGGTCGTCGAGTTGACGTTGAACGGCTCGCCGGCGAGCTCTTGGATGTGCGCCTCGAGCGCGCGGGCCTCCTTCGTCAGCTCGGCGCCGATGTCCCGCAGCCGGTCGACGTCGACGCCGATGCCGACCACCTCCATCTTTGCGAGGACGCGCACGAGCGGGCGCTCCACCTCCTCCCACAGCCGGGTCGCCCCGACCGACTCGAGCTCGGCGACGAGGCGCGTCCCGAGCGCCGCGACGAGCTCGGCCCGCCCGGCGGCCGCCTCGGCGACGCCGGTCGCCGGCGGCCCCTCCAGGTCGAAGCCGAGCTGGGCGCCGCCGCCCGGCGGCGCCGCGACCGGCGCGAGGCCGTTGCGCTCCGCCAGCTCGGCCAGGCTGGCCTGACCTTCAGCCGGGTCGACGAGGTAGGCGGCGACGGCGGTGTCGAGCCCGAGGCCCGTGATGTCGACGCCCGAGGGGAGGAGCGCCCGCATGAGCTCCTTCGCCCGGTGGGCGACGACCCGGCCCTGCGCCGGCACACCGGGCCTCGCGCCGGTCGGTGAAGCGGCGGCGAGCAGGGTGGCGAGGCCGGCGACGACGGCGTCCTCGGCCACGAGGTCCCCCGGCAGCCACGTCACGGTCCCGGCACCGTCGGGGAGCAGCGCGAGCCCCTCGATTGCGCTTCGCCCCGGCACGCCGGCCCAGGCCGGCTCGACGGCGAGCGGCGCCTCCGGCTCCCCCGCGAGCGACCGCACGAACGCCGAGAAGCCGGCGACGTCCTCGAGCACGAGCACCGGGAGCGGGGCCGCGCCGACTGCGGGGGGGGCGCCGGTCGGCGGCGCCGCCGAGGCGGCGTCGAGCTCGTCGAGCAGGGCGAAGAGCCGCTCGCGAAGGGCGCGCAACTCGAGGAGGGTGAAGAGCCTCCCGAGGGCCTCTCGGTCGTAGCGACCGAGCACCATCTCGGCGGGGTCGACCTCGACCGGGACGTCGCGCACGGCGGGGGTCAGCGTGAGGTTCGTGCGCACCCGGCCCTCGAAGGCCGCCAGCGACTCACGCAGCTTCGGCGTGCAGCTCGCGAGGTTTGCGAAGATGCCGTCGACGTCGCCGTAGGTGTTCACGAGCTTGGCGGCGGTCTTCTCGCCGACGCCCGGCACGCCGGGGATGTTGTCGGAGGTGTCGCCGCGCAAGGCGGCGAGCAGCGGGTACTTGACCGGCGGTACGCCCGTGCGCTCCTCGATCCCGGCCTCGTCGTAGAGGGCGTAGTCGCTCACGCCGCGGCGGTTGTAGAGGACCTTCACGTGGGGGTCCTCCACGAGCTGGTAGGCGTCGCGGTCCCCCGTCACGATGACCACGTCCTCGCCGCGCGCCGCGAGGCGCGTCGCCAGGGTCGCGATCACGTCGTCGGCCTCGTAGCCGGGCGCGTCGAGCACGGGCACGCCGAGGGCGGCGACGAACTCGCGGATCAGGCCGACCTGCTCGCGCAGCGGCTCGGGGGTCGGGGGTCGGCCGGCCTTGTAGTCCGGAGCGATCTCGTCTCGAAAGGTCGGCTCGGCGCGGTCGAAGGCCACCGCCATCCCAGTCGGGCGGAAGTCGCCGAGCAGCTTCGTCACCATCGACACGAAGCCGTACACGGCCTGGGTCTCCTGGCCCGACGCGGTCTTCATGCCCGCTTCCTGGAGGGCGAACCACGCCCGGAACGCGAGCGAGTGCCCATCGAGGAGGAGGTAGCTGCCCATGGGACGATCGTAAGCCCAAGCAGCGCCGCGTTCCGCTGGAGGCCAAAGCGGCGGCCCGCCAGCCGTCACCGGGCTGAGGAGTACCATTCGCCCGTGTCGGACGGGTTCCACCCCCCCCTTGAGGAGTACCTCGAGGCCATCCACGCCCTGTCGGAGGAGGGCGTCCAGGTGATCCAGGCGCGCCTCGTCGAGCGCCTCGGCCACTCGCCCCAGACCGTCTCGGAGATGGTGCACCGCCTCACCGGAGACGGCTACCTCGTCCGCTCCGGGCGCGGCGTCGAGCTCACCACGAAGGGCGTCGGCCGGGCCGAGAGCGTCGTGCGCAAGCACCGCCTCGCCGAGCGCTTCCTGGTCGACGTGGTCGGGCTGCCGTGGCACAAGGCCCATCTCGAGGCGGGGCGTTGGGAGCACGTGATCTCCGACGACGTCGAGTCCCGCTTCGTCGAGATCCTCGGGCACCCGACGACGTGCCCGCACGGCAACCCGATCCCCGGCGCGATCGGTGACGCCACCCCCCAGATCGCGATGGCCGACGCCGAGCCCGGCAGCAGGGTGCGCCTCGCCAGGATCACCGAGCGCATCGAGGTCAACCAGGAGGCCCTCGTCTACCTGAGCGACCACGGGCTCCTGCCCGGCTGCTACGCCCGGGTGCGCTCACGCGCCCCCGACGGCACGCTCACCGTCGAGCTGGAGCGCGCCGGGGGCGACACCGCCACGATCGCCCTCGGCCCAGAGATGTCGCAGCACCTCTACGTCACCGCCGCCTGACCGCCTCGCGCCGCTCCGGTGGCCCGGGCGGACCGGGGCTCAGGCCGGGTCGGCAGGGGGCGCCAGGTCCTCTTCCACCACGGCCCGGGCGACCTCGCGCATCGTGACCCGGCGGTTCATCGCGCTCTGCTGGATGAACGAGAAGGCCTCGCCCTCGCGCAAGCCGTGATCGTCCATCAGCTTGCCCTTCGCCCGGTCGATCCAGCGCCTCGTCTCGAGCTGCTCCTCGAGGCCCCGCTTGTCGTCCGACAGCGTCGCGTTCTCCGCCTCGAGGGCCTGCATCTCGGCAAAGCGCGCCAGCGCCACCGCGATCGCCGGCAGCAGCTCCTCCTTCTGGAAGGGCTTCACCAGGTAGGCGAGCGCGCCGGCGTCGCGGGCCTGCTCGATCAGGTTGCGCTGGCTGAAGGCCGTGAGGATCAGCACGGCGCTGCGGCGCTCGGCGTTGATCGCCTTGGCGGCGGCGAGGCCGTCCATCGCCGGCATCTTGATGTCGAGGATCACGAGGTCGGGCCGGTGGCGGCGGACGAGCTCGACGGCTTCGTCACCCCTGCCCGTCTCGCCGACGACCTCGTAGCCCTCCTCCTCCAGGATCTCTCGGAGGTCGAGACGTACGATGGCTTCGTCCTCGGCGATGACGACCGTCTTCGACAACGCGCTGTGCTCCTTCCACCGGGCTGGGTCCTGCCGGCCCCGCCGGGTGGCGGGACTTCCTGCGTGCCGCGTGAAGCGGGGCCGACCCGGCCCTGCGGCCGGTCACCCCGGATGCGTCCGGGTGCGCCCTCAGACTACGAGTTCGTCGAGAAGCTCGTTCTGCGTCCGCTCGAGGTCCGCGACGAGCGTCCGGGCCTCGGCGCAGCTGCGCTCCATGGTCTCGGCGTGGCGGCGGGCCTCCTGCCATTCCTGGTGCGCCAGCGCGGTCTCCGAGATGAGCATCCGCATCCTGGCTTCCTCGGCCATCTCGGCGAACGCCTGGTACTGCTCCTCCACGATCGCGAGCTCCGAGCGGGCGCGCACGAGCCGCGCGTGGACGTCGAAGAGCCGCCGTTCGGCCCGGAGCCGACGATCGCCGATACCCGGTCGCATCGCCGGGGAGTCTAGGACGATCCCGCCGGCCTGACTCACGGCGGCGCCCGGCTGGCCCGCCCCGGCGTCGCCGGGGACCCGGACGCACCGCCGTGGCGGAGCCTCCGCCCGGCCCGCTCCTAGCTCGGTCCGGCGCGTTCAGCTCGGCGCCCGGATCAACTCCGCCCCGGTGCGCGTCGCCGCCAGGACGTCCGGGCGCGGCTCGACGCCGAGGCCGGGCCCGTCGGGCACTGCCAGCTCGCCGTCGACCACGCGGTGCGCCGGGGTCAGGTCCGGCACGAAGTAGCGCTCGCTCCCACCGAGATCGCCGGGCAGGTCGAAGCCCGGGCACCCGGCGAGCGCCAGCGAGGCGGCACGGCCGAGCCCGGTCTCGAGCATGCCGCCCGCAGCCATGCGGACGCCGGCGGCCAGACAGCGGTCGCGCACCCGGCACGCCGCGAGCAGGCCGCCGAGGCGCGCCGCCTTGAGCGAGACCCCGACGCAGGCGCCGAGCGCCAGGGCGGCCTGCAGGTCCTGCTCGTCGGCGACCGACTCGTCGAGCACGACCGGCGTCACGAGCGCCGCGGCGAGCTCGGCGTGGCCGACGAGATCCTCCGCGGCGAGCGGCTGCTCGAGCGCGGCGAGGCCGAGGCCGTCGATGAGCTCGAGGGCGCGCCGGTCGCCCGGGTCGTCGAGGCGGTAGGCGCCGTTGGCGTCGGCCGCGAGCACGAGGGCCGGGAACTCGGCCCGAACCGCGCCGATCGGTTCGACGTCGTGGCCCGGGCCGATCTTCAGCTTGACCCGGCGGTAGCCGGCGGCGGCGGCCGCGGCCACGCGTCCGAGGACCTCGGCCGTCGGCACGATCCCGACCGTCGCGCCGGCCGGCACGTGACGGCTGGTCGCGCCGAGGAAGTCGGCGAGCGAGCGTCCTTCGCCGCGCAGCCACGCGTCGAGCAGCGCCATCTCGACGGCCGCCTTGGCCATCCGGTGGCCGCGCACCGGCCGCAGGCGCTCGAGCCCCGCTGCGGCCGGCGAGCTCGCCTCGAGCGGCCCGCCGGCGAGGAGGCGCGGCACCAGGTGGTCGGCCAGGACCCTGGCCGCCCCGTCGGCGTACTCCTCGGTGTAGATCGGCTCGGCCAGCGCCTCGCACTCCCCGTAGCCCTCACCGGAGTCGGTGATCAGCCGGACGAGGACGATCGGCCGCACGGCGTGCTCGCCGGCGCTCGTCGCGAGCGAGACCACGAGCGGCAGCTCGAGGCGGATCAGCTCGACGGCGTGCAGCTCCACGGCCCCGCGGCCCTCCCTCCGGCTCCCGGCGGCGGCCGCCGGCGCCAACAGCATGCCCGTGCTCGGGACGGGCGCGCTGCGCCCCCTCGGGTAGTCTGCGGCTGCGCCGGCGGGCCCGCTCGCGCCCTCCCGGGCGCCGAGCCCGCCACCGCCGGCCCGGATGGCGGAATGGCAGACGCGGCGGCCTCAAAAGCCGCTGTCCGAAAGGGCGTGCGGGTTCGAGTCCCGCTCCGGGCACCGCCGGCGTGCGGCCTCGCTCGCGCGACCGGGACGGCGCGAGATCGGGGCGGCCTGGCGCACCTCGACCCGTCTGACGGCAGCTCAACCCGACACGCGCGCCGACCGTTAGGCCGCATGGCCCCGGCGGCGGGGTTCTGGAACGAGCGGGCCCGTCCGACGACGCGCACAACGGTCGGATGCTCCCGACTGCCGCTGCCAGGAGCGTGAGGAGCGGCGACGCCGCGGGACTCGGCAAGGGGTCCCGCCCCCGAGGCGTCGCGAGGCCCGGCGCCCTGGCGCCGCCGCCGCCGGGGCCGCCAAGGACGAGGCGCGCCATGCTCGCCGCCCGCGCCCGCGACGGCCGCAGCATCGCGATCCTGTCGACCGGGACCGACTCCGCCATGAACTCCCTGGTCAGCGCCTCGGATCGTGCCCCGCCCGGCGGCGGCCCGTACAGTTTGGGTGGCGATCGCGGACGCCGCGGTAACCGCGGGCCGCGTCGGCGAGTCAAACAGATCGGGTGCGACGGCGGTCGGCGCGCGCCGACACTCGAAAGGGGCATTTGCTTGCTTGCGTTCACGTTCCCGGGACAGGGCTCGCAGCGCCCTGGCATGGGCGCGAGCTGGGTGGACCACGAGTCCTGGGAGCTCGTGGAGCACGCGGGCGAGATCCTCGACCACGACGTCGCCGGGCTGCTGCTCGACGCCGACCAGGAGACCCTGACCCGGACGGCGAACGCCCAGCTGGCGACCTTCGTGGCCAGCCTCGTGGTGCTCGACGCCGCCGAGCGTCTCGGCCTCGAGCCGGCTGCGTCCGCCGGGCACAGCCTCGGCGAGTACACCGCCCTCGTCGCGACCGGCGCCCTCACCTACGAGGACGGGCTGCGTCTCGTCTCCGAGCGCGGCACCGCGATGCAAGATGCCGCCGAGCAGTGCCCCGGCACGATGCTCGCCATCCTCGGCCTCGAGGACGACGACGTCGAGGCGGCGTGCCAGCGCGCCGAGGGGGACGCCTGGGTGGCCAACTTCAACACGCCCGGGCAGGTCGTCGTCGCCGGCACCGCCGAGGCCCTCGGGCGCGTCGCCGACCTCGCCCGCTCGCTCGGCGCGAAGCGCGTCGTGTCGTTCCCGGTCGGCGGCGCCTTCCACACCCCGCTGATGGCCCCCGCCCGCGAGCGCCTGCGCAAGGCGCTCCAGGCGGCCACGTTCCGCGAGTCCGAGCCCCTCGTCGTCGCCAACGTCGACGCCCGCACCCACCCGGACCCGGCCGAATGGCCCGGGCTGCTCTCCGCCCAGCTGTGCAGTCCGGTGCGCTGGCGCCAGAGCCTGGACACCCTCTACGCCTCCGGCGCGCGCACCTTCGTCGAGCTCGGCCCCGGCGGCGTGCTCACCGGCTTCGCGAAGCGCGGCCTGCCCGCCGCCGACGTGCGCGTCGTCTCGGTGGCGACGCCCGCCGACCTCGAGGCCCTCGTCGAGTCGCTGGCGGGCGCCGGCGGCGCCGGCACGGCCGCCCCGGCGATCGAGCACCACGTCGGCGAGCGCTACCAGATCACCGAGCGCCTGGTCGTCTCGCCGGCCACCGGACCGTTCACCCCGGCCCCGGCGTTCGCATCGGCGACGCCGAAGCTCGCCGCGAGAACGAGCGCCGGCGACGCGCCGGCGCCGGGCGGCGGGGACGACGCCGCTACCGACACACCGGTGCAGGTCGCCGTCGGCGACCTCGTCGGCTGGGCGGGCAACGTGGAGGTCCGCTCGGCGTTCGCCGGTACCTTGCAGGGCGTCCTCGTCCTCCCCGGCGAGCGCGTCGTCGGCGGCCAGCCGGTCGCCTGGTTGAGAGCACGGATCGAGGAGGGCTGATGGGCGCGGCGATCACCGGCTGGGGCAGCGCGCTCCCCGACAAGGTGGTGACGAACGACGACTTCGCGGCGCGTCTCGACACCTCCGATGCGTGGATCGTCGAGCGGACCGGCATCCGTGAACGGCGCATGGGCGGCACCACCGCCGGGCTCGCCACCGAGGCCGGCACGGCGGCGCTCAAGTGCGCCGGCCGCTGCGCGGACGAGATCGACCTGCTCGTCCTGGCGACGACGACCCCCGACCAGGCCATCCCGGCCACCTCCTCGGTCGTCCACGACTCCATCGGCTGCCGCGGCGGCGCCTTCGACCTGAACGCGGCGTGCGCCGGCTTCGTCTATTCGCTCGTGACCGTCGACGCGCTGCTGCGCGCGGGCGGGGTCCACAAGGCGCTCGTCATCGGGAGCGACACCTTGAGCCGCTTCACCGACCTCGAGGACCGCTCGACCGCGGTGCTCTTCGCCGACGGCTCCGGAGCCGTCGTCGTCGAGTCCGGGGCGAGCGACGAGCTCGTGCTCGGCTACGACCTCGGGGTCGACGGCTCCGCCGCCCCCCTCCTCTACGCGGACCACGGCGGCTACATCGCGATGGAGGGCCGCGAGGTCTACCGGCGGGCGGTGCGCGCCGAGCTCGACTCGATCAACAAGGTCCTCGGCTCGACGGGGGTGCGACCGGAGGAGATCGCGCTCTTCGTCCCCCACCAGGCCAACCTGCGCATCATCGAGGCGGTGAACCACCGGGTCGGCATCCCGATGGAGCGGACGGCCATCGTGCTCGACCGCACCGGCAACACCTCGGCTGCCTCCATCCCGCTCGCGCTGTGCAAGGCCGCCGACGCCGGCCGCGTGAAGGACGGCGAGCTGGTCCTGCTCTCGGGCTTCGGTGCCGGCATGACCTGGGCGTCGGCGATCATCCGCTGGGGCACCGCCACGCTGGAGCGCTCCGACACGACAGGGGCGGCGTGAGCGGACGCAGCGTGCTCGTGACGGGCGGCTCGCGCGGCATCGGGCTCGCCTGCGCGAGGCGTCTCCAGGCCGGCGGCGACCGCGTCGCGGTGACGTACACGAAGGCCCCGCCCGAGCCCCTCGAGGGCCCGGCCGGGTCGGCGCCCCTCCGCGCGCTGCGCTGCGACGTGACCTCGCCCGAAGACGTCGAGGAGTGCTTCGCCAAGGTGGAGGCCGACCTCGGGCCCGTCGAGGTCCTCGTGTGCTCGGCGGGGATCACCGACGACGCCCTGCTCTTACGGATGGGCGAGGAGCGCTGGGACGCGGTGATCTCGACGAACCTGACTGCCTGCTACCGGGTCTCAAAGCGGGCGCTCCCCGCGATGGTGAAGGCCCGCTCCGGGCGGATCGTGCTCGTCTCCTCCGTCGTCGCCTTCCTCGGCAACGCCGGCCAGACGAACTACGCCGCGTCGAAGGCGGGGCTCGTGGGCTTCGCCCGCTCGCTCGCCCGGGAGGTGGCGAGCAGGTCGATCACCGTGAACGTCGTGGCGCCGGGCCTCGTCGCCACCGATATGCTCTCGGCGCTCGGCGAGGAGCGCACCGCGCTGCTCGCCGGGCAGGTGCCGCTCGGCCGGGTCGCTGCTCCCGAGGAGGTCGCCGCGGCGGTGGAGTTCCTCGCCTCACCGGGCGCGTCCTACGTGACGGGAGCGGTCCTCTCGGTGGACGGTGGCCTCGGGATGGGACACTGACACCGAGGACTGACATAGGGACGTCGCGCACCCGCGTAGGGCGGCGCGCGCAGCAAGCAAAGGGGAGAAGACGTGGCTGACGACGCTACCTTCGACAAGTTCAAGGCCTGTGCCGTGGAGGTCCTCCAGGTACCGGGCGACAAGGTCGTTCCCGAGGCGCGATTCTCCGAGGACCTCGACGCCGACAGCCTCGACCTGGTCGAGTTCGTCATGGCGCTCGAGGAGGCCTTCGAGATCACCGTCGACGAGTCCGAGCTCCAGGGCGTGGAGACCGTCGGCCAGGCCTACGAGCTCGTGACGACCAAGCTCTGATGTCCCCGCGGCTCGAGAAGCGCAGGGTCGCGGTCACGGGCCTCGGCGTCGTCTCGTGTTGCGGCACCGGCACGGACGCCTTCTTCGAGGGCCTGCTGGCCGCGCCGCCGCGAGGCGAGCACCGCGTCGCGGACTTCGACCCGGGGCGCTGGTTCGACCCGAAGGAAGCCCGCCAGACCGACCGCTTCGCCCAGTTCTCGGTGGCGGCGGCGGCCATGGCGCTCGAGGACGCCGGCGAGGTCGGCACGGACCCGCTGCGCTCCGGCGTGATCTTCGGCACCGGGGTCGGCGGCCTCGAGACGCTCCAGGAGCAGATCGGCGTGCTCGTCCTGAAAGGGCCCAGGCGTGTCTCGCCGCGCCTGGTGCCGATGATCATGGGCAACGCCGGCGCGGCCGCGATCTCGATGCGCTACGGCTGGCAGGGGCCGTGCGAGACGATCGTCACCGCCTGTGCGGCCGGCACCCAGTCGATCGGCAACGCCTACCGGCTGATCGCCTACGACCGCTGCGACGCGGTGATCACCGGTGGCGCCGAGGCCGCGATGACCCCGGTCGGCGACCAGGTCGCGATCGGTATCGCCGCGTTCGGCAACATGACGGCGCTGTCGACGAGCGGCGAGTCCCGCCCCTTCGACGTGCGGCGCGACGGCTTCGTCATCGCCGAGGGCGGCGCGGCCCTCGTGCTTGAGGAGCTGGAGCACGCCCGGGCTCGCGGCGCCCACATCTACGCCGAGGTCCTCGGAGCGGCCTCCACCGCGGACGCCTACCACATCACCGCGCCCGCGCCTGGCGGCGCCGGCGCCTATGCCTGCATGGAGCTCGCGCTCGAAGACGCCGGGGTCGCGCCCTCCGACGTGACCCACATCAACGCGCACGGCACCTCCACGCCGCTCAACGACCTCGCCGAGGCCGAGGCGATCGAGAAGCTCTTCGGCGGCGCCACGCCGCCGGTCACCTCGGTCAAGGGCGTGACGGGCCACTCCCTCGCCGCCGCCGGGGCGATCGAGGGCGTCGCGGTGGCGCTCACGATCGAGCGCGGCCTGATCCCGCCGACGGCCGGCCTCGAGCAGCAGGACCCCGAGATCCACCTCGACGTCGTGACGGGCGCACCACGCCCCTTTACGCCGGGACCCGTGCTGTCGAACAGCTTCGGCTTCGGCGGGCACAACGGGTGCCTGGTGCTCGCGCCCGTCGCACCCTGAGCATGGGCGAGGGCCCCGCCGACCTCGAGGTCGGGGCCTTCAGCGAGGACCCGCCGTGGATCGTCGACCTCGACGACCTGCCGTGGCGGACCGGCCTCGAGCTCGTACGGGAGCGGATGCGCGCCGACGTGCCGCTCTTGACGCGCCGGCGCAAGGTGCCGCCGTGGCAGCGGATCGTGACGGTGAGCTGGGCGATCGGACGCGCACTCGGGCCGTGGTACGTGCTCGAGCGGCGCCGGGGCCGCTCGGTGTCGCGCGCCGGCCTCTCGCGCCGGCTGCGGCTCGCCTTCCAGCGGCTCGGGCCGACCTACATCAAGCTCGGCCAGATCCTCTCCTCGGGCGAGGGGATCTTCCCGCCCGAGCTGGTCGGCGAGTTCAAGCTGCTGCGCGACCGGGTCCCCGCCGAGCCGTTCGACGCGGTGCGCCGGATCGTCGAAGGCGACCTCGGGCGGCCCCTCGGCGAGGTGTTCGCCGAGTTCGCCGAGGAGCCCGTCGCCGCCGCCTCGATCGCCCAGGTCCACCGGGCGCGGCTCGCGAGCGGCGAGGAGGTCGTGGTCAAGGTCCAGCGTCCCCAGGTGAACGAGCTCGTCCGCCACGACCTCGCGGTGATGAGCTTCCTCGCGCCCCACCTCGTCGGCCGGATCCCCGTCGCCGTGTTGGCGAACCCCCCGGCGCTCATCGAGCTGTTCGCCGAGACCATCGTCGAAGAGCTCGACTTCCGCCTCGAGGCCGAGAACATGCTGGACATCGCGGGGATCCTCGCCGCGACCGGACAGCGCTCCATCGTCGTGCCCCGCCCGCACCCGCGCCTCGTCACGCGGCGCGTGCTCGTCATGGAACGGCTCGACGGGTTCGCCTGGGACGACGTGGCGGGGATGCGGGCCGCGGGCATTGAGACCGAGCTCGTGCTCCGCGCCGGGGTGGTCTCGTTCCTCGAGGGCGCCATGCTCTTCGGCGTGTTCCACGGTGACCTGCACGGCGGGAACCTGTTCGTCATGAAGGACGGGCGCGTCGCCCTGCTCGACTTCGGGATCACGGGCCGCCTCGACGAGGCGCGCCGGCTCGCCTTTCTGCGCCTCGTGATGGCCGGGACGCTGAACGACGTGCGCAGCCAGGTGGAGGCGCTGCGCGACCTCGGGGCGCTGCGGCCCGACGCCGACATCGACCAGGTCATCGTCGACCTCGGTCTCGACGCGCCGCCCCAAGACGTCGTGCAGATGAGCGCCGAGGAGCTCACCGCGCAGCTGCGTGAGCTCACCAAGCAGCTCCTCGCCTACGGGGCGAAGATGCCGAAGGAGCTGATGCTGTTCGTGAAGGACATCCTCTTCCTCGACGGCGCCGTGGCGGCCTTCGCTCCCGACGTCGACCTGCTCGGCGAGATCGCCGCCATCGCCGGCTACTTCGCCAGTCGCCACGGCAACCGCATCGCCGAGGAGATCGGCATCGACCCGCGAGCCCAGCAGGTCGACCTGGACGGGGTGCGCGGCTCCCTCGGCGTGTCGGCCGACACCGAGCGCATCAGCTACCGCGAGCTCCAGGAGCGGCGCCAGGAGCTGCGGCGCAAGTTCGGCGGGAACGGCTAGGGCGCCAGGGTCGAGACGCCGGACGGGCGCCCGAGCCGGCGGTGCGCCGGCGCGCGGGCCTCGGCAGCTG